>ENA-OQAN01001277-OQAN01001277.1-human-gut-metagenome-genome-assembly--contig:-NODE-1277-length-11369-cov-1.290429_pt1 | contig 11369 bp, 13 predicted proteins | sample MGYA00242735_ERZ504527 | MGnify/ENA primary metagenome ERZ504527 (study PRJEB26092, sample SAMD00036230) | human gut metagenome | host: Homo sapiens | study: EMG produced TPA metagenomics assembly of...
CCGGCACACGGGCCGAGGATGGCCGTGAGTTGGGGTATCACGCCGGAGGCATTGTATTCTGGTAGAATATGGAAGCGTATCCCGCCAGGCTGGTGATGCCTTCCTGTATGCGGGTGCCTCCCGAATCGTTCAGTCCGATGATGGGTGCGCCGCTCTTCAAGGCCAAAGTCTGTACTTTTACGATTTTGGCCGCGTTGGTCTCGCTCAACGAACCGCCGTGTACGGTGAAGTCGTAAGCATAGACGAACACTTGCCGTCCGTCTATCTTGCCGTGACCGCACACCACGCCGTCTCCCGGAATCTGTTTCTTCTCCATTCCGAAGCGGGTGCAACGGTGGTTCACGAATTTGTCTATTTCGCAGAACGTATCCTTGTCGAGCAACATGCCGATGCGTTCGCGTGCCGTCATGCGGCCCGAGGCGTGTTGCTTTTCTATCTTGTCCGGTCCGCCACCCTGCGAAGCCCGTTTGTCCAATTCCTCAAACCGGGCATATAGTTCTTCTCTTTTCATGCTTCTTGTATGAGTTCTAATTCTATCAACGTTTGATTGTCTTGTACGGCCTCTCCCTCTGTCACGAGAATGTTTTTCACCCTGCAGTCCGAACTGACCTTATAATTGCTTTGCATCTTCATGGCTTCGAGTACGATGGCGATGTCACCTGCCTTCAACTCGTCTCCCGGCTGTACGGGGATGCTGACCACCTTGCCCGGCATGGGTGCCACGATTTTATCCGGTTGGCGTTCGTCCGCATGCTTTTTCATGCGGAGGTACTTGGCTGCGTGTCCACCACGTCCACGTGGTAGGAGCGGTAGAACATGTTCACGTCGTAGCTCTTTCCGCCTTCTCCGCGAATAAGTTCCGCATTGTAGGAATTGCCGTCGTGCAGGATGGAGCAACTACCGTTCTCGGCCATGACGATGTCCACTACACACGGTTTGCCGTCGATGGTGAGTTCCACGCGGTTTCCCTCTTTGTTTACCAATGTCACGTCCGCGACACGGTCTCCTATGTGCATTTCCATAAAATATCCCTTTCCTTATTATATACGTAATACTCCCTTTTGCAGGCCGAACTCGCGCCAACGGCTGATGGGGCGGGAGTCTGTCGTGCGCACGGGGCTGTTCTCTTCCAGATTGAACAGGTAGTCCACGTAGGCGGCTATCATGGCCATGTTTTCTATCTCTTCGTTCTCTCCGTTGCTGCGTTGCAGCGAACGGGAATATTTTGACAGGAATGAAGTGTCGTATTCGCCTTTCACAAAAGCCGGGGCGTACATGATGCGGCGCAGGTAACTGATGTTGGTTTTCAGTCCCGTGATTTTGAATTCATACAACACACGCCGCATACGTTCGATGGCAAACTGGCGGCTCGTGGCCCATACGATGAGCTTGCCGATCATCGGGTCGTAGTAGAGGGGGATTTCGTAACCTTCGTACACGTAGCTGTCGATACGCACGCCGATGCCGTTCGGCTCCGTGAGTTGGCGGATGATGCCGGGGCAGGGGATAAACCGTTTTCCGTGTCTTCGGCACAGATGCGGCACTCGATGGCGTGTCCGCGTTGGGAGAGGTCCTCTTGTTTGAAGCGCAGAGGCTCACCGTCGGCCACGCGGAGCTGTTCTTTGACAAGGTCTACGCCCACCACTTCTTCCGTGATGGGGTGTTCCACTTGCAGGCGGGTGTTCATTTCCAAGAAATAGAAGTGGCGGTATTTGTCCACCAGAAATTCTATGGTACCGGCACCACGGTAGTTCACCGCCCGGGCGGCGGCAACGGCTTTCTCGCCCATCTCCCGGCGGAGTTCCGGCGTGAGGAAAGGCGAAGGGCTTTCTTCCACGATTTTCTGGTTGCGGCGTTGCACGGAGCACTCCCGGTCGAAGAGATGCACACGTTGCCATGGGCATCCCCAAGTATTTGGAACTCGATATGGTGCGGCTCTTCCACGAATTTCTCCAGATATACCGTGTCATCCCCGAAGGAAGACATGGATTCCGAACCGGGCCGAGTCGTAAGCCTCTTTCACTTCGTCTTCGCTATGGATGAGGCGCATGCCTTTTCCGCCGCCACCCTGGAGGCTTTCAGCATGACGGGAAAACCGATTTCCTTGCAGATGCGTACGGCTTCATCGGCGTCTTTCAGCGGTTCGGCAGTGCCTGGCGACCACCGGTACCCCTGCCGCCATCATGCGTTGGCGGGCTGCAATCTTGTCTCCCATGCTTCCATCGTGTCGGCTGTCGGGCCGATGAAGATGATGCCTGCGCCTCGCAACGGCGTACAAATTCCGCATTTTCGGACAGAAAGCCGTAACCGGGATGGACGGCGTCGGCTTTGCATTTTGCGGCCACTTTCGATGATACGGTCGATGTTCAGGTAACTTTCGTGCGACTCGGCCGCGCCGATGCAGTAAGCTTCGTCGGCATACATCACTGCCTTGACGTACGGTCGGCCTCAGAAAATACGGCCCACGGTACGCAGACCCATTTCGCGGCACGAGCGCATGACCCGCACAGCGATTTCGCCCACGATTGGCGATCAAAACTTTTTTTAATCATCTTTGTTTCATTTATCCTACATGTTCTCCTAACCCACGAGCAAGAACAGTTTTTTAACGAACGGCAGGTCTTCTGACTCGCCCCCTTCCTGAAACCTTCCCGGCCTTGAGAAACAAACGGCCAGTGGTGATGGTGCTTTTTCAGAAAGTTCACGGAGCATTCACAGCAGCGGGACTGTCCGGGATTTGCACCCGATTCCCTTTTAATCCGAATAGCAGATAGACTATCCGAAACCAATTCGGGGCAAAGATAATGGATTTTATAATTAAACGAAGCGGAAAAGATGAAAAAAGTGTTGCTTGAAGTTTTTTTTCTTTTTCCAGTTGTTTTATTGATTTAATTCCTAACTTTGTCAGTAATATCGGTTTCCGGATTAGCCGTTGGCGCGAAACGGAATTAAAAGGGAATCCTGTGCAAATCAGGAACTATCCCCGTAGCTGTAAGTTTTATCCTCATAGTGTGGGGAAGTGTTGTGACATTCTTAGCCACTGGTTATTGTGAAAACCGGGAAGGCGTTACAACGGAAACAAGTCAGAAGACCTGCCGTTATTGTTTATATCATTCATGGCTTTCGGGTGAAAGGCGATAGAACGAATCATACTGATCCTTTTTATTACTGGTTTCCATGAATTGTCGTGTGTGAAAGACTTATATTGAATAATGTGTGTTTTGTATAACCTTAATTTATAAGTATGATTAATTCAGAGGTATTTATTATTAAGAGAGATGGTAAAAAAAGAAACTTCTCTCTTGATAAAATTAAAAATGCAATAGCCAAAGCATTTTTGTCAGTAGGAAGTTTTGCTACCCAGGATGTGATTACTACTGTATTGAGTCGCGTTTAGTGTCAGTGATGGAATGAATGTGGAAGAAATCCAGAATCAGGTGGAGGTGGCCCTGATGGCTGAACATTATTACAGTGTTGCCAAGGCGTATATGCTGTATCGTCAGAAACATTTGGAGGATCGTGAGGTGAGAGATAAACTGAAGTTTTTGCTTGACTATTGTGACGCTTCCAATCCGGCAACCGGCAGTAAATATGATGCGAATGCCAATGTGGAGAATAAGAATATTGCTACGCTGATAGGAGAGTTACCCAAATCAAATTTTATTCGTCTCAACCGTCGTCTGTTGACTGACCGTTTGAAAGACATGTATGGAAAGGAATTGTCCGATCGTTATTTGGAACTTCTGAATCATCATTTTATTTATAAAAATGATGAAACTAATCTGGCTAATTATTGTGCCAGCATTACTATGTATCCTTGGTTGAATAATGGTACGATAGCAGTGGGAGGGAACTCTACGGCTCCTACTAACTTGAAATCTTTTTGTGGTGGATTTGTCAATATGGTTTTTATTGTATCCAGTATGTTAAGTGGTGCCTGTGCTACTCCAGAGTTTTTGATGTATATGAATTATTTCATTGGTTTGGAATATGGGCAGGAATATTATAAGTATCCCGATAAGATTGTTGATTTATCTACCAAACAAAGAACAATAGACAAAATCATTACAGACTGTTTCGAGCAAATAGTATATTCTATTAACCAGCCTACAGGGGCGCGTAATTTTCAAGCCGTCTTTTGGAATGTAGCTTACTATGACAAATATTATTTTGAAAGTCTTTTTGGTAACTTCTTTTTTCCCGATGGAAGCCAACCTGACTGGAATTCACTAAGTTGGTTGCAGAAACGTTTCATGAAATGGTTTAATAAAGAGCGTACACGTACTGTTTTAACATTTCCTGTAGAAACAATGGCGCTTTTGACTAAAGATGGTGATGTATTAGATAAGGAATATGGTGACTTTACGGCTGAAATGTATTCCGAAGGTCATTCTTTCTTTACTTATATGAGTGATAATGCAGATTCTTTAAGTAGTTGCTGCCGTCTTCGCAATGAGATACAGGACAATGGTTTCAGCTATACTTTGGGAGCAGGTGGGGTTTCTACAGGCTCAAAAAGTGTGCTGACTATTAATTTGAACCGTTGCATCCAGCATGCGGTGAAATCCGGTATACTTTATCCGTTTTTTTTGGAAGAAGTGGTTGATTTGGTACACAAAGTCCAGTTGGCTTATAATGAGAATCTGAAATTGTTGCAGTCGAAAGGTATGCTGCCTTTGTTTGATGCTGGTTACATCAATATGAACCGTCAGTATCTAACTATCGGTGTTAATGGTTTGGTGGAAGCAGCGCAATTTATGGGTATTGAAATCAATGATAACCCTAAGTATGAAGCATTTGTTCAGGAGATTTTAGGAATGATTGAACGATATAATAGGAAGTACCGTACAAAGGATGTTTTGTTTAATTGCGAAATGATTCCTGCTGAGAATGTAGGAGTGAAGCACGCTAAATGGGATAAAGAAGCAGGCTTCCAAACATTCCGAGAATGTTATAACAGTTATTTCTATATTGTAGAAGACAAATCGTTGAATGTTGTCGATAAATTCCGTCTGCATGGACGCCGCTATATAAAGCATTTAACGGGAGCTCGGCCTTGCACATGAATTTGGAAGAACATCTTAGTAAGGAGCAGTACAGACAACTACTTCGGGTAGCTGCTATAGAAGGCTGTAATTACTTTACATTTAATATACCGAATACCATTTGCAATGAATGTAAGCATATTGATAAGAGATACTTGCATGAATGTCCTGAATGTCATAGTCGGAATGTGGATTATCTGACACGTGTTATCGGGTATATGAAGCGGATCAGTAATTTTTCTCAGGCAAGGCAGAAGGAGGCTGCACAAAGATATTATGCTCCGTTACGTTGATTATGACATCGTATTTCAAGAAATTCCGGATGAAGTCACTCTGGCGATCAATCTCTCTAACTGTCCCAATAGGTGCAAGGGCTGTCATAGCCCTCATTTGTTGGAAAATGTAGGAGAATCTTTAACGGAAGAAAGTCTTGGGCATCTTTTACAGAAGTATGGAAAGGCGGTGACTTGCGTCTGTTTTATGGGAGGCGATGCCGAACCTTTGAAGTGGAAAGGTTGGCAGGATTTCTTCACCGACAGTCTATCGCTTTGGTAAAGGTGGGTTGGTATTCGGGGAAGAATGAATTGCCGGAAGGTCTTTCCGTTCAGAACTTTGAATATATAAAGTTGGGACGTATATTGAAAAATTGGGTGGCTTGAAATCTCCTGATACCAATCAGCATTTCTATCGGATATACGGGGATGAGATGAAAGATATTACCTATCGTTTGGCGTATCTGAAAGCGGAAATAAATTCCGCCTTTTTCAGATAAATATATTAAGTTGGTTATGCTTCCGGTTGATAGTCTTCACCATTCTCCCATGCACTGTCGTCATTCCAGTTTTCATATAAATGGTTTACCCAAATTTGGCGAATCTCAGGATAACTGCCAAGGGCTTTCATATTACATCCGTCTTTAATACCATGATCAGCTCCGGCTTGATCTATCGGGTGGCTTTCGAATGTTCTGTCCACTTTGAATCCTAATTTCTCCAAACGTTCACGCCAGCTATATTCATTTGTATTGATTTCCACATTACTTACATCGTCATCTTTCGGCCATAGCTTCCAATCCCCAAAGGTCGTTGTGGGCATGGTCACCGGCAATTGACATGAAAGGTGCAAGATAAACATTTACTTCTGATGGGTTCAGGCCGTTCTTTTCGCAATAGCTCATCACCTTAGAGTACATACAGTCGGGATATTGGGTTTTGTCAAATCCTTCTACAGGAATTCTATTAGCCGGTTCTTCCTCTATTTCTTTCGGGAAGAAAAGCATGTCACCATAATCCACAGTACCTACAAAGATATTGTTGTTGGCAGCAAGTTCCTGCAATGCTTTTTCCATGTCAGAGTACTTTTTGTTAGCATTGTAATTCTCATCCGGATTACCGTGTCCCATTAGAAGCACGATGTTGTTCTTGTCTGCTAATTTAGACTCATAGTGTTTGTAAAGTATCTCTGCTACATCTTTAGTATCTTCTGCACTGGAAAGAAGGTTGGCACCCTTCAATACATCAATATGCGGATACCATTGAATCATAAAGTATTTTTTTACATCAGTATTCATTAATGAAAGATATTCTTCGCCTGGAATTACGTGCAATGATTGTACAGCCACACGTTTGTATCCTGCATCGCCTATTGCTTTCAACCATTGGTCCAATTCATAACGTGCTATGCCGGTAGATGCTTCTACACGTCCGATACATGTACGTGAAGTAAATGACATATAAATATCCGTATTGGGGAATTTAGCTTTAAAATCCTCAATCACATCATCATAAACAGAAAGGGACTCATTATAGGTACTGCCAAAAGTACAGAGCAAAATTGCTGTGTCGTGTTGCTTGGTTCTGGTTACTACATCCACAGCAGGATTAACAGTACTTTCTTCATCATCATTGTCACTACAGGAACTGAATCCTGTGCAAGTTGCGGCAGCAACAAAAGCCGCCATCAGATAATACTTGAATTGTTTCATACGAATAAAAATTAATTTATAAATTGTTGGTTATTAATTGTTTTTGAATTTAATGAGGGCGGAGACATAAAAAGTTCTTCCGGGAGTTGATGTGGCACGATTCCGTCCGAAAGGAGTACGGTCTACATAGTCAAATACATTATCTATCCCGCATTCATCGTTAATGACCACCGTTTCATTTTTAATAATGAGTGGCTGTGTTGATACGCCAAGTTTGGAATCCGTCGGCATTATTATCATTTATATAACGGCGTGTAGACTGATATCTGCCATAGATGCCGATACCCAAACGATACAGTTTCCATGAATGTTGCCATAAGACATTTAAATTTGCATTATGGCTGGAAGTAGCATCAATAGGAAGATATTTCATATAATCTATACCTTTGTTAGGATATTGCGCTTTTGGATCAGCATAACTATATCCGCCGGCAAGGCTGAGAGATTTTGCAGGACGATAGTTGAAGGTGAAATCCATACCATAAATACGTGCCTTTGTCAGATTCTTATATTGTTTGCTCTTTTCTACTTCAAGAAACTTTTCATCGGGAGTTACGGAAATTTCAACCAACTCAATCATGTTGTGAAGATAATTCATGTATCCGGTTAAACTGGCTTGGAATTTTTGCCCTACGTACTCGATACCGATTGAAGCATATTGTGAGGTTTGTGCTTTTAGATTTGTGTTGCCATGATATGCAGTCAAGGCACCGCCTCCGATAACGCCGGTATAATTATAATAAAGTTCTTTAATAGTGGGTGCTTTGTAGCCTAAAGCATAAGAAGCACGCAAATTAATATGTTCTCCGGGTTTATAAAGTCCTGATATTTTCGGACTGAAATTCAATCCTGTTTCCTTGTGTTGTGTTCCTCGTACCCCGACAGTCAGAACCAGATTTTCTCTGGCTGTCCATTCCTCCTGTATATAAGCTGCCAACGTATAAACGGAAGCGCGGTCACCGTCAATGTGATGAGGTGATTCCAAATGATTGTACTGATATTCGATTCCTGCATTTAAAATATGTCCTCTCCAAGATAAAATACACTTTTTACCTGGCCTAATATTTGTTTCTGAATACTTTGTTTGATACGTTGACCGGCAAAGTAGGTGATACGTTCATGGCGGTCATTGTCTAGAAAATAATCAGTATGCTCGTTTAGCTTATAGTCATAGAAGTAACCGTATCTGCCATACGAGAGGTCTGCAGTCAGATAATTCCGTTTTCCTAATTTATATTTACTTCCTACTGCAAATGTATAGTTGCGATAATAAAAATCGTTGGCTTGATATTTCCAAGGACCGTGTGTACGCATTACCCAACGCTCATAATAAGTGCCTTCTGCAGTGAGGTCTAGTTTGCGATTGACTTGCCATTCAATGTTCTCGGACAGGGTATAGTTTGAAGAACGGTTTACGGTCAACATAGTAGAGCCGGATTTCAATTGATTCTGATCCCACTGCAGGTCTGTATTCCGCCAGCCATCGGTATGCCGGAAGTTGATTCCGGTTACAGATTTTATCTTTCCATAATTAAAGCCGAAACTGGTACTTTGACGTATATCACCATATTCACCTATGCGGGATGTATTGGTGAGCTCCATTTTTTCACGGTTACGTTTGGTTATGATATTGATAACTCCGGCTATTGCGTCACTGCCATAAAGTGAAGAAGCGGCCCCTTTTACAATCTCTATGCGTTCTATATTAGCTGGATTTAATTGATTCAAGTCGTTTTGCCCTCCTACATCGCCATTCATTCTTTTTCCATTTATCATGATCAGGATATAGTCATTGTTCAATCCGTTTAGTTGGATATGGCTCCCCATATCACCATCATGAAAGGTCAATGAAGGACTAAGACCACTGAGCAAATCGTCTATACTGCGTGCCTGATATTGTTCCAAAGCTTTGCTGGTTATTACTTCAGTCTGTACGGGAGCATCTTTCAGATAATGTTCAGTACCTGTACCCGTGATGACCACTTCATTCAGTAATACGGACAATTCTTTATCGTCTTTATCTTTGAGAATACTTTGGGCACTTGCAATTTGTGTACCTAATAGTAGAATAGCAGGAAGTAAATACCTCATATTGTGTTTTATTTAATTTGCAAAATAAAACATCAAGTTTCCCTCTGATAAAGAGGAATGCCACAAAGGAATAGACGTTGGAAAACGCTTGTTCGAATGGACACATACTTCTAATCCTGGAAGCTTGGTGTTTATTGTTCAACAGACTTAGCAGGTATTCTGGCTTTCCTCTGATTGGAAACCTTCCCATTTCTTCAAATGAAACAGTGGTTTTGGACTATCCAATCAACATAATGAGGATTTACAGCTGCAGGTACAGCCCCGGATTTACACCGGATTCCCTTGCATCGGGCTATGTGATAGCCCGATTACTAATTCTGTTGCAAAGATATAGGTTTATTTTATATTATCTTCGATAAGTCTTTGATTTTTTTAGCTTTTAAATTTTAAAGACAAACTGATATAGAATGAACGTCCGGGGGGTAAGAGTTGCATAATTGCTGTTATAAGGACGATCATCCGTATAATCGAACAGGTTTTCTATGCCACATCCGGGTTCTATGATTACAGATTTTAAGTTGAAAGAATGGCGTGTGTTTAAATCCCACAATTGATAGTCGGGAGCATAGCCATAACTTTTAGAGAAACGTTTGCTGTTGATACGACCGTTCAAATTTATGTTCAACCGATATATCTTCCATGAATGCGCCCATTGGGCATTGATATTGTATGCGTTTTTAATACTTTTGTCGATGGGTTGTTCCAATTCCACGTCTTGGGTATTAAGATGAGTATATCCTCCGCTTAAATTGAACCCGGCACCTAGGTATGCATTGGCGGATACATTGATTCCGTATACTTTAGCCTCCGCTATATTATCACGTTGACGAACTTCCTTATGACCATATTGCTCCATAGCTTTATCTCCCGTGGCAATCGTATTATAATCTATCATGTCACGAATATTATTATAAAAAGCATTGACTGATACAGAAAAACGCTCATGTACATACTCTGCACTCAATGAGAAATAATCATTCTTTTCCGGCTTTAAATCCAAATTGCCTATTGTTAACCTGTCATTTTTTTTAGCTATGTCAGTGGCATAGAGTTCAGACAGGGTAGGAGTTCGGAAACCTGCTGCATAGGAGGCACGGAAATTGAATTTGCCGGGTTTATACATCAGTGCTACATTGGGAGTGGCATGATTTTTGAAATTTTCATGATAAATGTAACGTACACCGATCAAAGCCTGTAGATTTCTCAGTAACTTTATTTCATCTTGTGCAAACAAGGCCAGTGTATAGCATCTTCTTTAGCTATATTGTCTGTTTGACTTTTTCAAGACATCAACGATATATTCTGTGCCGACTGAAAGTTTGTGTCGGCCACCTAATTTAAAGATACCTTTTATGCTAAGATTGTGATTGCGGGTCCGTTTGCGCACTTGCTCTTCACCTGCTTTTCCATTATAAGTTTTATTGTCTTTAAAAAAACAATAAGAGGAAGAAAAATGATCGGCGTAATAGTCTGCGGTAATATAATTCCCTTTACTTATCATGTATTGGGTACCAATACCATAATTAAAGGTTTCATGCAATATGTTGTAGTCGTATGCTTCATAAGGGCGGCGTGTCTTGTTGTCATAATATCCGCCGCGGGCATAAAAGGAGAGTTTGTCGGTAGCATCAAAAGTGAATTTTTGATTGACAGTATTTGCATAGAATCCTGTAGAAGCTACTTTCCCGGTTTCTTCCAGTTCATGAGTTTTGGAGTTCTCTTCGTATGGATTCAGTTGCCATCCCTCGGCCTGCTGACGGCGGTAAGAGGTGTAGGAGCCGAACTTGCCGGTATTGACATCTGCGTTTACGGACTGGGTAAAACGTCCTTTACTGGCATAACGGGTATCGCTGGAAACATTGATAGCATTTTTTGCATCATCAGTAATAATGTTGATTACTCCTCCGATAGCATTTGTTCCGTAAAGAGCGGAAGAGGCACCGTTCAATATTTCAATACGTTTGATTTTGGCAACATTGATTCGGGCGTAAGTATCATCTCCATACAGGCGTTTTGCCATTTTCCAGAAAAATGAAATAATCATCAGGCAATCCATTCAGACTCAATGTTGTACCCATACCGTTGGTCATACTTGAGAAAGATGGGGTCAGCTTTTGTAAGGCCTCGTCCAGCGATGTTACACTGGCATTACTTAAATCCTTTGCGGTGATAACGGAAACAGGCACGGGACTATCCGTCATGCGGTGGTGTGTTCCTGTTCCGGTTACTACTACCTGCCTATATTGGTA
>ENA-OQAN01001279-OQAN01001279.1-human-gut-metagenome-genome-assembly--contig:-NODE-1279-length-11348-cov-2.350949_pt1 | contig 11348 bp, 15 predicted proteins | sample MGYA00242735_ERZ504527 | MGnify/ENA primary metagenome ERZ504527 (study PRJEB26092, sample SAMD00036230) | human gut metagenome | host: Homo sapiens | study: EMG produced TPA metagenomics assembly of...
GGATTGTGTGTGCAAAAGAGAGGCGGAATCCCTGCGATTTCCGACGAAAGAGGCAGCGTTGAATTTATGCAGAAATAATGAATGTATATGAACAAACACGGCTGATGCTTTAACGATTTATTAATCGTTAAAGTCATCAGCCCCGTGTTTTTCTGTCGGAGTATTATTCCGCTTTTATCTTTCCATCATACTGATAGACTCAATTCCGACACTTCCGCCGCGGACAACTTCGATATGCTTGAACTCTTCTTTAATAAGCTTGATGACCGCGTCATTTTTGGTTGCGGTCTGGACGAATTCCAGAAGGAGGCTGTCTTTTCCATAGTCGATGACACGTGCTTGAAAGTCTCAGCAATCTGGAAAAGTTCTACTTTATCTTCCGGGGAGCAGCCTTTACCTTGATGTAAAGGATCTCCTTCATTCGAACGAACACGTCTGTAAAATCAATAACCTTGATCACCTCGATCATACGGTTCAGCTGTTTTTTGATCTGCTCAAAGGTTTCATCATCGCTGACTGTGGCGATGGTCATTCTGGAAACTGTTGGGTCCTCGGTGGTTCCAACTGTAAGACTGTCCAGGTTATAGGACTTTCCGGAAAAAAGACCGGAAATCTTGGAAAGAACACCGACCTGGTTTTCAACGTAGAGAGAGATCCATCTTTTTTTCATTCCTTTATCCATCATTCATTCCTCCTAACAATCCATGATCAGATCAGCCAGGGTGCCGCCCGGCTTGACCATCGGGTAAACCATTTCCTCCGGATCAATGATAAATTCGATGATCGTAGGAGTTTTTGTATTCTTCTTAGCCTCTTCGAAAGCAGCCGCAATCTGATCCTTCTCAGTTACGCGGATACCCTTTGCCCCATAGCTCTCTGCGAGACGGATGAAATCCGGTGTGTATTCCGGATATTCCTGACCGTCTGTGCGGCGGGAGAGTGCACCGGCCTTCAGATTTGTCATGGCGTAACGTTTTCCGTAGAAAAGCTTCTGCCACTGGCGGACCATTCCGAGATATTCATTATTAAAGATACAGCAGATGATCGGAAGCTCCTCCAGAACTGCGGTAGCCAGCTCCTGAATGTTCATCTGCATGCCGCCGTCACCGGAAACGGAGATGACCGGTGTGTCTGGATTACCGATCTTGGCACCGATAGCACCTGGAAGGCCGTAACCCATGGTTCCAAGTCCGCCGGACATGATCAGCTGACGGTTCTCGGTGATGTCTGCATACTGGCTCACCAGCATCTGATGCTGACCTACATCGGTAACAAGAATGGCCTTGTCAAACTGGCGGTTGATCTCGCCGATGATATCCAGCGGTCCCATAATACCACGGTCTTTCATGGTAAGAGGATGCTCTTCCTTCCATTCCTGGATCTGCTTCAGCCATTTGCCGGTATTACAGTCCTGTACATATTCATTCATTTTTGTTATTGCCTCTTTTGCATCGGCAACGATGGGGATGTCTACATGGATATTTCTGGAAATGGAAGCGGTGTCAATATCGATGTGGACGATCTGTGCATGTGGGGCAAATTCATGGAGCTTGCCTGTGATACGGTCGTTAAAACGGGTTCCAATGGAAAACAGAAGATCGCATTCATTCACTGCCATATTTGCGGCATAAGCGCCGTGCATACCGAGATTTCCGATAAACAGAGGGTTCTTTGTGGAAATGGCGCCACGTCCCATGACGGTTGTGACAACCGGGATCTGAGTTTTCTCAACAACCTGGGTAAAAATCTCCTGCGCGCGGGAAATGATCACACCGCCGCCAGCAAGAAACAGAGGTTTTTTGGCCTTCTGCAGCATTTTGAGGGCACGCTTTAGCTGTCCGATATGCACGCTGGTGTTAGGCTTGTAGCCACGGATATTGACGGTCTTCGGATACTCAGCACTTCCCAGCTCGGCCATTACATCCTTTGGAAGGTCGATGAGAACCGGGCCTGGGCGTCCGGTGCGTGCGATATAGAAGGCTTCCTTGATGATACGTCCAAGATCCTCACGGTTGCGGACGGTAACACCGTATTTTGTGATGCTTCTGGTGATCCCGACAATATCAACCTCCTGGAACGCATCGTTTCCGATGAGGTGACGGGCAACCTGTCCGGTAAAGCATACAAGCGGAACGCTGTCATAGTTGGCAGTTGCAAGACCTGTAACAAGGTTGGTAGCTCCGGGACCGCTGGTAACGAGACATACGCCAACCTTTCCGGTAGTTCTGGCATAGGCATCTGCTTCGTGTACAAGGGCCTGCTCGTGACGTGGCAGGATGATGTCAATGCCGCTCTGTTTATATAATTCATCGCTGATATCGATGGTGCAGGCACCAGGATAGCCGAACAGAACATCAACGCCTTCTTCTTTTAAGGCTTTTACAAGCAATTTGTTTCCGGAATCTGTTTCATGATTGGTTCCCTCCTTTGATGATGTGAAAAGTTAAGCAGATAAAGGGCTGCCGCGAGAAATTTTTCCAATAAAAAAGTCCCGGCATATCGGATAAAATATGCTCAGGACGGATGATTCCGCGGTACCACCTGTTTTCAGAGGTAAAACTCTGCTCTCTGCCAGTACAAAATTATACTGCCTCCCTGTAACGTGGGAATGACGATGAAGCTACTGCATGAAGATCCATGGTTCAGTCCACTGCTCGAGGGCTACTTCCACAGTTCAGTCACGAAGATTCTCACCGGCCATCTTCTCTCTGTGCATCCGGAGACTGTGTACTACTCCCTGTCATTGCATTTAGTAAATATGGATAAAAATTTTCTATCATTATAATATAAAATATCGGAACTGTCAATCAAAAATCCTGATAGCTCAACGGGTGAGCCGGGGATTACGATAACAGTTCCGATATGGATGATATTACGTATTAAATATTTTTTCGGTACATCAGCTGTTTCTTGTTACGGAGCTGGAGCCTGCTTACTCAGGATTCGGTATTATCCAGTGTTTCAGGATCTTTTTCCGGAAGGTAGACATGCACTTTCTCGATACGGTTTTTATCCAGCTTTTCTACGATCAGACGGATTCCGTCCTCTGTGATCACTTCGTCACCGGCAACAGGCAGACGATCCAGATGTTCGATGATAAATCCACCCAGGGAATCATAATCCTCGGAATCCAGTTCCGTATCCAGATGATCATTTACGTCATCCAGATGCATGGAACCTTCGATGATATATTCCCGGTCGGAAATCTTCTGGACAAGCTCGTCCTCCTTCTCATCGTATTCGTCATGGATCTCACCCACGATCTCCTCCAGGATATCCTCCAGTGTGATCAGTCCGGCCATATCACCGTATTCATCCAGTACAATGGCAATGTTGAAGGTGGAGTCCTTCATTTCCACAAGAAGATCGGAAATGCTTTTTGTTTCGTAAGTGAAATGCGGCTTTCGGAGGAAATGATCGATAACAAATTCCTCATTTTTGTCGTAAAGAAGAAGATCCTTCATGTTGATGATTCCCACAATGTTGTTCTGGCTGTCCTTATAAACCGGCAGACGTGTGAACTTATCCTCGCGGAAAATATCGATCAGTTCATCATAGGTGGATTCCACATCCGCAAAGGTAACATGTACTCTTGGAACCATGATATCCTTGGCTGTGGCATCTCCAAGATCAAACACATTGTAGATCATTTCTTTTTCGTCGGATTCAATGACACCGTCCTCATGGCTGACGTCCACGATAGTACGAAGCTCCTCCTCGGTCATGGCCTTGCTGGCTGCATCCGGATCCACACGCATCAGGCGCATCACACCTCTTGAAAAGAGATTGATGATGAAGATCACCGGTGTCATGATGGTCATAAGAAATTTAAAGACCGGGATATAGCGGAGGGTGATCTTTTCAGAGTTAATGGTTGCGTAGTTCTTGGGGGTGATCTCACCGAAGATCAGGATCAGAACCGTCAGAATCACCGTCACGATGCTGACCATATAGCCGCCAAAGCTGTATGCAAGTGTGGTTGCAAGGGAAGAAGCTGAAATGTTCACAATGTTGTTTCCGATGAGAATCGCACTGAGAAGCTTGGGCGTCTGGTTCTCCAGGATATCGAGAGCCATGGCTGCACGCTTGTTTCCCTCGTCTGCAAGAGAGCGGAGACGGATCTTGTTTACCGACATCAGCGCGGTTTCGTTAGATGAGAAAAAGGCTGACAATGCCAGCAGAATAAGTAATATGATTATCTGGTAAGTGTCGCTGGGGTCCACTTTCAATATTCACTCCTTTAAAAATAAGATTATTTGGTTAAAAATATACAGATACTCCCACATTATATACGTTTTACTGGATTTTGGCAAGAGCCGGACCGGTACAGCGCATATAGATATATGGAAAAAATACGAAAATAAGTCTGCTTCTTGACAAAAGAGTAAGTTCAGACTAACATACATGTGTATTCATATATAAAGAAGAACTGTATAGGAATGGAAGGAGCGGTTTATGTTTCTGGAGATAAAAGGAATCAAAAAATCCTTCGGGCAGGAGAGAGCCATGTAGATGTTCTGAAGGGGATCGATCTTGAGATTGAAAAGGGAGAATTTTGTGTGCTTCTGGGGCCGTCCGGTTCCGGGAAATCCACGCTGCTAAACATTATTGGCGGCATTGACGGAGCAGATGCAGGAAGCATTACCATTCAGGGAGAACAGCTGGAGGATATGAATGAAAAGAAGCTTTCCCTCTACCGCAGAAAACATCTGGGATATATTTTTCAGATGTATAATCTGATTCCCAATCTGACTGTGAGGGAGAATATTGAAGTTGGTGCTTATTTAAGTGACAGACCGCTGGATGTGGATGAACTGCTGGAGACACTGGGACTTTATGAACATCAGCGGAAGCTCGAACCAGCTTTCGGGAGGTCAGCAGCAGAGAACTGCTATTGGACGTGCCATTGTAAAAAATCCGGATATCCTGCTTTGTGATGAGCCTACCGGCGCTCTGGACTACAACACCTCCAAGGAAATCCTGAAGCTGATCGAAACAGTCAATCACAAATACGGAAATACTATAGTCATGGTTACTCATAACGATGCCATCAAGGATATGGCAGACCGTGTGGTAAAGCTTCGTGACGGGATGATCCGCAGAAACTATCAGAATGAGCAGAAGATTCCGGCTGCTGACCTGGAATGGTAAGGGGGCATTATGAAGAATCCTTTACGTAAACGTATCCCCAGGGAACTGAAGGGGGAATTTGGAAAATATCTGGTGGTTTTCCTGCTGATGGTATTGACCATCGGGTTTGTGTCCGGCTTTCTGGTAGCCGATGGAAGCATGCTGAAGGCTTATAATGAGAGCTTTGATAAATATAACATCGAAAACGGAAATTTTCGTACTGCGGAAAAGATTTACAGTTCTCAGTGGAAGGGTATTGAAGCTGCCGGTGTTAAGCTTTATGAGAACTACTATATAGAAGAAGATCTGGATAACGGAAGCACCATGCGTTTTTTTAAAAACCGTGAGAAGGTGAATAAGGTCTGCCTGATGAAGGGAGAAATGCCGTCAGGGCAGGGCGAGATCGCCATTGACCGTATGTATGCGGATAACAACAGTCTTAAGGTAGGAGATACCCTGATCAGAGGTGAAAAATCCTGGAAGATCACAGGTCTGGTGGCACTTTCGGATTACAGTGCCCTGTTTCAGAATAATAATGATTCCATGTTTGATTCTGTAAGTTTGGTGTGGCGATCGTAGCTCCGGAGGAATTTGAAAACCTGGATCAGGAAAAGCTCCGGTATAATTATGCATGGATATATGATCATCAGCCAAAGGACGAAAAAGAGGAGAAGAAGGTTTCCGAGGATCTCATGGAAGATATTGGCAAAGTGGTAGCTCTGGAAACCTTTGTCCCACGTTATCTTAACCAGGCGATCATTTTCACCGGTGATGATATGGGCGGAGACAGGGCAATGGTCATCACGCTTCTTTATATTGTGATCGTGATCATGGCTTTTGTGTTTGGAATTACCATCAGCAATACGATCCGAAAGGAAGCCGGTGTTATCGGTACGTTACGTGCATCCGGTTATACCAGGCGGGAGCTGATCCTTCATTATATGACGCTTCCGGTTCTGGTCACGCTGGCCGGTGCCTTGATCGGAAATATTCTTGGATATACCGTATTTAAGGGTGTATGTGCAGACATGTATTACGGGAGCTATAGTCTGCCGACTTATGTGACAGTATGGAATGCAGATGCCTTTCTTCTGACAACTGTAGTTCCGGTCATCATTATGATACTGATCGATCATGCAGTGCTCTGGTACCGCCTGAAGCTTTCGCCTCTGAAGTTCCTGAGAAGGGATTTTTCCGGGAAAAGACAGAAACGCGCGGTGTATTTAAGTCCGAAGATCGGAATTTTTTCCAGGTTTCGCCTCCGGGTGATCTTTCAGAATGTCAGCAATTATCTGGTGCTGTTTGTGGGAGTCATTTTTGCAAATTTGCTACTGTTTTTCGGCATGCTCCTGCCGTCTACGCTGGATCATTATCAGATGGAGATCCAGGAGAATATGCTGGCGAAATACCAGTACATACTTTCGGTTCCGGCAAGTGCCTATTCTGGGAATAAAGAGGATGCCATGAATTCTCTTCTGGAATATTATACGGATATCAGAACGGACAATAAAGATGCGGAAAAATTTTCTGCGTATTCTTTGAATACCATGCCTGGTAAATATAAAAGTGAGGAGATCGCTTTTTACGGTGTGGAGCCTGACAGCCGGTATATCCAGGCGGATCTTTCGGGAGACGGTGTTTATATTTCCAGTGCCTATGCGGACAAATTCCGGATCAAGGAGGGCGACACCATAACTCTGAAAGGAAAAATACGAGAAGGATGAGTATTCCTTTAAAGTAGATGGAATCTATGATTATGCGGCAAGCCTCTGTGTATTTATGGAAAGAGATAAACTGAATGAGGCGTTTGATCTTGGAGATGATTATTTTGGAGGATATTTCTCTGATACAGAGATCAAGGACATCCCTTCAAAATATATTGGCTCTGTTATTGATCTGGAAGCTCTTACAAAAATATCCAGGCAGCTGGATGTCTCCATGGGAGATATGATGGGAATGATGTATGGATTTTCCGTGATCGTTTTCCTGGTGGTGATCTATCTGCTTTCCAAGGTCATCATCGAAAAAAATGCCCAGTCGATTTCCATGACCAAGATCCTGGGCTATACAAATGGTGAGATCAGCCGTTTTGTATATACTTTCCACATCACTTGTGGTGGTGTTCTGCCTGCTGTTAAGCCTTCCGGTTGAACGGCAGATCATGGAAGTGCTGTTCCGCGAGATGATGCTTTCCAGTATTTCGGGATGGATCACCATGTGGGTGGATCCCATGATCTATGTGAAAATGACAGCGATCGGAATCGTAGCCTATGCAGTGGTAGCAGTGCTGGAATTCCAGAGGATCCGTCATGTGCCCATGGATGAAGCACTGAAAAATGTGGAATAATATGTGACATCTGTATATATATCCGGAAAAATAATTCAGGATATCCGGAAATTTTACAGAATATGCAACAGGATCAGGAGTATGTGTGGTTTAACTGAATGCGGATGCTTTTATCTGCTTGAACAGTTGTCTGTGAATAACCACATATACTCCTTAAATATTCATAAATTTTCCGGAATACTGGAAATATTACTACAAACTTGTTATAATAATCCCATACTTCCCGTTGGAGGGAATAATTCAAACAGGAAATCAGGTGAGGAACATGGCAGGCAGAAAGAAGGATCCGCTGTATAAAAGCTTCGGATATGCGTTTCAGGGGATTTTTACCTGCATCCGCAAGGAAAGAAATATGAAGATCCACTGTATGGTGGCAGCGCTTGTGGTGATCGCAGGACTGATCCTTGGGATTTCCGTGACAGAGTGGTGCATCTGCCTAGGGCTGTTCGGAATGGTGATGGCGCTTGAGCTGGTGAATACGGCAGTGGAAGCTGTTGTGGATCTGGTCACAGAGGAACGTCACCCATTGGCAAAGATCGCCAAGGACACAGCGGCCGGAGCAGTACTGATCGCAGCGATCATGGCAGCGATCGTCGGACTGATCATTTTTGTTCCCAAGGGACTTGCTTTTCTGGGAATATGACAGGAACAGAAAACTTTTGTTTCAGGATAGGGTCTGGTGTCGGACTGTGGTGTGATGGTCCGGCAGCTGCCGGTTTCAGGAAAGGAGAAAATATTATGGAATTAGGTGAAGGACTGAAGAAAATTTTACTGGTGGGTATTGGTACAGCAGCAGTGACAGCAGAGAAATCCAAAGAAATCCTGGATGAACTGGTAAAAAAGGGTGAGCTTACGGTTGAACAGGGTAAGGTTCTTAATCAGGAGCTGAAGCATAACATCAATCAACAGTTAAGACAGCTGCTGATTCTGTAAAGGAATCTGCAGCCAGAAAGAATGATCAGGAAGAACTGAAGGCAACGATTTCCAGGCTGACACCGGAGCAGCTGGCTGCTGTGAAGGCGCAGATCGAGCGCATGCAGGCCGAGGCTGCTGAGGAGAAAGCCGAGACAGCAGAAGAACCGGCAGAGGAAGCTGTACAGGAAGCTTCTGCGGAAACAGAAAATGCAGAAGATACCGGGAGCGAAGAACAGGCAGCAGAGTAACCGACTGCGGATCGCAAATATCCGCTTGACTAAACGACAACGCAGACGAAGCAGTAAATGGAGAAATTTATGGGCAGAGAAGAAAAGGAGAAAAAAGAGAAAGGCGGATATGGAGAGCGGCTGAGAGAGATTACAGCCGTTTTGAAAAAGCATGCCATTACCCGTGGTGTTTCTCCTGAGAAGCTCCGGCTCATACTGGAAGATCTGGGCCCAACTTATATTAAGTTGGGTCAGATCATGTCTCTTCGTTCCGATATTCTGCCGAAACGCTACTGTGACGAGCTGATGAAGCTCTGCTCAGAGGTACCGCCGATGCCTTTTTTCCCAGGTAATCGAGGTACTGGAAGAGTCCATGGGCTGTCCGTGGCAGGCAGAATTTCAGTATATTGAGCAGAAACCTCTGGGAGCAGCATCGATTGCCCAGGTGCATCGGGCCACGCTGAAAACAGGTGAAGAGGTTGTGATCAAGGTTCAGCGAAAAGGAATCTATGAGACCATGGCCAGGGATATCGGCCTGATGCATAAAGCAGTGCGCCTGATGCCGCCGGTGAGCATTAAGGGCATGGTGGATCTGAACATGGTTTTAAGTGAACTGTGGACTGTGACTCAGGAGGAGATGAATTTCCTGACGGAAGCTGCAAATATGGCGGAATTTGCAAAAAAGAACAAAGATGTGGCTTTCGTTAAAGTACCGATTCTCTACCGTGAGTATATTTCGCCGCATATTCTTGTGATGGAATATATTGACGGTTTTGCTGTCAATGACAAGGCTGCGCTTCTGGCCAATGGTTATGATCTTAATGAGGTTGGAACGAAATATGTGGATAATTTCATCAAACAGGTGATGGAGGATGGCTTTTTCCATGCGGATCCACATCCGGGAAACGTGCGGATCCAGGATGGAAAGATTGTCTGGATCGATATGGGAATGATGGGACGGCTTACAGAGCACGATCGTCAGCTGATCTCAGAAGCCATTGAAGGGGTTGCCATGAACAACATCGGCAAGATCCAGGATGCGGTCCTAGCTCTTGGGGAGTTTAAAGGCAAACCGGATTCCAGCAAGCTTTATGAGGATATCCGCGGACTTATGGAGAAATACGGTACTGCGGATATGGGAAACATTGATGTGGCTGAAGTGATGGTGGACTGATGGAGGTCATGAAAGAAAATAAGATCATGATGCCTCACGGACTGACTATGCTTGCAAGGGGGCTGACTCATGTGGAGGGGGTTCTGGCTGAGATCTGCCCGGACATCAATATGACACAGATTGCTGCGGCAAGGCTCAAGGAGCAGTTGTTCAGCAACGGGAACTGGAAGCGTGAGATAAAAAAAGAAGGAAAAAATCTTGCCTGGTCCCTGAAACGTGCAGTGGATATTCCTTCTCTGGCAGCAGATTTTCTTCAGGGCTGTATGAAGGGGCAGACGAAGATTAATCTGGATCTTCATGCTTCGGATGATCTGGCGTGGCTTTTGCGGCGGCTGGTGCGGAATATTGTGATGGGGCTGTGGGTGATGGCACTTCTGATCAGTTCTAGCATTATCTGTACTACGGATATGAAACCAAAGCTGTGGGGGATTCCGGCGTTGGGCGCCTTTGGTTATGTGTTTGCTTTTATTATTGTTTTGTATGTGTTTATCAAGCATTTCTTTTCAGGAAAAAATAAAAGACGGAGATCATTTGCAGAGTCTGCGGGATGGTTTCCGTCTTTTTTTGCTGTTATGGAATTGTTTCGGTCTGCTGTTATAACTGCGATTAGGAGCTATCATCTTCCGACCGGCTGGTAAAGGACGGAGTGCGGGTGTCTGGTCAGGTGTAGATGGTTCCGCTGTAGGCTTTGCGGAATTCCCTTGGGGTGTAGCCGGTTCCCTGGCGGAAGTAGTTGCAGAAGGAGGGAGCGTCCCGGAAGCCGCAGGAGAGAGCTGCTTCTGTGATGGTGCAGGAGGAGGAGCAGAGAAGCTGGGCTGCCATCTGGAGGCGGTGTTTCAGGAGATATTGTTTTGGGGAGGTGTTTTCATGTTCCATGAAGATTCGGTAAAGATAGGAACGGTCTATTCCTACGTAGTGTGCCACGTCTGAGATCTGGATGGGGTAGGCATAGTTGTTTCTGATGTATTCGGAGGCTTTCTGAAAGTACAGGTTTGAGATGTCGGTCCTGCTTTCGGAGGGCTTTTTTTTGCAGTCGGATAATATCAGGAGGAGGTTTCCTGTGGAGGCAAGGTCGTTCCGTTGTTTTCGGAAAAGGTGTCAAGTAGGCTTTGCATGTGGGTGAGGAGCTGTTTTGCCGGGAGGGTGTTTCCGGGGTGAAGATTGGGGTGTCGGAAAATACGGTTTGTTTCAGGATTTCTTTGCAGGCGGAGCCGTCAAAGCCTGCCCAGGCGTAGCTCCAGGGGTCGGAGGTGTCGGCGCGGTAGTAGATGGAGTCCATGGGGCGGATGAGAAAGCGTCGCCTGCTTTCAGATGGTAGGTGTGGCCGCTGCACTGGTAGATGCCTTTGCCGTGGAAGATCACGTGGAGAAGGTAGTGTGGGCGCATGGCCGGGCCGAAGGAGTGGTTCGGACCGCAGTCTTCCTGGCCGCAGAAGTAGACGGAGAGGGTGTGCTGTGGGTTGGGTTCTTTTTTCATTTGGTTGGGCCTTCCTGTTTTTTGTTATGCAGCAAAAACTAAATGTAATTTTGGGTTACAAAATGGGGTGGATGTTGTA
>ENA-OQAN01001280-OQAN01001280.1-human-gut-metagenome-genome-assembly--contig:-NODE-1280-length-11346-cov-1.604154_pt1 | contig 11346 bp, 21 predicted proteins | sample MGYA00242735_ERZ504527 | MGnify/ENA primary metagenome ERZ504527 (study PRJEB26092, sample SAMD00036230) | human gut metagenome | host: Homo sapiens | study: EMG produced TPA metagenomics assembly of...
CACCACAACACTAAGTATATCAATAATGCCAACAATCAATATTATTATATAAAATCTTGTTCCATGTATCCCTATTGATGAACAATAGGCTCCTAGAATACCCCAGCATAGAATATTCAAAATTAATAAAAATGTTTTCATAGCTCACCTATCCAATCTTCATAAATATTATCTGCATGTGCTTCAATATCATCATGTAATGTCTCTTCTGGGTAATCAATAAGAGACTCCATAATATAAGAAGTTGTAATCATATCTAAAGCTTTTTCACCTGACAGTAGATATTTTCTTTGTAATATATCTTTTAGACATTCAATATATCTTTAGCTGTTTTCTGTAAGCTCTGCCATTATGCGATCCTCACAATCTGTTCATATAGAACTATATCTTTTGTCGTTATTGCTTTATTGTCGTGGTAATGCCCACACAGCCAACGTCCATAGTCAACATTACATCTGATCTCTTCCAAATAATCAGTTAGCTTATCCGGTTTATATAATCCATGTGATAATAATGCTGCTGTAGAAGAAGCTGTACAATGTGTCAGGATAAAATCTACTTTATTATCATGTTCTGCCAGATTCTTTATACCCTCATCCATCTCTTCTTGATTTGGCATTTCTCTCTCCCACCATGAAATATGATTGATTCGGTACATCTTATCTGGATCATCTCTCCATTCCTTTACTCTTGGATCGTCAATCTCTAATATTCCATCTGAAATATCATGACTGGCAGCTCCGCCAAAAGTAAAAAATTTTAAATCGTCTATACCAAATACTTGTCCTCTCATAAGATGAATTACTGATGGCTTAATAAAATGTACCTTACCACCATGCCATTCTTCTACCGGATAAGCATCTAATATATCGTAATTCTCATGGTTTCCGTCAATAAAGAGTGTTGTGAAATGCTTCTCTTCAAGCCAATTCAGATACCACCTTTGCTGAGGTGAATCTCTCCATATCCCAAAATCTCCAAGAACAATTACATAATCATCTTTAATCATCTCTCTTTGTTCCGGGAACGAGTCCATATTTAATCTATGGATCCAACCCCCATGTGTATCACCCGTAATCCAAATTATTTCCACCACCTCCAACAATATGTAGCAAATGAAAATCCTACAAGAATCATGAAATATGCTATAGGTATCGCAAAGAATATTTTCATAATTGAAATTAGTAAAATACACAGGTTTAATTTTTTATCTGCAATCATGTTTAATATTGTTACTACTGGCAAAAGCATTAACTTCCAACCACTACATATAGCTCCAATTACTCCACATATAGCAGAAATCCATCCCATGGTTTGCTTAATCACTTAATTCCTCCTAAACTATCAATCCATTGTTTTACCTTGCCATTATCGTATGTTTTTGTAATCAATACGGCAGACACTGTTTGCCCTATTCTTCCATGATATTTACGATATGTACTTTCATCACTAAGTGAATATTCAGTTCCGTTATAATTTACCGTAATTTCATATTCAGCATAATCAGTTCGAAATTGCGGAACATGATTAACCATACCTGTAAAACGGGTTTCTTTAGGTTTATAATATTCATTTACAACTGTGACCTTCACGCTTTCCTCTTTTTTATCAATGCATTTAGCGCAACCAGTTAATGTTGAAATACTTATCAATAAAACTCCTAAAATACTTAATACTTTTCTTTTTCATAAACTCTCTCCTACATTTGTAGTTAAGGTCCAATCTTTCTGAGTTCCATAAGGATAAGAAGTTCCATAAGGAATAAGAACCATATGTTATAGTATTATCCTCAGTAGTTTCAGTTCTGGTCGTCTCCTCAATAAGATGGCCTTCTTTATCATATTTCTTAGTAGTTTCCGTAATCGTAGTTTTTATCATTGTATTCTCCTTTATATTGACAAGCCGCCTCACCTAAAGTACAATACTATTGATCCCAGGTCTGTACCGGGTGAGGATCTTCTGAATGGGTAATGTGATATGGGATTGTATCACACATTATTTTTGAAGGAGGTGTTGCCTATGGCAGCAGATATCATAACTATACTTACTTGCTTTTGGCCGACATTACAATTTCGTAGTTGTTAACGTTATCCTCACCTTACGCAGCCACCTCGTTATTACTGACGCAAAATCCCTATATTCGCTGTTTTTTCTACTACCGTCAGTGTTGGTATAGCTCCACACCGTTATTTTTAACAGCACTGTAATTACAGCCGGCTCCTATCTCGCTATACGTTACCCTCATTATTAATTATTTATTTTCAACAGTTGCTACATTGCCTGATGTTAATTCTCCTGCGTCAACAATTGTTGCAGCGTTTCCACCCTGTACCTTCGGCACATCACCATTCCATTTATCAATTTTCTGTTTCTCAATAAGCTCTGGAGTAAGAGACTCGGCAATTTTCTTATTTGCTTCTGCTTCAGCATCCGCTTTAATTCTTGTTGCTTCCGCTTTACCTTCAGCAGTAATCTTCGCCTGTTTCAGCCTCAATAGCGGCCTTTTCTTTATCCCTGTTCTGCTGTAATAAGAGCAACTTCTTTATCTTTATCTGCCTGTACTTTTGCAGTCTTAGCTTCAATATTTGCAAGTTCCAGTTCCTGCTGTGCATTTACTTTCTTCTGAATAGCTGCCTGAGTTTCATCATCTGTAGAAATTGAAGTAAAGTTTACAGTATCAATGATAATTCCATATGGCTCAAATTTCTTTTTTAAGTATTTGTCAAGTGCTTCATTCAGTTCCTGGCGTTTATCACCAAATACATCTGTTACCGGATACTTAGCAGTTACTTCCTGTGTCCACGCTTTCATCTTTGCTTAATAAAAGTATTCTTTACACTTTCGCCAGACTGACCTTTAAATCTTGTAAATACATCAGCAACTTGATCCTGGTCGAATTTATATGAGAATTCAAGATCTACAAGAAGTTGCTTTCCATCAGCGGTAGGCGTTTTAAAACTCTCATCCTTTGGTGAATCACCTTTATCTTCTGATGTAAGATATGACTGCTCAATACCAATTGAATACAAAGATGTTTTTACTGTGGGTGAAATTAAATGCCATCCCTGTGAAAGAGTGTCGTTTGAAATTCCACCATTCATCTTGTATTCTACGGCTACATAACCTGCTGGTACTCTTACGCTACACTTTGCTACGCAAATTAATCCTGCTACAATAATTACTGCTAATCCAATACTACCTAAAAATCCTTTTTTCATTAATCTTTCTTCTCCTTGTTTTGATCTTCTCTATTTATTTCATCTGCTGCATCTTTCCAGATCCTATGTAAGAATCTCCCAAATGGATAAAACAGTGCAGATAATAGAAACCATAAAATTACTGCTCCAACCAATACTAAAAATACAAATACTGGATTCATGCTCTCTCCTTTATAATTCAATACCTTCCATAACAGCTCTAGCTTCTAAAATAGCTAAATAATTTGCCATAGCATCAATCTGAATATTATAAATGCTTCTTGGGCATGTTGGCTCAAAACTAAGACTTCCATTGTCCCATTTAAAAAGTATAGACTGCAAACCTCTGAATCTAAGCATTAACTGGTAATATTCAGCTTTGAATCTCTCGTTATAATCTGGGCTAACCATCATTTCTGTTGTTTCTTTTAATGTTTTTACCATGTTATTTATCTTCCTCCATTTTCTTTTCTATAATCAAATAATTTATATTATTCTTTTTGTAACATCTTCCACATATTAATGACACATTTGAAGTTGCTCTCACGGTTAAACCACAAGCAGGACAAATCAATTTTCTCGTACTACTCTTGTGCCCCTCTATGTATGGTAAATATAAAGTAGCTTTTTTAGTTTTAAATTTAGGAAAACAATCATAATATTTTTGATCACATTCTACAGGCTGATAACCATACTTTCCTTTAGTAGTAATAACACCATACTTTTCAAAATAGCAATTAAGCCACTTATTAAAATACCTGCCTCTATTAGAAGCTAAAACATTATCTCTTGCCGCAATGATTTGAATTATTTGGGATACGATATCTACCAAAAGTTTGGGATCATTATTAAAATAATCTTTTTCGGATATAACAATTTCATTTTTTAACATACCATTCAATTTAACAACTCTGTCGCTTCTTATCCCTAAATAATCTCTCTTTTTTACAATTGTGGCATAGCAATTGATTTCCATTTTGGGAAAAAAGTTAGAGATAATTAAATCTACCATATTTTGCACTTGAATTCTGGAGTCATCCATTTTTCAATTCATCTCTCACTCTCATAAGTATCTTCCCAAGCCTATTTTCTCCAACTCCATCTACAGTTCCCCAAATAGTATCTCCCAAGTATTACCCTCTTCCAAATGTTCATCTCCTGTAGCAAGTAATTTTTTCTTAAGTCTGGATTTTGAGTTGAATTTAGCCAGTACGATTTCATACATTACTTTATCTTTCACTTCTTCCCAATCTGATCTCAAATCAATCTTTCTACCTGCTGCCTTTGCCTCTGATGGGCTAGCTTGAGAAAATAACTGGAATTTTAGTCTACGATTTTTTGTTTTCTGTGCTTGAAAAGCTGCTTCATTATTTGTATAGTCCCATCCGTTATAACTTACCGGTGCCATATAAAAGTTACTTAAAAAGTAATAATCTCCAGTAAAACTATTAATCAATTCTTTTTCCTTTCCTTAATAATCAACTACAAGTTACTGTTAAACTTACGAATCCTTCATCAAATTCAAAACAGTCTCGGACATTATGTTTTACTAGCTGTTCTACTCTGTCTCTATCAGTTATTTTTTCTCCAATTAATTCAGGATCAGTCAAGTCGTATTCAGCTTCTACAGTGATCACTCTTTTTGTTGGTATCAAAATTCTTTCTCACATGCGTCATCAATTGGTTTATTTAATATTCGTTTTCCTCTTTGCGTAATATCACCTCCATATTTTATTTCATTGTTTAACCTCCTTAAGTGCAGGTGAGGAATTGAACCTCACCTTAACCTTTTGTTACTACACTTATTTTCTCTTCCCTACAAAGAATCCAACTAAGAAACAGGCTAATAAGCATACTACAAACACGCCTATATTTAACACTATCATTTTATTTGCCTTTCTTTGCTTTCAGTTCCTGCAACTTTTTATTAATTTCATCATCTTTCATTTTCTTATCCAGACGCTGTTTTTGCACAATAGTAGAACTTTCATAAACGATCCTAGCTCCATCAGCAGCCTCTTTTTGCTTTTTAACTCCGTCACGTACTTTCTCTAGCATCTTTTCCTCTTCACTAGAAGATACTCCCCGGTGTTACATTTAAAAAGGCTTTTGTATGCCTGAGCTGTTTCCAAAGTTTAAAACAGCACTTTCTTTTTCTGCTTTTAAATCATTAAGCTGTTGCTGTAGTACTTCTACTTTTTCTTTCTGCACATCAGCATTCTCTTTCCATTCTTTTAATGTATTTTTAATAAAATCAATTTTATCATTAAGTTCCTGTTGTTCTTTTAAGTAGACTTTTGCCGCTTCGTCATCTCCTCGATCCACACAAGCATTTACATTTACATCTGCTTTCATGGCATCTTTCTTCAAATGGAACAAATCATCTTCATAATTAGAAATCTTACCAAGCATCTGCTGATATCTTACATTTTCCTGCTGAAGTTCATCTTCTTTCTTCTCAATAGCGGCATTATAATATGCTTTAGCTCCTTCAGGTGTAGACGCATCTTTCTGAATAGCTTCGTTTGCCGTGCCAGATGCTCTTATCCTTACTCTCTTTCCAATTTTACTATTAAAAAAGAAACAAAGTCCTACGAGTACTAAAATAACAATTATAATAATTGCTCCAGCTGTAATATTCATTAGTCTCTCCCCTCATCAATATCAAGCCCAAAGTTTTTAAACAGTTCTGTCATACCTCCTACATAGCCGGAACCTAATGCCTGGAATTTGAATCCATCTCCGTAACGGTATAATTTACCCATTTCTACTGCATTCAATTTTTCAAAGTTTTCATTCTCAGACAGATCATATTCATACTTATCACCATCTGGATTGTCGTAATCACAAATTGTCATAATTGCATTGGAGACCATTCCAAAATTCTGCATACGCTGTAAGGCCCTAAAAATTGTTAAGCAGATAGTAAATTCTGTTTTATCTTTCGGGAAAGTATCAGCATGTACAATGAAATATTCGTCATAATGCTTTCCATTGAAAATCATTCCCTGAGAATCGTCACCAGTTTTATTGTCTCCTGAATAATCTACCCAAGGATATGCAGAGCCATCTTCATAGGTTTTATAGTTTACTAAATCTTCTGGGTATACTACTTTGCGACTTGAATCTGTTAAAAATCCATTGATATCAAAGTCAATATCTGCTTCACCAGCATAACGGTTCTGATCCCAATTGACTCCAATGAAGAAGTTCTTAATACCTGTACCATCCTCTTTTACCATACTAATTTTCTGGTTTTTACTCATGTTGATTACTGCCATATCTCTTTATCTCCTTTTTATTTATTATTCAGCCAGTCTTTATACTGACGAAGAATCTCTGTATATAACTGTTCATCAGACATTTTATTCATGTCTTTTACTGCTGTAAAACCGGTGTTGTCATGTTTTCTACCTTTCATATCATCAAGAGATTTCAAATAGTCAAAATCTTCATCTCCAATTCCTATGAACTGCACGAAGATGTTGTACTCTGAAAGCTCTTTAATAACTGCATTGGTGGCAAAAGTATCACTGTTCTCACCATCTGTAATAAAGATGATAAATGCTGGAATCTCACTTGGCTCAATATCTTTATAATATGTAACCATTTCTTTCAATACAGGAGCATAATTAGTACCACCCATATACATATGAGCTTTTTTCATAACATTTTTAACATAACTACTATAATTATCAGCGTTAGCAGCTTTTAAGCGCTCTGCTCCATTTGAGAACAGCCAACTCTCAAGTTCTCCATTATCGTCAAATCTTAGAGCAATAGGCAACAAACGAGAAATGGTTTCCTGTACAGATCCATTATCATACAGCCAATCCATACTTCCTGAATAATCCATTGCAAGAGCTACTCTAGCCGTATGTTTTGTCATATCAATCTTGCTTCCCTTAGACATATCAATAAGTACTTTGCCAAGATTTTCATTGTGCTTAGACATATCAATTGTCTGTAACTTTTCTTCATATACAGGTTGCTGAGTTACAGCAGAAGATAACTCTACTGCTGCTTCCTCATCTTTTTTTTCCGAATAGTTTTCCCAAAAATCCCATTTTAGTTACTTCCTTTCTTACAAATTGCTTTTCTAATCCAATCTACAGGCACAACCATAAATGCTGTCACAAGGACTACAATCCACTGTTTAACATCCATTGGAGTTGTCTGTACTAGATTTCCTACAAAGTTACACAAAACTACAGCCATTGTAAAAATACCCAATGCGATATACACAAATAATTTGTTATTTTTAATTCCTTTGAAAAGATTCATACTATCTGTTCTAATAGTGAATCCATTAAATACTGCCATTAAACACAATAAAGCGAATCTCGCTGTCATAGCCGAAAGTTTAGTTGCAAACATATTTCCAACTGGACCAAATGTAATTACACCAAATAAAGCAATAAATACAATTGAACTTAATGCAATTCTCCCTTTCGCTCCACGGATAAATAATCCGGATCCTTTCATGATAGGCTCTTCATTCATATATTCCTCTTTTGGCGGTTCTCCACCAAAGCTTAATGAGTTAAGTGAATCCATGATGATATTTACAATAAGGATCTGAACTGCTGCTAATAGAGCAGAGCCACCAGAAATAATTGGAAATACCATACTTAAGATCAACAACGAAATATTGATAGGCAGCTGGAATTCAAGGAACATCATAATGTTATGCATAAATGTTCTACCAAGTTCGACTGCCTTTACCACACTTGCAAAATTATTGTCTGTCAAAACAATATCTGCTGCTTCTTTTGCTACATCAGATCCGTCTTGCATTCCAAAGCCTACATCTGCTTTCTTTAGTGCAGGAGCATCGTTCACACCGTCACCGGTCATTGCCACAGACATTCCAATTTCTTGTGCTAATGTTACAAGGCGAAGCTTCGTATTCGGCGAGCATCTGGAAATTACTCTTAACTGTGGAATAATTTCTTTTACTTTTACATCTGACATTGCCTCAAACTCATCATTGGTAACTGCTAAGTCTCCAGGCTTATAAATACCAGCTTCCATAGCAACAGCCTTAGCAGTCTCCATACAGTCACCAGTAATTTCAATTACCTGAATTCCAGCTTTATGAGCAATTTTTACTGCTTCTGGAACTTCATTCCTAACCGGGTCAACAACTCCAATGACTCCAAGGTAGATTCATTCATCGGGAGATCATCATCAGTTTTATCTGAGATAGTCAATGCAATACATCTCATTGCCTTCTCTGTTAATCCCTTAATATGGCTCTTTAAAGCTTTTCTTTTTTCTTCTGTCAGCTCAGTTACAATGCCATCATTATCAAGATAAAATTTACACTTCTCAATTAATTTCTCTGGTGCGCCTTTATAAACAGTAAAATCATTTGCTCCATTATTTAAAGTAACTGCAGAGAATTTATTTTCACTACTAAATGGAACACGTTTTTTTCATGATAGCTTTATTCTGTATTTTTTGTGCATCTTCAGGAGAAAGCATATCAAGCACTGCTCGATCAATTGAATTGCCACCAGTGATATTCCCATTAGAATCAAACACTGCACTATTATTCATACAAATGTTTAAATCAATTAGCTCGTTGAGCGAACTTTCCTTATTAAAAATATCCTGACAGTTACCGTTAATCATAACTGTAGAAGTCATTTCACCTGTTGTGAGAGTTCCTGTCTTATCCGTACAAATTAAATTAACATACGCCAATTCAGGAATTTTACCAGTATTCTTCGCAAGAATATTGAATTTTTCCATTGTCGATACATTCTGTTTAGTTACAAGTTTTACAATGAGTGGCAGACCTTCCGGTACAGCCGCAACAATAATTGTCAATGCATTTGAGACATTCTGTGCTACCTTCTGAATACTTTCAAGAATACTTCCTGAGAAATACTGACTTAAGCTTCCAGCATTTAAGATACCTGTAATTGTCATAATTACAAATGCTAATGCTGCCGCAATTGTTCCCCATTTTGAAATAAAATCACACAAATGATCCAGAGCAATATCAAGAGCTGTCTTAGGAGGCTCTAAAGTCTGCATTTTGACAAGAGTATCACCATTAACTGTATTAACACCAACATCTGTAACAATCATTTTTCCTTCACCAGACATGATAACTGTTCCTGCAAAGAGAGAACACTGATCCGTATATGCAGTAGTTGATGTTGTTTTAACATGCTTATAATTAGCACTAGGAATTTTTCTACATTCTTTTGTCTCTCCATTGATAGCGGCGTTATTAACAGAAATTTCTCCATCAACAATAAATCCATCTGCAAAAATCTCTTGTCCAGTTCTCAATAGAACTAAATCACCTACTACCAGATCATCTTTATTAATTGTCTGCACGCTTCCATCTCGGACAACATCACAATATCTAACTGCCGTTTTTGCTCTTAGCTCTGCTGCAGATTTCTGTACGCCTAGACCTGTCTTAATAGCAATCCCAGTAACAATAGCTAAAACCACTATAATCATTACAGGTTCAGAAAGAGACATTACTCCCATAGCTCCTAAAACTAACTGGAATAAAGCAATTATTATTAGAATCATAGTAATTGGTTCAGTTAATGCTTCCTTAGCAAAATGATACCATTTTTTCAATTCAGGTTCCGGAAGCTTATTACTTCCATATGTAGTCCTACTAACCTCTACTTCGCTATTTTTTAATCCATTAAAATTCATTCTTAAATCTCTCCTAATACAATTCTTTCATTGACAGACATTACAAATTCTTCTATAGCTTTATAATTTGGTTTATCAGGCAATGAGGTATTCTTTGAATCATACTCAAGTCTTTTCTCTAACTCGTTTATCATTTCAAAAAATTCTGGGATAGCTGACTGTTTGCATCCAAATATTCTCCATTACGTAGAGCCATAAGAAGCTCATGATCATCTTCTCTATATGTAATAATTTTGCCTTTTTCAAGAATATCAAAACACATAAGATACAATCTCACTAAATGGCACATATGCTTTCCTAACTTATTATGTTCTATGGCATGCTTATTTCTCTTCCCAATTTTGGAATAATCCCTAACAATGTTTTTCATTTCGGCCCACATCCCCTGATAATCATTCAAAGGTAATGCTTCAACTGGATTATCCATAAATACTTCTGTTCATAATCTTCCTGAATACCTTTATCTACATAAAGCTTTATTGTCATCTTCTGGAAAATTGAAATACTTTTCAGGGAAAGTATAAAAAGCATTCATAATACTATTAAGAACATGCTGCATTCTTTCTTCTTGTCCCAATTTCCTGGCAGATTTATTATCGAGCCTTCTTAGCTGGCTTGTAGCATAGCCTCCAAAAGAATAGATCGCTTTCTTAGATAAAAACATTTCAGCATTATCAAGAAGTTCTTGACCAATTGGATGAATATAAAGATAATGTTCTGGCTTCAATCCTATCAGCTCAATTGTGTTTGGGTTGCAGTTTGACAATAGAGTTATCAATTTATTAAAAGAATAGATTGTTGTATCTGTTGCTTCTTCCGTTACCTGATCAAAATTATGTGTAGGAATCAGGATTTCTTCTCTTTTATTTAAAGCACAACCCCTAATATCCAGATCAGAGTTTTCTGTATCTGTACCATAAGCATGAGACCCACCTAAGCCTAATAGAATTATGTTACTCCCCAGGTGCTCATTCACTCTTAAGAAATCATAGTGTTTACTTTTCAATAACTTTTCGATTTTCTCTATTTTCATCAATTTCTCCTGTTGAATAATAATAATTTACTATATCGTCTAAGTTCCTTATCTCTTTTTCTAACTCTACACACTTTTTCTTGCTATCGCATGCCCATAACTGTTTTCGTAGCTTCGTTGCAACCTCAGATACCTTTTCTGCTTCTTCTGTTTTATCAATGGTTTCTATGACATCAACTTCAATTGGTTCTCCGCAAAATGGACAGAATTTAAGAGGGTAATAATAGTCTTCAGCCATGTATCTTCCAGTCTTGGACTTCTTCGCTTATGTAAAAGAAAATTCCAAAGTTTCATCAGTTTTATAGTCACAACCATGGCATTCTATAGTTTCACAAGTTCTACATAAGTAGGCATCAGGATATTCATTAGAAATAATTATCCTAGGATTTTCTTCCAATGCCTTACAACAGAAACTTTGGTTTATAA
>ENA-OQAN01001281-OQAN01001281.1-human-gut-metagenome-genome-assembly--contig:-NODE-1281-length-11346-cov-1.567074_pt1 | contig 11346 bp, 12 predicted proteins | sample MGYA00242735_ERZ504527 | MGnify/ENA primary metagenome ERZ504527 (study PRJEB26092, sample SAMD00036230) | human gut metagenome | host: Homo sapiens | study: EMG produced TPA metagenomics assembly of...
CGGCAGGGAACAACCGACATATGCAAGACCTGCCGGTTTATTTCCATCAGGTCCAGGCCCCGCCACTCCCGTGGTCGACAATCCAATAACGCAGTCGCCATCCCCCTGCTGCCGATACAGCCTCGCCGTTCCGGCAGCATCTGGCGGGCCACTTCAGGATGGACAGCCCCCTCGCTGCGCAGCAGTTCCGCATCTACGCCAAGAATCGAGCTTGGCACGAATGTCATACGTCACCGCGGAACCGAGAAAAACCTTCGACGCTCCCGGCACGCGCACGAAAGCGTCGGCCAACAGCCTCCCGTCAACGATTCGGCGGCTGCGATCTTGAAATGGTTGGTTTCGCAATATGCAAGAACGGCCGCAGCCAATTCATGCATTGCGATTGGTTGGCGGCAGCCGTCTGGTCCATAGATTCAGTCATGAATGCCCTACTTGGTTTCTTTTCCGGACTTGCCCGCGGACTTCTTACGGCCGCCGAACGTATTGACCAGATACTCGCCACCGGAATACAGGCAGAGAATCAGCGCAAGATAAATCAGCGCATACGTGATGGTGTAGTAGACGGTCATCCACATCGGGGTGTCGTTGACCCCCTCCGGCGCCAAGCTCCACATAGGCAGCATGAGCATGGCCAGACCAATGCACTGGCAGAGCGTCTTGTATTTGCCTGCCTGGGATGCGGCGATGACCTTGCCGCCCGTGTCGATCACAAAGAAGCGCATGACGGTGATGCCGATCTCACGAATCAGGAACAGGGCGGTCACGACCCATCCCAGCACCGGATTGCCAAATTCGTTGAAGATGGCGGCAACGATCAGTGTGCCGCAGGTGAGCAGCTTGTCGGCGATCGGGTCCATCAGTTGCCAAGTTCAGTGACTTGGTTGTATTTGCGGGCCATCCAACCGTCAAGCTTATCGGTGCATGCCGCGATGATGAAGATGACAGCGGCAACCCAACGCATGGTGACGTTGTCCACGCCCCACGCGCCGGCTTTGGCGTACAGCGCCAAAAACACGATGACTAAAATGATACGAGAGAAGGTGACAAGGTTCGGCGGCGCGTTCCAGCCGTCAAGCAACGATGATTTGCGTTCTTCTTGCTTTTCCATACCGTTCACGTTACCCTGACACTTCTACTTGCTTACCAATTTGCGTTTCATACGGAGCGTTCCCCAGTCACATCGCCGCTTCGGAATCCGCCGCCGAAGAGACTCCCGAACTCAGCGACGAGGTCTCACCCTTGATGAAGGCGAGCACCTGCGGCAAGTCCTGGGGCTGCACCAACACCTCGCGCGCCTTGGACCTTCGGACGGCCCCACGACGCCACGTGACTCCAGCAGATCCATAAGGCGGCCAGCCTTGGCGAATCCGACACGCAGCTTGCGCTGCAACATGGACGTGGAACCGAACTGCGAGGTGACGACCAGTTCCGCCGCCTGCAGAAGCACATCCATATCGCCGCCGATGTCTTCGTCCGGCTCAATGGCCTTCTTGTCGGCTTCCTTGGCCATTTCCTCGATATCCTCACGGTAATGTGGCTTGCGCTGGGTGCGTACGAATTCCACGGCACGTCGGATCTCCGACTCGTCGACCCATGCGCCCTGCACACGCAACGGTTTGGCCTGTCCCATCGGCAGGAACAGCGCATCGCCCTGTCCAATCAGAGTTTCCGCGCCAGTGGAGTCGAGAATGACTCGAGAATCAGTGGCCGACGAGGTCGCGAACGCCAAACGCGAAGGAATGTTCGCCTTGATCAGGCCGGTGACCACATCGACCGATGGACGCTGGGTGGCGAGCACCAGATGCACGCCTGCAGCTCGTGCCAGCTGCGTGATGCGTTGGATGGAGCTTTCCACATCATTCTTGGCCACCATCATCAGATCGGCCATCTCGTCGACGACCACCAGAATGTACGGATATGGAGCGACCTTGCGCTTCGATCCGGCCGGCGCATGCACCTTGCCCGCACGCACGGCAGCATTGAAATCCTTGATATGGCGGAATCCGAAGAATTCAAGATCGCTGTAACGAGCATCCATCTCCTTGACCACCCATTCGAGCGCCTGCGCAGCCTTCTTCGGATCGGTGATGATCGGCGTGAGCAGATGTGGAATACCCGCGTATGCCGATAGTTCCACTCGCTTCGGATCGACCATGATCATGCGCACCTGATCCGGCGTCGCCTCATGATCACGGATGTCAGCATGGAGTTGATGAAGCTGGACTTACCGGAACCGGTGGCGCCTGCCACCAGAAGATGCGGCATCTTGGTGAGGTCCGCCGTTACAAAATGGCCTTCCACATCCTTGCCCACGCCTGTGAGCATCGGATTCGGATCGTTTCTCGCCTTGTCCGAACGAAGCACATCGCCAAGCACCACGGTTTCACGGTCGGTGTTCGGTATTTCGATGCCGATGGCGGACTTGCCTTCGATCACCGACAGGATGCGCACGTCGGAACTGGCCACCGCGTAGGCGATGTTCTTCTGCAGATTGGTGACCTTCTCCACTTTCACACCCGGACCAAGCTCCACCTCATACATGGTCACGGATGGGCCTCGCAGAAAGCCGATGACTTTGGCATCGACATTGAACTGCTGGAATGTGACCGTAAGCGCGCGAATCACACGATCGTTCTCCGGAGTGTGCACGGCATGCGGCGCGCCTTGCTTCAGCATGCCGAGATCAGGCAGATGGTAGGGGCCCTCCGGAATCTCACCGGACTCGTCGGAAACGCCCTCTCCGTTCGATCCGGCATCCAGATCGTTCACGACCTCATTGGTCGCCGCATCGACCATGACCTGCGACCCGTTGGACGTGCCGTCCTCGTCGATGACGGCCCACGGGTCCCCTACAGCCACGCCAACGGATTTGATCTCGTCGGACGCCGCCTGGCCGGAACCGTCGGAATGGTTTCCGGGATCTGCGGCATGGTGCCGCTCGCCAAACCGATTGGGTCAGAGGAAAGGGAACGCACCACAGGCGTCTGCGGCATGGCGACGGTTCCACCGAAATCCTGAGCGGAATGTTCGTCGGATGAAATGCTGCGCGGCCGCGAGACGCTCTGGTATAGTTCGTCAAGCATGGTTTCCGCCGTTTCGCCATCCATTCGGCAGCATTTACGAAACGCCTCATCACCGTCGTAATGATCGAGTCCGTCCTGAGCGCCTGCTTCTTGGATTTCGATGATATCCATTGCTTTATGAGGGAGAACGGCATCGGCTTCTTCTTTTCAGCCGCCACATCGTCGGCTCCATTATGCGCCGGCACGCCTTCTGCGAACGACAGCGTGGCATCTCCTATACGCACTTCGTTCGGGAATTGCTCGGTCTCGTCATCAACCTTTTTATTTGCACCGAATCCAAAACGGACCTTCAATGCACGTACTTTGTCGGGAATCTCTTGAACCCCTGTATTGGTAATCAGCAACAACGAGAACAAAATGACGACCACGAAAATAACGATGGCGAACGCTTGGAAAGCCCCATGCCAGCGGGCAGCCAAGCACATAGCCGAGCAGACCTCCCGCATTCTGCAGCAACGCCATGTCGAAACCTTGGGCGTCGGACGCGAGCGCCGCATCGATATGGAGCAGACGGACCACAGAATCATGGACCACCCCGCCACCATACGCCACATTGCCGCTTTTGCGCTTGGTCTCATATATGAGGCTGAATGCCACCAGCGCCAAAAAGACCGGCAGGATGACGCTCATCAGACCAAACAGGCCGGTAAGCCAAGGCGTGGAGCATCCGGCCGAACACGCCCCGCACCCGGAACCATTCCGAAGCGCAGAACATTACCGCGAGAATCACCAGAATAAAACATGCGATATCACGTCCGTACTTGGTCAAGACACCCATCACAGGCGACGCTCGACCGCGTCCATGACCTTGGTCTCGCCGGAACGTGCCTTGCCCGTGGACCCTTTGCCGCCGGATTTCGTATTGGAAGATGCTGTTCGTGCCATAACGGTCATGATTTTACCCATGGGAGGCGCCATGACATGGCACTTCCTCGAATCGCACACATTTTCTAACTTAAGTGAACACGCAATTTCACTGATTGGATTCCGCCAAGATCGTCACCGTCAATCTGGAGGCCAAGCCGGAGAAGACCGTGGATAAGGTGGAAAGCTTCGACGAATACGGCAGCGGGAGTTTCATTTCAGGCGAGGTCTCCGAGATGATGCTGGGTGTAGGCGTCCGCCTGTGCGTCTATGGCGTCATAGGCACCTGCATCGGCATGTTCGATGATGGCCATCGCGTTGTCTAGCAGCGCCGGATTGAGCGCTTGGAGCCAGTGGATGCGCGGGTCACGACCGAACCATCCCATCTGCTTGCGTGCCAGACGCTTCGTTTTCTGCGCAATGTCCATGAACGTGTCGTTCAGGTCACGCAACCCGTCCAAATAGTCGACGACCTGCTGGTAACCGAGCGCTTTGGCTGCGGTGATGCCCAGCTTGGGACGGATACGTTCCACTTCTTCGATGAATCCGCCTTCGAGCATCTGCTTGGTGCGAATATCGATACGACGGTCCAGTTCCTCACGCGGCAGATCGAGACCGATTTGCACGGTGGGGATGACGTACCGGTAGTGCGGAAGGCTTGCCGAATAGGGTCGTCCCGTCACTTCGATGACTTCCAGCGCGCGGATGGTTCGTCTCGGATTGTGCGGGTCCATGCGCGCCGCCGCTTCGGGATCCTTGGCTTTCAGCTCGTCGAACAACGCGCCCGCGCCTTCGGTTTTTTCCCGTTCCTCAAGCGCCTTGCGTACTTGCGGAACGGTGCCGGGGAAGGAGATGTCGTCGATGGCGGCCCGTGCGTACAGGCCAGAGCCTCCGACGAGGATCGGACGCACTCCCCTGGCCTGTAGTTCGGCTATTTTCTCGCGGGCGAGCTCTTGGAACCTCGCCACGGACATGGCGTCGTCCGGTTCGATGATATCGATGAGATGATGCCTGACCTGCGCCTGCTCCTCAAGGCTTGCCTTGGCCGTGCCGATATCCATGCCCCGATACATCTGGTATGCGTCGGCGTTGATGATTTCCGCCTGTTCGCCTTTGCGCGCCAACGCTTTGGCGACGGCAATGCCCAACCCGGTTTTGCCGGATGCGGTTGGTCCGACAATGGATACGACCTTGCGCTGCATGGCAGGATCGGCGTCTCCTGTTTTGTCTGTTTTCTCAGAGGTCTGTTCAGTGTCGAACGGCATAGGTCTGCCCCGCCTTCGGATCGGGATCGGCGATGAGGTTGTGACGCCCAGCGTGGGTGATGGTGGCGGTCACGAAATCGCCTACCTGCGGCATCGGCTCGCCTTCGGGCACACCGACATGCACGAGCACGCCGGTTTTCTCGCGCCCGGTGACACGATGGGTCGCGGCGTCCTTCTTGCCAGATGCGCCGGTGACCATCACTTCGACGTCACGGCCTTCGAAGGTTTTGAGATTTTCTTCGGTGATGCGTTCCTGCAATGCCACGAGTCGTTCGAACCGGTCTTGGACCACGTCGTGCGGCACCTGCTCCATTTCGGCTGCCGGAGTGCCTGGGCGCGGCGAATAGATGAAGGTGAATGCGGACGCGAATCTCGCCTCTTCCACCACACGCAAGGTTTTCTGGAAGTCCTCTTCGGTTTCACCCGGGAAACCGACGATGATGTCGGTGGAGATCTGCGCATCCGGCATGGCCTCACGGATTTTACGCAGAATGTCAAGGAACTTCGCGGAACGATACGAACGGCGCATGGCGCGCAGGATTCGGTCGGATCCGGACTGCAGCGGGAAGTGCAGCTGGTGCATGACATTGGGCGTTTCGGCCATGGCTGCGATCACGTCGTCGGTGAAGGCGGCGGGATGCGGCGAAGTGAACCGCACGCGCTCCAATCCTTCGATCTCACCGCATGCGCGCAGTAGCTTGGAGAAGGCGAAACGGTCGCCGATGCCGTAACCGAACGAGTTCACGTTCTGGCCGAGTAGCGTGACTTCCTTGGCTCCTTCGTCCACGCACTGGCGGATTTCGGCAAGAATGTCTCCCGGGCGACGATCATGTTCCTTGCCTCGGGTGGTAGGCACGATGCAGAACGTGCAGGTGTTGTTGCATCCCACGGAGATGGCCACCCAGCTTGACACCTTCGACGCGCGGTCGGTGGGCAGCTGGCTTGGGAAGTAGTTGAGTTCCTCTTTGACCTTGACCTGCGCATGGCCTTCGATGCGCGCCTGGTCAAGCAGCTGAGGCAGGGAGCCAATGTTCTTGGTACCGAACACGGCATCGACCCAAGGGGCCTTTTTTGCGATCTTCTCACGGTCGAGCTGTGCCATGCATCCGCCGACTGCGATCTGCAGGTTCGGACGCTGGCGCTTCAGTTCGGCCCACAGGCCGATGGTGCCGTACATGCGTTCCGCCGCGTTTTCTCGCACCGCGCATGTGTTCATGACGATGAGGTCCACGTCATGATCGAGGTATTGTTCTTCGGTGGCGGGCACATAGCCATCCGCTTCGAGCACACCCGCGATGCGTTCGGAATCGTGCACGTTCATCTGGCATCCGAGGGTGTGTACGTAGAACACGCCCTTGCCTCGCGTGGCGGTGTCTTCTGTGGCAGGTTCCGCAAGTTTCGAGCGCGCTCCGCCTCGGTCATCATGTCTTCGTTCATAGCATTCCATGCTATCGGCAGGGATTCCCATCACGCGCCGTATGCACCTTAATGCAGCGTGGCATGCGGTGGAATTGGAGGGATGACGGCGCTTTCAGCGCTTTTTCAGTTTTTCCGCGCTCCTTTTGGGTACACTATGGAACCGTGATACTTGATAGACAGAGCCGCATCAATACCAGTGAACTGCAAGCACGGCTGAAGTCGGTGACTTTCGACGATGGTCCGTTGCCTTCCGATCAGATTACCGAGTTCATTGATCAAATGCAGGTGTATGAGGGCGCGATGTATGAGATCAGCACCAAACTGGAGATTCTCGATTCCGAGTTCCAGGTGCGTTTCTCCCATAATCCCATCCATCACATGGAACGCAGGTTGAAGTCCATCAATTCCATTCTTGGCAAGTTGAGGCGCAAGGATCTGCCGTTGACGGTGGAGTCGGTCAAGGACAATCTGTTTGACGTGGCAGGCATTCGCGTGATCTGCAATTATCGCGATGACGTGTATTCGGTGTCGAATTATCTGTCCGCGCAGAACGATATTCAGGTGTTGCGTGTGAAGGATTATATTAAGAATCCGAAGCAGAATGGATATCGTTCGCTGCATGTGATTTATGCGGTTCCCGTTTTTCTATCTTCCGGACCGCATTACACGCCTGTGGAGGTGCAGTTCCGCACCATCGCCATGGATTATTGGGCGAGTTTGGAGCATGCGCTGCGTTATAAGACGGATTTGCCTGACGCGAAGCTGTCGGAGCATTCGCAGACGTTGCTTGATTGCGCGAGAAGTCTGCAGAATGTCGAAGCGCAGATGCAGAACATTCATGCGATATCAATGGCGCGCCGCAGGTTGGCGAGGCCCCTAAGGCCGCTGACGTCTGCCGGTTTGCGTTTGGCCGCATGCAGGAGCTGGTCGGATGGGCAGCTGGGCGAGTATGGTGCCCGCGAAAATGAGCGCGCAGCCGAGGTAGGCTCGAGTGGTCATGATTTCGCCCAGCAGAAGCGCCCCTCCGACTGCGGAGAAGAACGACTCGAGCGACATGATCACGGACGCTCTGGTCGGAGGCACAAGTTGTTGGCCTATGACCTGAAGCGTATAGCTACGCCAGCAGAGCAGACGCCCGCGTAGACGATGGCGATCCAGCTTTGCGCGGCACCGGCCCAGTCGATGGATCCTTCGATGATAGAGCCAATCCAGCTGATGATCGCGGTGGTGGTGATCTGCCCGAATGAAAGCAGGATGGGTCCATGTCTCGTCCAAAGGTGTCTATGACGAGGATGTGCCCCGCGAAGAGGACTGCGGTGAACAGCAGCACCATGTCCGCCAGGGTGATGGATCCGAATCCGTCGGTGACGCACAGCAGGTAGAAGCCGATAACGGAGATGGCGACGCTGATGATGACGCTGAGGTGCACTCGTCGACGCAATATGACGAAGGCAAGCAGCGGAGTCATGACGATGTATAGAGCGGTGATGAAGCCGGACCGTCCCGCCGATCCGGAGTAAAGGATGCCGTATTGTTGGACGGTGCTTGCGGTGAAAAGCACGATTCCGCAGATGATGCTGACCACGATGGGATTGCCGGCCCATTTCGGCATGGCGACGATTGCGCCATTACCGAGGGTGATGGACGGTTTTCCCTGGGTTTCACGGCGTTTACGCTCTTGTTCCGCTATGGTGCTGCGGCGAAACCAAAGCAACGGTATCAGAGAAATGGATCCGAGGGTGAATCGGGTGGCTCCGAAGAACAGCGGTGTTGTGGAGTCCATGCCTTGCACTTGCGACACGAATGCGAATCCCCAAATGAGGCCGCCAGTACGAGGCATGCCATGCCGCCAATCTCTTTTCTCTGCATGAGCACCCACCGTAAAGCATGTCTTTGACCAACGGATAAAGCCTGGCCACATTCTGGTCAGGCTTTATCCGTTACGTTGACCGAGGAGCAATGCCAATAATGTCCCATCAAAGGCTGAAAGCCAAAATGACGCGTGCGTCCCCAAAACGCACCGAAGGAAGGCGCACGAAGGTACGCCGACTGAGGAGCAATGCCGGGGACGCTCCGTCATTTGGATTTCAGTCGCGATTACCGAGGAGTTGGAGAATATACATGAACATGTTCACGAAATCCAAATACAGATTCAGTGCGCAAAGGATGGAAACCTTCTTGACCATTTCGGGGCCTTGGGCGGAATACTGTTCAAGCATCGCGCGGGTGGCTTGGGCGTCGTAGACGGTCATGCCGGCGAAGAGCAGAAGTCCGATGGCAGAGACGATCATGAGGGTGGTGTTGCCGGGGGCGAAGATCATGAGAATCACTTCGGCGATGATAAGCACGATGAGGCCGACGAAAAGGATGGGGCCGGCCTTGAGCATGTTGATCTTGGTGGTGCGTCCGAACATGGTGAGCGCGAAGAAGAAGCCGGCGCACAATGCGAGGGAAATGCCGATGGTGCCAAGATCGTAGGCCATGAAGATGGTGCTGAGGTGAAGCCCATGAACGCGCATACACGTAGAACATGACGTATGCGGTGGAGACCTTCATTGTATGGATGCGCGCGCCAAGGTAGATGGCAAGCACGATTTCAATGACGGCGGGGGCGAAGATGCCGATGATGCCCGTGGTTTTGGATGAGTGCCAGGTACGCGCCGCTCATTTGGGTGATGATGGCGACCACGGCAGTGACGATCAAACCAAGGGTCATGTGCGTGTATGCGCTGTTGACGGAACTGCGTTCGGCCTGCTCGTAGGAATAGGTGGCCTGCACGTTGACTGCGGCGGTACCGTTGGGCGCATAGGCGTACTGTGGCTGCGCATTGTACTGGTTGTACTGTTGGTTGTACTGGTATTGATTGTTGAAGCCGTTATTCTGGGCGTTGTTACCCTGGGGCTGCTGACCGAATGCCATAATCGCTCCTTTTTGCTCGATTGCGCATCACGATACGGCATTTTCCTGACGATTTCATGAATATTGGCTTAATCTCATGATTTCTTCAAAGCCCGCATAGGTTTCGCGTTCGACACGGGGAGTGTGCCGGACGCGAAAGACTGGGACATGCCATGTCAGATGGCGAACTTGTACGTCACTTTGGCGGTGTCGCTGAAATCGAGAAGGTTCGTCACGTCGACGGTGATTTCGGAATCGTCTTTAAGCACATATCCGAGGGTTACCGTGCCGGTTGCTCCTGGCTGCAGTTCAGACAGATAGGAGCCGGAATCGTAGCCTTCCGGATTGTCCAAGTACATGGCGGTGTCGAGTTCCTGACCGTTTTGGAACACTTTCGGATTAGCCAGCACGGCGAAGGAGTTGTTCTTATCGGTAGTGTTGGTCCACTCGTAGGTGACGAGCACGGTCGGCTGATTGTTGTAGTCGTTGCCGGAACGCACTGCGGATACGATTTTGACGTGCATATCGGTGAGATCGCCTTCCATGTCTTGCTCGCCTTTCGCCTTGGTGTCGGTTTTGGTGGAATCATCGGTTTTGGCGTCCTTATCGGCGTCCGCCGACGAGGATTGCGACGTGCTTGTGCCCGTGATGTCGTCAAGCGCCTTGCTGGCGGCCGATTGCATGGCCAAGATGATGACGATGGCCAACACCGACAGCACCGCCGCGACTATGGACAGGGCTTTGCCACGCTTTTTGCCTCGGAACGTGCCCACGATGGCCACGATCGCCAATACCGCGCCGACGAGTCCGAAGATCGCCGCGATGTTGTTGATGATTGGAATGAAGCTCAGCACCAAGCCGAGCGCGCCGAACACCACTCCCACGATGCCACATACCGTCGTGCCTTGCGGAGCCGGGGACGACATGATCGGCGCGGGTCTCATACCGTTCGGCGCTGCCGGGCCGCCGTTGGGAATCGGAGCATTGTTGAACTCACTCATGATCTTTTTCTTTCTTCTCGAAGTGGTCGGAACACTTTCGAGCCTACGGGATCGGCTTCGTTCCCGGTATTGGACGAAAGTCCATTCCTGTCTGCACTTTGGGGCGCGCGGCTTGCGCCATCATGCCCGATAGCTCAATGGCATGTTTCCATGAGTATGCCGATAATGGGAGTCATGAGCGTGATCACAAACCCTTCCACCGCCGAAGTGCAGTGCGCACCAGAATCTGGTGCACGGTGCCGATGGTGGTGTGCGCGAGTTTCGCCTGTCTGGCGCAGGTGTCTTTCGCATCCCAACAGTATGCGCAGGATAGCGCCCCCTACTTGTGGATGATCGCGTGCGTGCTCGTTGCGATCTTCGGGTTTGATTCTTCTGGCTCGCAACAGTTACCCGCAAGCCGTGTTCTGGACCGCATGCCTACTGGTGGTGGCGCTCCCCTACGGTTCGCTGATCGCGCTTATGGCGTTGACTTCTCTGCTTGCGCGGAGACAGGGAACCAAAGTGACGCTTCGATCAGTGCTTGCCGCGGCGACAACGACGATCTGGTCCCAGGTGCGAGACGCTTTGCATCCTGCCGAGGCTTCGATCTGGCATGCGATCTTCTCCAAACCATATACCGGAGTTCGGTATGGCAATACCATGGTGATGCTTGTCGACGAAAGAACGATCATCGCGAGCGCCGTTGTGGTTGCCCTGATTGCGGTGGCGATCGCCACATTGGCCGGATTGCATATTCGCTCGCGCGCCCTTGCGCGCGTGGCCGAAGCGAAGGCTCAGTCGGCCAACGAGCAGGTGAGCAGGTTGCGGACCACGCT
>ENA-OQAN01001282-OQAN01001282.1-human-gut-metagenome-genome-assembly--contig:-NODE-1282-length-11337-cov-1.444335_pt1 | contig 11337 bp, 12 predicted proteins | sample MGYA00242735_ERZ504527 | MGnify/ENA primary metagenome ERZ504527 (study PRJEB26092, sample SAMD00036230) | human gut metagenome | host: Homo sapiens | study: EMG produced TPA metagenomics assembly of...
TAATTATTGAACTATTAAAAGAAAGGAGAAAAGACATGTAATTTTAAAAGAATGGTAATGGCCATTTGTATGTAGTAGAATAAGACTTTACCATTAACGGTGTTCACCATTTATAAAAATAATATAGTTGCCATAGCTTGATTCTTAGAAGAGAAAGTTTTGATACTAACAGATTGTTTTCTAATTGTTTACTCTCTATCTGTAAATAAAAGAAAATCAATGTAGTATTAAAGAGGCGCAAGCTGCAGTAGAGGAAAATCTCTAAGAAATCTGCTTCTTTAATTTATATAGGTAAGACAAGCGTTTTCCATTTGTTTTTCCAAAACATTTAGATGACTGATTGTCAATATAATATTAAAGTGGCTCAGGCGGCTGTGGAAGATATGAAATAAATTGATTATTTTCTGAATATAAAAGTAGGAGATACTTAGAACAAGTACCTCCTACTCTATTTTTATGGCATTTTATTTTTTTAAGAAAAACATAGTTTATACATTTGTCTACAAGACAAAATCTATACTCATATGAAAAACAAATGCCTCTTTGTATTACTATTAGCTTTGGGATGTTGCCATGTACAAGCACAAAAAAGTCAAAAGAATCCTTTGCCCGAAGCACTCGTCCAATTGAATCAAAAAGTGGATTCCGAACTGATTCCCGGAATAAAAAGGTCTCCCCTGATTGGAATTTCTACAGATATAAGTCCGAAACGGACAGCCGTAAACACGGCATATGTACAGTCAGTCATTCTCTCTGGAGGAATTCCTTATATGATACCTGTAACGGATAATGTAGAGATACTGCGTCAAATTGTATCCCAGCTGGACGGAATTGTCTTTACAGGTGGAGAAGATATCCAACCGATATATTATGGTGACCTTCCTTATGAAAAACTGGAAGAAGTAAGCCCCGCCCGGGATACCTTCGACTTAATGGTGCTAAAAATGGCCGCAGACGGAATATTCCCATATTAGGAATTTGCAGGGGACTGCAATTAATGAATGTAGCTTTCGGTGGAACTTTATATCAGGATCTGCCCACACAACATTCCTCAAGTGTCAAGCATCGCCAAGAAGAATCCGGCACTACCCCCACCCATCCGATATCCATCATAAAGGAAAGCAAGTTGGCAGAAATTACAGGACAAGAAGTGCTGCAAGTCAATACATTCCATCATCAAGCTATCCGGAAATTAGCACCGGGATTCAAAATCACGGCTTGGGCGCCGACAGTATAGCGGAAGCTATAGAAGCTTATCCCATACGACAAATGATAGGTGTACAATTTCATCCGGAAATATTTACAGCAGCCGGAGATACCACCATGCATAAATTATTTAAATTCCTAGTGAACAAGGCTGATACATTCCATCTAGCTAAAAAAATTCATAGCCGTATTCTATCCATTGACACTCATACAGATACTCCTCTTTGGTTTAAAAACGGTTACAGCGTAGGCTTGAGAAAAGACAACATGGTCAGCATCCAAAAAATGGAGGAAGGTAAATTGGATGCACAGTTTCTAGCCGCATTCATATGGCAGGGAAAACGAGATGACGTATCTTCACAAAAAGCCGTAGAAAGCACCACCCTGTTGATTCAATCCATTTATGACGAAGTAGCGAAATACAAAGATTTTTGTGGCATCGCCCTTACGGAAAAGGATTTGGTACGTTTAAAGAATGAAGGCAAGAAAGCTTTCTTTATAGGGATCGAGAATGGTTACGCCATCGGCAAGGACCTCAAGAATATAAAAAAATACAAACAGATGGGAGTCAATTATATAACTCTCTGCCATTCTTACGATAACGATATTTGCCATTCGTCCACTCATACGGAAGATGCTACTCAAGGACTGACACAGTTTGGTCGTGAGGTAGTGAAGGAAATGAACCGGTTAGGTATTATGATAGATATATCACATGCCAGTGAAGGTACTTTCTGGGATGTTATAAAATATAGTACACAACCTATCATCGCCTCTCATTCCTCGTCAAGGACTTTATGCGACCATGACCGTAATCTAACAGACGAACAACTCCGTGCCCTAGCGAAAAATGGCGGAGTGGCGCAGTTATGTCTCCTCGATACCTATATCAATAAAACCCCAAAAGCCGCATCCGTTTGTGATGCAGTCGAACATTTAGACACATGATTAAAGTAGCCGGCATAGACCATGTAGGAATAGGTACGGACTTTGATGGCGGTGGTGGTCTGCAAGGATGTAAAGGAGATAATGACTTAATTAATCTGACCATAAAAATGATTGAAAAAGGATATACGGAAGAAGATTTAAGAAAGATTTGGGGAGGTAATCTCTTGAGAGTAATGAAGCAAGTACAGGAAGCACCACTTTTTTCGTTGAAAAAACGTAGATAATACCCAAACAAGGATAATCAAAAAATATATAGAAATATCCTGTTATCATTTTTCGGAAATTATCGGCTGTCTCACCAATGGACAGCCTCTTTTTGTAACCTACAGTTTAATAGTAAAAGAAATAAGACAGACCCTTATTCCCCTCTCCTCACTATAGGAATTTTCCTATTACAAATAGGGAAATTCTCCTTTACAAATAGGAATATTCCGTTTATTGTATCATTCTCTCCACTTATCTTTGTGACATAAGAAAAGCAAACTTTAAAATTAACGGATAATGAGAACAAAAATACTGAAATACTTCGGAATGGTAGTTGTACTGATAATAATGGTTAGCCTAACCTCCTGTGAAGTATCTATAGGAAGTTGGTACGATGATGATGATTACAGCGAAATATATTACAGAACACTCGGGAACTATGTACGCATGCGAGAACGATGGTGACAAGACGGTGAATACTACACACAACGACTAGACTTTTACGAAAATAGAACAGGCACAGACATCATACGAATAGAACATCGGAACGGCTATGTAACCGAAGACAGGTACAATTTTGAATGGAGATGGGATAACAGTTCACAGACATGCATCCGTATGGTTTACGGTCCCAGTGACGTTTCATATTTTGAAAATGTATGGCTAGCCGGAAACTTCTTAAAAGGCTCATTGGATGGTATTAATGTAAATTTCACAGGAATCAGTAAAAAGAAAAAAGCGGGATGACACCCAACACATATCATCCCGCTCTCCTTTTTCCCAATATACTACTCACTCTTAATGCTATTTACTGGATTCTCATTAGCGATACGCCAAGCTCTAACAACGACACACACCACTATCAGAGCGATAATCACCAATGCTGTTCCGACAAAATACAACGCATTCATGTCTATCGTTTCGGCAAATTGATCCAACCAGGCTTTTCCTGTAAAGTATGATACAACAATTCCTATCAAAACCGATGGAACAGCAACATACAATATATCACGGGACAGCAACCGGAGAATAGTCGAAGCTTCGGCACCATTCACCTTACGGATGGCTATTTCCTTACTGCGACGTTGTGTTTCATCATTCACATAGCCTATCAACCCCATAACAACAATAAGCAAAATAAAAGTAGAAGTAATCCATACAGAATTACGAAAACGGTATACATTACGATAGATTTCCTTCAGCATGGTATCTATCGGAATAAATTCCAATGCCTTAGTGGAATGCACCTGCTCCATGTATTCGTTCAGTTTTTTCAAACTCTCATCGTATGGCTGCCTTAAACGTACATCAAAAGTGTGGCTAGTATTATGACTATAAACTAAAGCTACGGGAAACTGCTTATAGAGAAAAGACGTATTGCGCACATTACGGAATACACCAACAATGGTGCCAGCTTTATCAAAATCATTCAATCGTTTGCCTACTGCCCCATCTGTCCATTTCATCAGCCGCACTACTTCTTCGTTGACCAATACATCCCCTCATTCTGCATATCTTTCCCTTCAATAATAGTAATCCCCATGGTTTCAGCATAATTTTTATCACAAGGATTATACATCAAGGTTTCTATTCTCTTGCCACTATTATCAATCAGCCCACGAGTCCAATACTCTCCCAGAACCCCATGCATAGAACGGGTGGCATTTTCCACCATGGGTTGACGACGAAGATCGCTAACCATATTCTCAGCTTCTTCGGGTGACATCCATGTCTCCGCCTCCACCAATCCTGGAGTACGGATACCCATATCACTATTAATCAAATGATGATACTGCATCAAAGATACTAACAAAATCCCCATTACAAAAGATACTCCCATAAATTGTACAAATAAAAGAGAACGCTTCCACCCTTTTTTCCCATCTGTGTAACGACGAAAAACTTGAGTGACAGGAATGCGTGAAAACAATCTTCCCGGTAACACTCCGGCTACCATGAACAGTACAAAAACAATGAGCATCGGAACCCATAGAGTTTCCAATGTAAAGAGTGAAGATAACTGCACCGAAAGTAAATCTTCTATCAGATCTTTGGTATTGAAAATAATAAAGAGGGCCACTATAACGGAAATTAAATCCACAATCCCTGTCTCAAAAAGGAACATACTGAAAATGTTGATTGCACTGGCACCACTACACTTATGCACACCTATGCTTTTTGCTCTGCGGCTCATGGTAGCAATAGCTACTAATACATAGTTCATGATCGCCACAAAAAATATAGCAAAGCCCAAAAAACCATAAATGTAAAGGCGAGTGCGGGTATTTGAGTCATCCAGATGAATTTCGGGCAATGGCTGTGCATCATAAAAGCTTCTCCATTCATCATCAGCAGAATCAGGATAATATTTTTGCATAGCCTTGTATATCTGACGATTGATTTCTTCTCTGTCCACCCCATCGCGCAAACGGAGAATAGTATAATAAATGTCATTACGTCCCCATGTTCCACCCCCTATATAGCCACCTCCGGCATAAATGGGAGCTACAAAATCAAAATGATAGGCAGTATTTTCCGGAGTATCCTGATAAACACCACGGACTGTCAGTTCATGCTGTTTATCCAAGGACAATTTTTGTCCCACAGGTCCTGCCCACCAAAAGCATCACGAACAAAAGTTTCAGAAACAAATATACTCCCCGCCCTTTGTAATTCCTCAGGATTTCCTTTCAATACTTTGATGCCGAAAGTACGGAAATAGCAAGTATCTACATAAGCGTAATTTACATCTTTCAGCTTATGACCATCCTTGAATACATTTAATGTCTCAAAATTGAAAATGACTGTAGCATTTTCAATCCATTGTGACAAATCACTGCGGAACGCTTCTGCCATCGGAGCAAACAAGCTATCATCATATCCTTCTCCTTTCTCTCCAGTCTTCACATTCTCTCCCCCTCCACGTACCAATACCAATCGGTCGGCCTCAGGGTAACATTTCTCATAATTGAGTTCAAATGCTATTTGTGAAAAAAGCAAAATACCAATAGTCAGACCTAATGTAAAGCGATATGACTTTCGTCACGTTGCTTCCACGGCCGTGTAATATCGATTGTATTGCATAATAGATTTGTTTCATAACAACCCTCCTTTCATTAATTATTCTTTAATGTTCGCCACTACGCTACCATCAAACAAATGAATGACACGATGAGCAAATCCGGCATCATGCTGAGAGTGAGTTACCATAACAATACTAGTCCCCTCCTTGTTAAGTTCGGTCAATAGATTCATTACTTCAGCACCGTTCTTTGAGTCCAAATTACCAGTAGGCTCATCGGCGAGGATCAATTTAGGATTAGTAACCACAGCACGGGCAATAGCCACACGCTGTTGTTGACCACCGGAAAGCTGTTGCGGAAAATGCTTGGCACGATGACTCAAATTCATTCGCTTTAAAATTTCCAGAACACGCTCCTTACGCTCACTGGCCTTGATTCCAAGATAAGTCAACGGTAACTCCACATTTTCAAAAACATTCAGTTCGTCTATCAGATTAAAACTCTGGAACACGAAACCTGTCACACCCTTGCGCAAACGGTACGTTCCTTCTCTTTTAGATTGGCCACCTCTTTTCCTATCAGTTTATAACTACCCTCCGAAGGATTATCCAATAATCCAAGAATGTTCAACAACGTGGATTTTCCACAACCTGATGGTCCCATAATAGCTACAAACTCTCCTTCTTTCACCTCTATGTTTACATGATTCAACGCAATTGTTTCTACTTCTGAAGTACGAAATACCTTACTTAAATTTTCAATCTGTATCATAATAATAAATTTTAATTGTTTGTTCTATTGATCCTTATTCTGATTTAATACTCTTTACTGGATTCTCATTGGCAATGCGCCATGTTTTGGAAATGACACAACTGACAATCAATATCAAGACCACAATAGCTACACATACATAATAAGGAACAAGCGAACCTACAGTCACAGCAAACTGTTCCATCCATAAACCACCTACATACCATGCCCCTAATGTACCTGCGACTACAGCGGAAAAGAAATCCAAAGAACATCTTGCACCAACATTTCCAATATCGCAAATGACTCAGCTCCATTCACTTTACGAATAGCAATTTCTTTTCGAAACGTCGCTGTAATTCATCATTAATATAGCCTATCAGTCCCATCAAAGTAATAAACAAGATGGCAATTGCCGCCAATAAAGTCGCATTACGAAATACACGAACGGAATTATAACTATCCGCCATTTTTTGTTCCAAGCTTTCAAAACCGACTGTTTGATTCGGAAAAGCTTCGGCAGCATCACGGTTCAGTTTCTGAAGATTCTCACCAAAGGGTTCCTTCAGACGGAGATAAACAAGATCAGCCAAATCTCTGGGATGATGGTGCAGAACAAATGGTTTCAGCTCTGAGTAGAATCCGTCAATATTAAAATCTTTAATCACACCTACTATTTTGACACGTCCTTCTTCTGTCTGAATACTCTTACCTAAAACATCTTTTCCCCAATGCATTCTCCGCACAAATTCCTCATTGACAGCCACCTCACCGGATTCACGCGGTACACGCCCTTGCTGTATGGCCATTCCCATAAAAGCGACATAATTCTCCTGAGTAAAATCATAGCGACTGGAAAAAAGGCTCGTTCCTTTCTCATCCGGTATCATCTGCCCGCTATATCCATTAGACGGATAGCTAGTTGCTGAGGTCAATGCTTCCACGTATGGAAGCCCTTCATAAAAGTGACGGGCAGCAAGCCGAGCTTCAGCATCCGGTGCATTATTAATACCAATCACTACCCGCTCAGGATTATAACCCGGATCTTTATTAATAACATAATGATACTGGAGCATCACTACACACATCAATCCACATATAAAAGCCACTCCTGCAAATTGGATAAACAATAACGGACGTTTCCATCCTTTTTTTACCCTCTGTATAACGCCGGAAAACCTGTGTGACCGGTATCTTTGAAAAAATTCGTCCCGGCAGCACACCACCAATGAGGAATAAGACAGCAGTCACTCCCAAAGGCACCCAAATACGTTCCACCGCAAAAAGGGACTCCAGTTTAGCAGCTGTAGTATCTTCCACAAACTCCCGGAAATTAAACATTAAAAAAACCATCAAAAACAATGAAAGCAAAATAATAATACCTGTTTCCCACATAAACATACCAAAAACAGTACCCGTCCCCGCTCCGCTGCATTTATGAACACCAATACTTTTGGCACGCCGGCTCAATGAAGAAATAGAAATCAACACATAATTCAATGTCGTGATAAACAAAATAGATATACCTAAAATAAGCATAATATTACGCATTCTTTTCACTTCATCATATCCACGGTACGTATCCCGAACAGGTTTTGCCATGACAGTGATTCCAAACTTATCACTTCTGGGAATATGTTGCTGTACTACCATATCAATACGCTTGTTCAATTCATCCAAATCAATATCCTGCTTCAACCGGATATATTCTTTCCAGCTGTCCCCACCGTTCCATGAATAATTTCCTATCCGGCGGCTCCAGATAGAAGGCAAGGAAATGACGGCCTCGGTCGCATAGTACAATTCTCAGGTAAAGCAGCATACGTTCCTTTGACTGTCAACTCAATTTCCTTATTGAAACTAATTATTTTACCAATCGGGTTCTCACCGCCAAACATTTTATCCGCCAAATCTTTACTCAGGAAAATTACATCTTTTTGCTGCAATTCGCGTACCGGATCACCACTCAAGACCTCAATACCCATTGTCTGAAAAAACAATGAATCAGCAGCAACTTTAAAATCATCAAAACGGACACTTCCGTTGTAAACAGGTGATGATACCGGCCATATCCCCGCACTTGCCGCCGATTCCACAATTTCCGGCATTGCATCCAGTATGCCTCCGGCAGCTGCACCGATAATATATTCACTAGGAGGAAGAGGTTCCCCATTTACTGTCCATATATTCCACAATTGGTATAATTTATCATGATCCTTAAAACAAGTATCAAAACTCTGCTCATACACAACTCTTGAGAAAAGCAGAATACTCATAGTCAGGCCCAAGCCTAACGAGACGACTTTTATTATATTAGAACTTCGTCCATGTATCAAAGCCTGAATGACATAATAAATCTGTTTCATATTTCGTGTTTTTTAATCATTATTATTTTGAAAGAGAGAAGTCCCGTTTCACAACGTTACTTCCCATAAAGTGTATAAGAAACTAAAGTTTCTATAATTCGTTCTCTATAATAGAAATGCTAAAACCGTGCCAACGCAAACAAACAAACTGATTAACAACATATTGCAAAAAGAAACAAAAAAGAAACAGTCTGTCTAATTATTAGACAATGATGTATGATAATTAGACAAACTATAAAAACAAACAAATAGTTCTACGCTTCAAACTTATTGGAATTTGCCTTATTTTACTATCTTTGCATTATCACCTATATAAAACAAATTATTATGAAACACATTCTTTTGGCAGCCTGTGCGGTTGCCATATTAAGCGGTTGCGGTTCGCAAGGGAAACAGGCAGCCCCTACCGGAAATCCATTCCTTTCGGAGTACACAACTCCCTTCCAGGTTCCTCCTTTCGACCAAATCAAGATGGAACATTACAAACCCGCCTTTTTGCAGGGCATGGAAGAACAACAGAAAGAGATTGACGCTATAGTAAACAACCCCGAACCCGCCACTTTCCAGAATACCATTGCAGCACTGGATCAAAGCGGAACGTTACTTCGTAAAGTCAGCACCGTATTCTACGGACTGAAAAGCGCCAATACCAATGATGAAATGGATGCACTGAGCCGTGAACTCTCTCCACTACAATCAAAACACAGCGATGACATCGCCTTAAATGAAAAAACTTTTTGCACGTATCAAAGCTGTCTATGAAAATCCCGGCAATTTGGACAAAGAGCAAAAGAAGTTGTTGGAAGAAACCTAATAAAGATTTTGTACGTGGAGGTGCCAACCTGGATGCCGAAAGTCAAAAAAAATTGCGTGAATTAAATAGTGAGATTTCCATGTTGCAGCTCACCTTCGGCCAAAATATGCAGAAGGAAACCAATGCTTTCCAATTGATCGTGGACAAAGAAGAAGACTTAGCCGGATTACCCCAAAACCTGATTGCCAGTGCTGCCGAAACAGCTAAAGAAGCAGGCATGGAAGGCAAATGGATTTTCACCCTGCATAATCCCAGCGTCATGCCTTTCCTGCAATATGCCGACAACCGAGACCTGCGCGAAAAGATATTCAAAGGATACATTAACAGAGGAAATAACGGAAATGAATACGACAACAAGGAAGTGGTACGCAAACTGCTCAAAGCCCGTCTGGAAAAAGCCAAGCTGATGGGATATGAAAACTATGCTTCCTTTGCACTGGAAGAACGTATGGCGAAAAACACCGGATGCCGTATATAAATTATTAGACCAGATTTGGACACCTACTCTGTCCAAAGCCAAAGAAGAACTGGCAGATATCAATGCCGAAATAAAGAAAGACGGAAAAACCTTCACAGCCGAAGGTTGGGACTGGCGTTATTATGCAGACCGGGCCAAGAAAGCAAATTCGACTTGGATGAAAATCAGGTACGTCCTTATCTGAAACTGGAAAACGTACGTAACGGTGTGTTCTATGTTGCCAACAAACTGTACGGTATCACTTTCACCCAGCTGGACAATCTTCCCCTCCCTCATCCCGATGCACAGGCATTCGAATGTAAGGACAAAGACGGTTCTCATCTAGGTGTACTCTATATGGACTTCTTTCCGCGTGCCAGCAAGAAAGGTGGCGCATGGTGCGGAAGCTATCGTTCACAGACCTACAAGGACGGCAAGAAAGTGGCTCCTGTAGTAACCGTGGTATGCAACTTTACCAAACCGGCAGCCGGACAACCCGCTTTGCTCAGTGCAGACGAAGCGAATACCTTGTTCCACGAATTCGGACATGCTTTACATAATCTTTTCAAAGATGTACATTATTATGGTGTGGCTAGTGTTCCGCGTGATTTTGTAGAACTGCCGTCACAGATAGATGAGCATTGGGCTTTTGAACCGGAGGTATTGAATGTATATGCCAAACATTATCAGACAGGTGAAGTTATTCCTGCCGGACTGGTTGAAAAAATGGACAAGAGTGGCAAATACGGACAAGGCTTCGCTACGGCTGAATATTTAGCTGCTTCCCTGCTGGATATGGATTATCATGTATTAAAAGAAATTCCCGATGATATGGACGTTATGCAGTTCGAAACAGAAACATTAGGTAAGCGCGGATTGCTGAAACAAATTCCGTCACGCTACCGCACCACTTATTTCAACCATACCATGGGTGGTGGATATACTGCCGGTTACTATAGTTATATTTGGGCGGAAGTGCTGGATTGTGACGCATACGAGGCATACAAGGAAACGGGCGATATTTTCAATCAGGAAGTGGCCGGTAAGTTCCGCAAATATATCCTCACTCCCGGCTGCATTGACGATGCGATGGACATGTATGTCAATTTCCGCGGCAAAGAACCCGGTATTGATCCCTTGTTGAAGAACAGAGGACTAAAATAACCCTCTAACCCAAAATAGAATTCCTCCCCCTGCGAAAGACAAATGATTGTGATTCTTGCAGTAGGATTCTCATTTCGTAGTATGATTGCGGATAGTTCTTTTTATTTTTTGTTCCAAAGCAAGAAATAATCCTCAGAGAAAGCGTACCTTTATGCCTGTCAAATCAAAAATTAAATTATGAATCAACCTATTGCTATGAACACCACAAGAAAACATGTGGTATGGCTGGATGTCGTTCGTTTTGGTAGCCATGTTCACCGTAGTTTGCTGCCATAGTGCAGACCCGTTCAACTTTTACCCCGCGAACCGCCAGCCAACATTGATGAAATCAAATTCTGGGGAGCCGCCTACGGAGCCTTTCTCCGTCCGTGTGTCCCACTGTTTGTCATGATTACAGGAGCATTG
>ENA-OQAN01001283-OQAN01001283.1-human-gut-metagenome-genome-assembly--contig:-NODE-1283-length-11336-cov-2.548488_pt1 | contig 11336 bp, 14 predicted proteins | sample MGYA00242735_ERZ504527 | MGnify/ENA primary metagenome ERZ504527 (study PRJEB26092, sample SAMD00036230) | human gut metagenome | host: Homo sapiens | study: EMG produced TPA metagenomics assembly of...
GTCACGATGCGGCACGACGCTCGCTCGCAGGCGAAGGCACCGTCACCCGCAATTATTTCGCCGCATTCCGGTCAAACTTCGTAAAGGCAACCGGCTATTGGCTGATTTTCGGCATTGCCGGGTCGATTAGCGTGTACTCATGGATCGTGCTGCAGATCACGCCGCTGCTGATTCCGAAATTCGCGTTGAGCATCGTATGGGTCATCGGATTCGAATGGATATGGGCATTGCAGTCACGCTTCGAAAACTCGTTCTGGCGCACGCTCGGCAACGCTTCGTATTCGGCGTGAGCAATATCGGGCACACGCTCGGCATGGCCGCCATCGACGCGATTTACATCGCGCTTTTGGTAGGCAGCTGGTTTTACATGCCGCAAGGCCTGTTCCTGCTACTCGTTTTGGGCTACGGCACCATGATTATGATTCACGTGCCGATTTTCGAGCACGTGTTCCGTAAATATGTGAAGTAGTTTTCTGATTCGGATATGAAAGAGCCCGGCCTTGCGGCCGGGCTCAATGCTACCTTCGCGAGCCTATCGGCCTCGCTCAGGCTGTGCATGGACAGCGCACTGCGCTGTCCCACAAGGATGATCTTCGATCATCCCTTGACTGCACCAGCATTACACCTTGACAATGTGCTTCTGGCAGATGAGATAGAAGACGATGATCGGGATGATGGCCATCACCAGGCAGGCCATCATGGCACCCATATCAACGGAACCATAGCCGCCCTTAAGGTACTGAATAGCCACGGAAATCGTCTTGTACTTGCCCAAATCGAGCGTCAGGTACGGCAGCAGGTAGTCGTTCCAAATCCACATTGCCTGCAAAATCGCAACAGACACGATCGACGGCTTCATGATCGGCACCACGATCTGGAAGAAAATGCGGGGCACGGAAGCGCCGTCAATCATTGCGGACTCTTCCAACGACTGCGGAATGCCCTTGACCACACCGGTGAAGATGAACACGGCCAGGCCTGCGCCGAATCCCAAGTACACAATGCACAAGCCCCACGGAGTGTTGAGCTTCAGCATATCGGCGAGCTTCGAAAGCGTGAACATCACCATCTGGAACGGCACGATCATGTTGAACAGGAACAGCGTGTACAGCAGCTTCGCAGCCCAGTTGTTCACACGCACGATCCACCATGCGCACATCGAAGTGCACACCAAGATCAGAATCACCGAGCCGACCGTGATCAGCAGGGTCCAGCCGAAGCTGGCGAAGAAATTCGTGGTTTCAATGCCACGGGTATAGTTTTCCAATCCAACGAACGCCTTGCCGGTCGGGATGGAGAACGCATCACGCGAAATATACGCCTTCTGCTTGAAGGAGTTGATGATCACCAGCACGATCGGGAAGACCCATGCCAGCGACACCAAGGAAAACAGTACGGTCCACAATCCGCCATGCTTGACCTTTTCTCCGGAAATCATGCTTCCACCTCCTTGGAAGTCGTCAGCTTATTCTGAATCAGCGCAACAATCGCGACAAGCACGAAGAACAGCACTGCCTTGGCCTGTCCAACGCCTTCCCAGCCGACACGGCCATAGAAGGTACGGGTGATGTTCAGCGCCAAGCCTTCAGACATGTTCGACGGAGCGCCGTTCGTCAATGCGAGGTTCTGGTCATACAGCTTGAATCCGTTGGTCACGCACAGGAACGAGCACACGGTAATCGACGGCATCATCAACGGAATGATGATCTTGAACATGGTCTGCGTGCCGTTCGCGCCATCCACGGAAGCCGCTTCAAGCACATCGGTCGGCAGCGACTGCATGCCGGCGATGTAGATGATCATCATGTAGCCGATCTGCTGCCAGCACACCAGTACGACCAGACCCCAGAAGCCGTACGTCGCGCTATAGGTCAGCGAGCGCGCCCAGTGCGCGAGAATGCCGTTGAGCAGCAGCATCCAGATGTAGCCCAGAATGATGCCGCCGATCAGGTCGGCATGAAGAACACCGAACGGAAAATGTTCGATCCCTTGATCGCCTTGGTGAGCATGTAGGCGATGAAGAACGCGACCACGTTGATCACAATCGTGGTGACGATCGTCAGCAATGTGGAGAAGCCCAACGCGTGCAGGAATTCCTTGTCCTGCAGTGCGCGGGTGTAGTTCTTAAGCCCTACGAACTCGGCGTCGGTAACCGTTGTGAACTTGCAAAAGCTCAGGTAGACGCCCATGATGAATGGAACGACGAATCCAATAATGAATGCGGCGAACGTTGGCAGCGCAAACAGCGCCCACCATTTCCGTATCGCCTTGCCAGCCATGCTGATCATAGCCTGCCTGCTTTCTTTCCTTCTCCATTCCGATCACCGCGGCACCGCGGTGCGGAATTCCTGCAATTGTTGGCCGAATCAGCGGATCACTGCTCTGTTCTCCACCTTTCCGGCATTTACACTCGTCATGATAAACGGCATGACACGAAATGTCAAACGTTGTCATTTTTGCATGTCTTGAGACGCAAATTTACCAACGTTGCCATGTTTTTTGATTATCAAACTCGTTGTAATATCAAGCATTTTAAGCCTCTTCTGCTATAATGAAAACGTTTGTAATGCATGTATTGCAAAGACGTCGCAATACAGTATGTTGGAACGTAAGCAGTCACAAGGAAAAACATGAAAAGCAGTATTCAAGATGTAGCGCAGCTTGCGCACGTATCCATTTCAACGGTTTCGCGTTCCTTCACACGCCCGGATCTCGTGTCGAAAGCCACCCGAGACAAGGTGATGAAAGCCGCGGACGAGCTGAACTTCTCCATTTCACGTTCCGCAGCCGCGCTGAAAACCGGTCGCGCGCTACGCATCGCGGTCCTGGTTTCCGGACGGCTCAACCTGTGGTTCAGCTCATCCATCATCGAAGGCCTCAACCAGATCTTCCACGACGAGGGATACGACATTTCCATCTACCAGATGTCGAGCATCGAGGAACGTCGTGAATTCTTCGACATGCTGCCGGTGCGCCGCAACGTCGACGCGGTAATCGTCATTTCCTTCGATATCGACGCCAACGAGATCGATCAGCTCAAGTCCGTCAATGTGCCAATCATCGGCATCAACTCGAGTCTGCCGGAAGAGCGCGGTTTCAGCGCGGCCGTGCGCATCGACGACAAGCAGGGATCCGAACTTGCCGCACGCCATCTTATGACGCTCGGCCACCGTGACATCGCCTACATTCGCACCGACCGCGAAGTGACGCTCCACTTCAGCGTGCAGGGACGTTTCGAATCGTTCATGGCGTGCTGCCAAGCCAACGGCGTCGAACCGCGCGTGCTCGTCACCGACGAAAGCAAGAACAACATCAGCAAAGTCGTGACGCAGCTGCTCAGCCTCGACCATACGCCGACCGCGATCGCCTGCCAGGAAGACGGCATCGCGGTGCCGCTGCTGTTCCAGCTGGAACGCAACGGATTCACCGTGCCGAACGATATTTCCATCATCGGCTACGACGACAGCATTTACGCGCGCGACCTCGGCCTGACCACCGTGCGCCAGACGCCTGTCGAAATGGCGCAGGAGGCGGCCCGCATGACGCTCGATCTCATTGAGGAGCGCCCGCTTGACGAACCGTTCAAAACGTTCCCGGCGCAGCTGATCGTGCGTTCCACTACGGCTCGTCTACATCGCTAAACGATCCGAACGAGCACCGTTCGCATAGCGTCTGTTTTTTGCTACCATGTTGCACTTCACCACTTCGTGACAGCGCTTACATTTCTGTGGTACAAATCCATGAATCTACAGCGTGTTTTCGTCTAAAATCAGGGCTTTTAGTATCATGGAAGCGTTAATCATTTTCATCAAAGGAGACACATGGCCAAACCGACCATCGCAACGTAGCCGAATTGGCAGGAGTGTCGCAAGCCACCGTTTCCCGAGCACTTCGTGGCGCGACCAACGTCACAGAAGAGACCCGCATCAAAGTTCAGCGGGCAGCGGATCAACTCAACTTCACACTCTCAAAAAGCGCTTCCGCCCTAGCATCCGGAAAAACCATGCGCGTCATCCTCCTGGTCTCGGGCAAACTCAACGAGTGGTTCAATTCCGGAGTGCTCCAAGGGGTCTACGAGGAGCTCGCGCCGGTCGGCTATGACGTCACACCGGCCTTCATCACCGACCGCAGCGAACTGGACCGGTTTTTCTCCCAGCTGCCGAAAAGCCGCAACGCGGACGCCATCATCATTTCCTCATTCCAGCTTATGCCCGCCATGCGCGACCAGCTCCAAACCATAGACCTGCCGACCGTGGGCGTCAACGTTCCTGCGGAATCGGGTTATTTCGACGCTTCCATCAGCATCGACAACTCCAGTGCGATGACCATGGCCGTACAATTGCTGCGCTCTCTGGGGCATACCAACATCGCGTTCTGCAGCGACTACATTCCGGCCGACATGGTCTACAACACCAGCCAACGCACCCAGCGTTCGCGGATGCCGCACAGGCCAACGCCGCCGATGAAATCACATTCAGCCTGCTCACAGCCGACGCGCACGATGCGCCGCTGAGCAAATCCGACCTCGCCTCACAACTGACCGCGAAGCTGCTATCCCTTCCGGAACGCCCCACCGCCGTCTGCGTGGAAACCGACCAAGTCGCCATCGCACTGGTCAAGGAACTACGCAAGCAGCAGCTGAATGTGCCGGAAGACATTTCAGTGCTCGGCTTTGACGACGCCGAAATCGCACAGGCAGCGGATCTTTCCACCATTCGCCAGAAGCCAATCGAGCTAGGGCGCATAGCCGGTAGAAAAGTGCTGCAGCTCCTACGTAACGAACCTCTTGAACATCCGCATGAACTGCAGGATCCTTGCTGGTGTTGCGCAACACCACAAGTCGCATCGACACCGGCGTCGCGTCGGCAGTGGAATAAACCGATAGCAACGCAAACCGCCGCAAGCCATACAGCGACAATCCATCGAACGCAACACTCCCGGAACACGCGAAAGCGGCCGGGGCGCATTCGATAAACGCCGCGGCCGCGTCATCCTACCGCTGCTGATCCGAAACAGTGAAGCCACGCACCTACAGCTGGAGCCAAACGGTGGTGTCCTGCGGCAATCGGCCATCCTCGGTGAGCTCGCCCGATACGAGGATGACTTCGCCTTGCGGCAGTTCAACCGGCTGTTCGCCGAAATTGGTAACGCTTGCCCAGCCATTGGAACGACTGTAGCGATGACTCCGCCGCGTTGTCCATCCGCGCCGTCCCGCACGTCAGATGGACGATCTTCGTCCAGCCACTGCAGTTCGGTGTCCTGCGGCATCAGGTTATGCCTCAACGACAGCGCCTTGCGGTACAGGTTCAGCATGGAATTCGGGTCGGCATCCTCCACGTCGACGGCGAAATCCTTGTACCATTTCGGCTGTGGTAGGTGTGGATCATGCTCGGCGCCCGCAGGAGAGAAACCGAAAGAACCATCGTGGCCGAATTCGTCATCGGGATCATCGAGCTTCGGTGCGTCTGCGGCGACCCAGGGCAGCGGCACACGGCAGCCGTCACGGCCCTTTTCGGTTTGCTCGTGTACGCTGTTGAACGCGGTGGGATCTTCCAGCTCATCCCAAGGAATATCAGCGACTTCCGGCAATCCCAGTTCTTCGCCTGGTAGATGTAGGTGGATCCAGGCAAGGCAAGTTCCATAAGAATCGCAGCGCGGGCACGCTTGGCGCCCAATTCGCGGTTCTCCTCATAGGTGGTACCGTCGCGCAGCAGCCAATCCTTGGCCAGCTGATGATGCGACGCGGCAGGAACCTGTGGCAATCCATAACGGCTGACGTGGCGGGGCACATCATGGTTGCTCATCACCCAAGTTGCCGAGGAGCCGGAACGTTCCGCGCTTTCCAAGCCTTCCTCGATGGCCAGGTGCATGTCATCGCGAATCCAGTCCTTCTTGGCGAACTCGAAGTTGAACACCTGTCCAAGCTCTTCGGTCGACGCATACAGATGCTGGCGATCCGGATTGACCCAGGCTTCGGCCACGGCGAATGCCGGCGGATTATACTCGTTGAACACCTTGCGCCACTCGCGGTAGATGTCATGCACCTCATCACGGTCATACAACGGGTGCGACCCGTCCGAAGGAAGCACATGCTCGCAGACCTTGTAGCTTTCGAGTCGTCGCGGTCAAGATCCTTGGCGAGGCCGTGCGCCACGTCCACGCGGAAGCGTCCGCGCCATGGTCGAGCCAGAAGCGCAGCGTCTTGATGAAGTCGGCGCGCACCTCGGGGTTCTTCCAGTTCCAGTCCGGCTGCTCCTTGGTGAACATGTGCAGATACCACTGGCCGTCAGGAACGCGCGTCCACGCCGGACCGCCGAAGCTTGCGATCCAATCAGTCGGCGGCTGGTCGCCGTTCGGACCTTGCCATCGCGGAAGATGTAGCGGTCGCGTTCCGGGGAGCCTGGGGCGGCCGCGAGGGCGGCCTTGAACCATTCGTGCAGGTTGGAGCTGTGGTTCGGCACGATGTCGACCACGACCTTGATGCCGTGCTCGTGGGCGGCCTTGGCGAGCTCGTCGAAATCGTCCATGGTGCCGAGCTTCGGGTCGACGTTGCGGTAGTCGTCCACGTCGTAGCCGCCGTCGGCAAGCTGGGACGGGTAGAACGGGCTCAGCCAGATGGCGTCCACGCCGAGTTCGGAGAGGTAGTCGATCTTCTCGGTGACGCCTGCGATGCTGCCCAGGCCCGAACCGCGGGAATCCTTGAAGGAACGCGGGTACACCTGGTACACCACGGCCTGCTTCCACCACAACGCCGGATCGGTAGTAGCAATTTCTTGTTGCATCATATGTTTTCACTTTCGTCGCATCGTCGCAAAATGACAGCGATTACATTTTTCCAAACTGCAGATAAGAACATTTTTTGAATCAAAATCTTCTCTGTTTATCGTTATAATGATAGCGCTTTCATTACTGTAGCGCAATCCCGTCACACACGGCGTGTCCCTTGATTCGTCGTCATCTTTTGTTTTTTAAAAAACGAGCTGCAACCAGGAAAGGATAAGAGGACTTCCGATTGCAGCTCGTCGTTTATTCAGTTATTGAGTTATTCGATTGACATGCTGATTGCGATCGCAACAGCCGCACCATGCGATGTTCGAACCGTATTCGCAATACATGTCGTTTGTTGAATTTTGCTTTTGCCGGATTGACTGAATTTCGTCAGCCTGCTGATGCGAGATCAGTGAGCGGCGTCGTACTCGGTCTTCCAACCGTCCACGAATGCGGTCTTGACGGCATCCCAGTCGCCGGTGCCCTGCGCGTACTCGAGGAGGGCGGAACCGAGCTGGTTCTTCCACTCTTCGGACGGCATCATGGTGAAGTTCCAAGAGACTGCGGTCTTGTCAGAATTCTGATCTTCAACAGCGGCCTGCACCAGCGGATTGTCGGACTTGACATCGCTGAAGGACTTGAACGGAGTGGTGAAGCCCATGGCGCTGGACAGGGACTCGATGCCGGTCTTGCTGGTGACGACCCACTTCAGGAAGTCCTTGGTGGCTTCTTATCGGCGTCGGAAGCTTGGAGTTAATGCACCAGTAGTTCTCGGAGCCAGTGGCCAGACCCTGGTTCTCCTCGCCCTTGACGCCCGTGTAGATCGGGAGCATGCCGATGGACTCAGCCTTCATGCCGTTCTTCTGCAGATCGGTCCATGCCCAAGTGCCGTTCTGATAGAACACGGCCTCGCCGAGGGAGAACTCGGAGGTAGCGTCATCACCGGTCTTGGAGCTCAGCTGGGTCGGTTCGGTGGTGGAATCCTTCAGGTACAGGTCGAAGATGTTCTTGTACTCCGGCAGGTAGGTACCTTGATGGTCTCCGGCTGCTCGGTGACGTTGTCATCCTTGAACTCGTAGTACAGCGGTAGGTTGGCCAGATGGGTCTTAAAACGCCAATCGGAGCTGGAATCGAAACCAGCGGAAGTGAACGCGCCCTTGACTCCGAGCTGGTCCTTCTTGGCCTGGATGTCATCGGCCACGGCCTTCAGGGTGTCGAAGTTGTCGATATCCTTGACGTCCTTGATCTTGGCGCCATCGGTGGCGATGTACTTGGCCAGCAGATCCTTGTTGTAAATCAGGCCATAGGTCTCCATAGCGTATGGAACGCCAACGACCTTGCTCCCATCCTTGAGGGCGACGTCCTTGTTGATGAGCTGCTTGTACGGCTCAGTGTCCGTCATGTCATCAGTGTAGGACTTCCAGTTCTGATAGCCGACCGGACCGTTGACCTGGAACAGGGTCGGGGCCTCGGACTTGGCGATCTCGGACTTCAGGGTCTGCTCGTAGGTGCCGGAGCAGCGGTCTGGACCTTGACCTCGACACCGGTTTCCTTGGTGTAATCCTTGGCCAGCTTCTGCCATTCGTCGCTGGATTCCGGCTTGAAGTTCAGGTAGTAGACCTTGCCCTTGCCGTCGTCGGAGCTGGAGCTCGATCCGCAAGCGCCCAACGTGCCTACGGACATCGCCGCGATGGCGACCATTCCAACTGCTGCTTGATAGTACGATTCATCATCGAACCTTTCTCTTCCATTCCTGTTTCCCAGCACCCCGCTGGTCAACATCCTGTGAAATCGCTTCCTCACGATTCCTGACATGCACTATTGTGCCGCATTTCTCCCATTTTTGCAAACGTAAGCAAGAAAAACCATTTTTAGGGTGATTTTACGCTCGCAGGTTTTTCTCAAAATACTTTATTTTTAACGGTTTTCATCACACTGTCTTTATGAAACCGTTTGCGACACACCCTCCATATCACACGGCAACAATCGCAGTGAATCGCGAACCTGACGCCGTACGGCAACAAAAAAACGTCGGCGGTTTGTAAACGATGTCAACCTACCGACGTTCAGCCCAGCGCAACGCACCTAGCAATTCCAATGCTCGATAACGTTGTCTCCCTTATATTGGCTCAGCACGCAATAATGCGCGGTGTCGAGGCGCAGCAAACGCGCGAAATGCGGATCGACGTCCAGCCACTGCGAGGTGAGGATGCGCAACACATGCGCGTGCGCCACCAACAGCACGTCATGACCGGCATTGAGCAGCGGCATCACCGCGTCGATCGCATCGCGGGTGCGCGCGGCGGCCTCCTCAACCGTCTCGCCAGGGCCATTGTGCACCGGAACCTGCTCGCCGCTTGGCAACGTCTCAACCCAGTCGCCCTCCAACGATTCGGGAAGGGAACGCGGACCGTCGCGCCATACATCCCACTGGAAGCCTCCAGCCTCGCTCACCTCCTGGCGTGTACGCCCTTCGGCACGGCCGTAATCCCATTCCGCAATCTCGTCAAGCACTTTGAAACCGCCATAACCAGCCAGTTGCGCGGTCTGCTGGGCGCGACGCAGGGGGCTTGCGAACATGCAGCCTTGGTCGAAACCATTGGGGAACGCCTCACGAAGACGCTCGCCCGCCGCACGAGCCTGCTCGCAACCGGTATCGGTCAACGGAATATTGGTTCGGCCGGTATGCTGGCCCGATTCGCTCCACACAGTCTGGCCATGGCGCAGCAGTACCAGGCGGCCGGGCGCGATTGAAGAAGCATCCTTGCTTCCGACTTGAGTATCTGTCATACTCCTACTCTAGCCGACGAAAAGCGTTTCACCAGCAATCTTCCACCACGTGTCTTAAGCGCTTCGCAACGCACGCATGCGCCGGCGAAATCCAACCGAAATCCGACGACACGGTCTACACTGGAAATCATGAGTGAAATGCCTGACCCGGAATCCAGCGCAGACCGCATCGTAGCGTCGCTGCATAACGTCGACGAGAAAGTGAATGCCCTGCGCGAACAGCGAATCAACGATCCCGACGATCTTTGCGACAAGATGTTCAAGGTGGCCGCCCCCACGCTGGCCGGACTCGTGTTCGGCAAACTGTTCGAACTGGCATGGCGCAAGTCGGTCGGCCGCAAAGCCGTGTTGCCGGACGGCACCACCGACAAACGCAAGGAACTGGCGCTGAATCTCGTGTTCGGCGTGGCTTCCGCAGGACTCGGCGCGCTGGTATCGCAACTATCCGACCGCGGATCGCAGGCGCTGGTCGATCGCCGCCACTCCCGTCAATCGCCGCCGAATCCGCTGAAACCGTGGAATCCGCTAGATTTGCCGATAAGCGCAAATTTCGCCAGATCCGCAAACAATCCCACTCCAACTTCCATATTTCGAAGCGTGCGATTCAGATCTGCAATTGAAGCTGCGGTTGGAACCGCACGAAACTGCACGAAACTGCGATTGGAAGGAATGCGCTTGCGGGCGAAAATACTTGCGCAATTACGCGGATGGGATATAAATAGTCAACATGAGTAATATTCTGCATAATGCAACTGTCGACACTCTGCTGGAGCGCCGTTCCATCCGCAAATTCAAGCCGAAGCCGCTGAGCGACGATATCGTCGAAACTCTCGAAACCGTGGCCCAGCATGCCGCAAGCAGCCAATTCCTGAACGACTGGTCGCAATCCGCATCACCGATCCGGCCGCAAAGAAGCGTCTTGCCGAAATCGGCGGGCAGCCATATATCGCGACCGCGCCACTGCTGTACGTGTTTGTGCTTGACGAGCATCGCAATGCGGCCATCGCAGCTTCCAAGGGCGTTGAGACCGCTTCCGACGAGTTTACGTTGAATGGCAGCTATCGTTACACTCAGGCACAGAATGACGCAGTTTTGGCGCTTCATGCGATGGAGACGGCCGCTTATTCGCTCGGCCTTGGCTGTGTGATTCTCGGCTCGCTGCTTAACGATGTTCCGGCTTTGATTGATCTGCTGAATCTTCCGGAATACACGTACCCTGTGCTCGGACTTGCGATTGGCAAGCCCGATCAGGATCCCGCACTCAAGCCGCGTATGCCGCGCTCCATGCAGTTCTTTGAGAATGAGTATCCGTCGAACAATGAGACGTTGCTTGCCGGTTTGCAGGATTTTGACGAGGAAGTGCATCGGTATTACGATTTGCGCAATACCGAGCGCCCAGTTGATCCGTTCAGCGATCAGATCGCGTCGAATGCGGTCGATTCCGGTGTGACCAGCAAGGCCGTGGCTCCAAACGCCAAGCGCCAAGCTTCCGCCTCGAGCGCTAACGGAACTACTTACGACGTGGTTTGTAGCCTTTTTTGCGGGAATGCGGTTTAATCTGCTGATTGAAGGGCACGTACGTGTAGCTGGATTGTGGATCGCGATGTGTGAGATGCCAGGTTCCGCAGAATTCGCACCGATACACCCATAGTTCAGTGCCGCGTTCACGCAACCCTGGTCGGCGGCCTGCCGGGCCGTCGCTTTGTCGCGATACATGATTTTGTTCGATTCGACGCAGCGTTTGGGTACGAAATAATGCATAGTTCCCCAGTCTATTC
>ENA-OQAN01001284-OQAN01001284.1-human-gut-metagenome-genome-assembly--contig:-NODE-1284-length-11330-cov-2.286530_pt1 | contig 11330 bp, 5 predicted proteins | sample MGYA00242735_ERZ504527 | MGnify/ENA primary metagenome ERZ504527 (study PRJEB26092, sample SAMD00036230) | human gut metagenome | host: Homo sapiens | study: EMG produced TPA metagenomics assembly of...
TCTCGGCAGCAGCATATAACTTCAAAAGAGCGATGAAAGCTCTTTTGGGTATGCTTCAAAAAATATGCGAGATACTGTGCTTGAACAATATCCCGCAAAAATGGGCTTTTTAAGGGACGACTATTTAGTGTATCCCTTTCTGCGCAGTATTCCATTGACTTAAGTAAAATACAATATCCCTCCATTGAATATTTAAAAATGGGAAATCCTGGACCGGCCGGTCAAGAGATAAAAGTGAATAATCTTTTCTTGACAAAAGGAGGAGTGCCTCAGTTGCCTGTAATGGGGGAATTTCATTATGTCCGTATGGATGAGCATTATTGGAAGGATGCATTATTAAAGATGAAGGCTTCCGGGGTTAATATTGTTTCTACATATATTTTATGGTCTGTTCATGAAGAAACAGAAGGGAATCAGGTTTGGAGTGGGAACCGTGATTTACGGAAATTTGTTGAGTTATGTCAGGAGACAGGACTTCTGGTACATTTGCGTATTGGACCATATTGTAATGCAGAAATTGTTGATGGTGGCTTACCCGAATGGATTGTAAAGAATAAGAACTTTTCAGAAAGAAGTAACGACCCGCTTTATTTGGAGTATGTGAGAAAGTGGTATAAATCTATTTATGATCAGGTCAAGGGGTTATTATACAAAGATGGCGGTCCGATATGGGCAATACAGCTGGAAAACGAGTATGTTACAAAAGGAATGGTAATATCTCATTTGATGAATCTCAAGAGAATTGCGGTTTCTTGTGGATTTGATATGCCTTTGTATACTATGACTCATTGGATGCAAAGTGATTATCCTAAAGGAGAAATAGTTCCTTATGCCGGATTTTATATTGAGCGTCCATGGATTGTGAATGGGAAAAACGAGAATCCTCCAACTGCATTTGAGTTCTTTACTTATAATCGCCTGGCCGATGATATTGGAACAAATAAAATAAAGAGTCAGGGCGACATTGAAATGCTGGATTATTCCAATAATGAATCTCCGTTTTTTACATGTGAGGTTGGTGTCGGTACAACCAATTTTTATGCTCGTCGTGCTGTTGTTCCGGAAGAGATGGCTGGGGCTAATATCACTTTAAGATTAGGTTGTGGAGTTAACCTTATGGGATATTATATGTATGTCGGTGGAACGAACCCGGTAGGAAAACTCAATGTTTTTGGCGAAGAGCTGAATTCAGTTATGATTATCAAGCTCCAATCCGAGAGTTTGGAACTCTTGGAGAGGTAATGAAAGAGACAAAGAAATTAAATTATTTCATGAATGATTTTGGGAAAGAGCTGGCTACTCAGGTTGCATATCTTCCCAAGGGAAATAATGATTATGATAATTTGCAATGGGCTGTCAGGACAGATGGCAACAGCGGTTATTTATTTTGCTCTAATTATTTGTATAAGCATGACAGACCTGAATTTAAGGAGGTGCAATTCTCTGTTAAGTTAAAGGATGAAACCATCGTTTTGCCAAAGAATAAAGTATCTATCAAAAATGGCAGTTATTTTATCTGGCCGTTTAATTTAACATTGGATAAATGCATTCTGAAGTATGCGACAACACAGCCAGTCTGTAAACAGATGCAAGGAAATGTCTTGAATTACTTTTTCTTTGCAGATGATGCTGTTAAAGCTGAGTATTTATTGCTGAAGGATAATATAAAGGATATTAAAGTATATAATGCAAAATGTAGATCAGTAGGGAAGAAATATTACATTGATGACCTGGATGAAGGTGAGCGAAGCGTTATTGATATCCTTCAGAATGATGGGAATCGTGTGCGGATAATTACTTTATCTGAGGCAGATTCTGATAATATATGGCATTTAAGGAATGAGAAAAAGAAGATTGATGTTGTGGCTCTGACAAAATCTGCTGTAACTTTTGATAATGATTCTATTTATCTGACAGATACTTTAAATCAGCAGACCATTCAGATTTTTGATAATCAAAAGGGTCAGTTTGTTACTAGTCGCTTTGATAGTTCAGGACAAAAACCATCTTTCTCATGTCAGGCAAGAGGTCCTATGGCTGAAGCTGATTTTATTTGTACTCCTGATGATAGTTTGATTCAGAAGATCATTCAAGTATCAGTCCTTGTCAGGAATAAAGTCTGCGGTTTTGCGGTATAAAGCCGATAAGCCGGTTACTTGTTTTATTAATGGAAAGCAAATTAAAACTGAGAATCTTGATTCCTATGTAAAAGCAGACGTTGCAACATGCTGTTCGAATGGAAATAATCTGGTACAGTTCATTTCTTCAACAAAAAATAATATTGTTGTAGCCGAAATAGAAATTATTCAGAAGAACGGGACGCGTTTGCTGTGGAAGACTGATAATACCTGGACGGGATCTGATCAATCTGTCCCTGTGAAGGTCTTATCTGGTATAAAACCGGTAAAATATGACAGGAAAGAGCGTCTTGTGGAATATGAAATTAAAGTCTCTGATTGGGACCAAATAAAAGAGGAGTCGCGATTATACATAGACTTTGTAGGTGATGTAGCCAGTGTATTTATTGGTGATCTTCAAGTAAATGATTATTATTTTAACGGAGATAAATGGATACTGGGGGTTTCCAGATATAAAGAATTGCTCCGAAAAGATCCGATGATTATAAAGATTAAGGGCTTTGAGACTGGTGAAGAGAATATTTATTTAGAAAGAAATATTAATCGTAGTAAATGTGTAAATCCTCAAATAACGGATATTAAGTTGAAACGGGATTATACATCTTCTATAAGTATTTTGATCTGAATAATTGAGCACTGACTGATAATTATGGTATAGTTTGAGATAGGGGAAGTATTTTGAGTAGAGGTAAAAAGGTTGTTTTCATTTATGTAATTTGAAGTATTGATGATTGTATGAATTATTGCTGATTCATAGACGAAAGCAATAAGACTTTTAGATTAAACATATTAGGCATAAAGAATGAGTATGAAAAAGCAAATTATATTATCTGCATGTCTGTTCGCAGCAGGAACTCTGTCTGCCCAATATCAGATAGACTTGAAGAATATCAGTTATCCGAAGGTGGAATATATAAAAATGGGGAATCCGGGACCGCCGGTCAGGAGATAAAGGTGAATAATCTTTATTTGACAGAAGGAGGAGTTCCACAGGTGCCGGTAATGGGAGAGTTTCATTATAGCCGGATGGATCCTCGTTATTGGCGTGATGCCCTGCTGAAGATGAAATCGTCAGGAGTGAATATTGTTGCAACTTATTGTTTGTGGTCACTTCATGAAGAGTTTGAAGGGGAATTATCCTGGAAAGATCATCTGAACCTGCATCGTTTTGTAGAACTGTGTAAAGAAGTGGGATTAAAAGTACACCTTCGCATCGGGCCCTATTGTAATGCCGAAATCCGGAATGGAGGATTGCCCGACTGGATTGTCGGAAATCATAATTTCCGGGCACGTTCCAATGATCCTCTGTATCTGGAATATGTGCGTCGCTGGTATGAAGCTGTTTATAGTCAGGTAAAAGGCATGATGTATAAGGACGGGGGACCGGTTATAGCTGTACAGCTGGAGAATGAATATGTTGTTTCCGGACAGATTATTCCTCATCTGACTGCATTAAAGAGGATGGCGGTCGAGATAGGATATGATGTTCCTATGTATACAATGACTCATTGGCTGGATAGTGAATATCCTAAAGGAGAAATTATCCCTTATGCTGGTTTCTATATAGAAGCTCCCTGGACAACTTCCGGGAAAAATGAGGTCCCTGTTTCTAACTTTGAATTTTTCACATACAATCGCTTGTCGGACAATATCGGGACAGATATTATTAAAATTGAGGGCGATGTGGAATCGTTGAGTGGGGAAAACAACGAATCTCCTTTCTTTACTTGTGAGGTCGGTGTAGGAAGTACTACTTTCTATCCGCGTCGGGCAGTTGTTCCCGAAGAATTGGCCGGTGAGAACATTAACCTTCGCCTGGGGTGTGGTGCCAATCTGATGATACTATATGTATGTCGGAGGATCGAATCCTGTCGGACAGAAACGTACATATCAGTCTTCCGGCCCTCGTATCAGTTACGATTATCAGGCTCCTGTACGGGAATTCGGAACATTGGGAACAGTCATGCAGGAGACCAAGAAATATAATTATTTTATGAATGATTTTGGACCTTCACTGGCTCCGGCTGTTGCTTATTTGCCGACAAGCAATCAGAAGAGAGAAAATCTGCAGTGGGCGGTACGCACGGATGGAAAGAGTGGATATCTGTTCTGTTCAAATATTTTGTATCGCCGCCATCGTCAGGATTTCAAGAATGTACGTTTCACGGTAAAACTGAAGGATGAGACACTGCGCATTCCACGGCAACGGATAACAGTTCTCAGACAAGGCTTATTTCCTTTGGCCGTTCAATCAGTCTTTAGGAAAGACATTGTTGAAATATGCAACCGTTCAGCCTGTATGTTCGATGAAAGAAGGAAATGAAACCACTTATTTCTTTTTTTGAGGATGATGCATAGCCGGTGAATATTTCTTGTCAGCCGAGGGTATAGATAAGGTGGAGACAGTGCATGCAGCCTGCAAGAAAGAAAAGAACGGATGGTTTATCAATGCTCTCCGGCCAGGAAAGGATTGTGTGGTAACATTGAATTGCACGGATGGAAGTATTGTTCGTCTGGTGACACTTACGGAAGAAGAATCCGATCAGCTCTGGAAAGGAACGAACAACGGAGAAGACTATGTGATACTGACAACTTCTTCTTTGATATCTGACGGTAAAAAGATTACTTTGATTGACGAACAGTCTTCTGCTGAGGCGTGGATATACGGAAAAGGGCAGTTTAAGAAACGGACTTTTCAGGGAGAGCCAGAAGTTTGAAAGCAACTTTCCGCCAGCTTGCGCCAATGGATGGTGCCAAGGCTATTCGTCCGGTAGCGGGTGATCTTGTTTGCCGGGGATTTATCTGAATACGATAGCAGAAGTGGAAAAGGCTTGGCTTCGGTATGTAGCGGATAAGCAGTCTTATTCGATGCTGAATAATCAGAAGGTGCAGGCTGAAGAGATGGGTGGATATTGGCGTGCTGATGTGACAGATTTATTGAAGGCCGGTGGAAATGAATGGACTTTCTCTGCTCCGGATGGAGTGATGGCTGAACTGGAAATTCTGCTGTCTAACGGCCAGCGGGTGGTTTGGAATACAGATGCGACCTGGACTTCTTCTGATAAACAGTCGGTTGTTACGGACTGTAATTTGAATAAACCTTCTATATTTGCAGAACAGGAGCATCTGGCTCTTTATGCAGTCAATGTTCCGGATGCGCTTCAGGGAGACGAAGAAACCCGGGCTTATCTTCCTATAAAGGAGATGTGGCTAATGCTTATCTGAACGGTGCGTTGATAGGTGATTCTTATTATGATGGAACAGACTGGATTCTTAGTCCGAGCCGCTGGAAGGAATCTGCTGCAGTCAATCCGTTGATAGTCCGCATTCAGGGATTGAAATCTGCCGATGAACCGATTTACTTTGAAAAAGATATTCATCCGGCTGATTGCGTCAATCCGTCTTTGACGGGTGTTGAAATCCGTCAGGAGTATCGTTTTCCTATGTAACGGCTGGTGTTGGAAATATTTGTTTTTTTAATTGAACCATGAAAAAAATACGTTTTTTTGTTAGGCATCGTCAGTTGCTTATGGGCAGTAAATATCACTGCTCATAGCCGCTTGAATCATTCTTATGCTGTAGCCTCGAATGTCTGGGAGGAAGGTCTGGGAAATCACCGGCTGTACTGAAGATCAATCAGGCAGCAGAAGTTGTAACCTTGAAGATGGAATGGAGGCGTCCGGACCGGAATCCGGGAGACAAACGTTTTCTGATTGTTAATTCCGTTACGGGAGATACAGTCTCTAATGTCAGGAAGATAAAGGTTGACAATGAGTCTTGTCAGATTCAGTTTGGACCGGTGAGTCAACCGGGGACTTACTATTTTTATTATTTGCCTTATCAGGTGCAGACTGGCAGCGGGGCTTATTGGAAAGGGTATTTGCCTGATACGGTGACCCTGGATAAGTTCTGGAAAGAACAGGCTTGTCAGGAAAAGAACTGCGTGGAAGCAGAAGTGGAACGTCTGGAGTCGAGAACCCGGTTTGACAGCTTTTATCCGATGGAGGTGATTGCAACCAGGCAAGAGATCGCAGATTATAGAAAACAAAATTCATCAGACTGGTATGTCTTCCCGGAGGATAGAGAGAATCCCATCCGTATGCGGGAATATCTGCCGGCCAAATGGATGGATGTCCGTCAGGGAATGAGTTTCAGAGGAAAAGCTGCTCCCAATGAGTATTATGCGTTTCAGATTGGAGTATGGAGTCCGGAGATGCCGTTGAATATCGTGGATTATCAGGCTACTGATCTGACATGCGGAAAGCAGCGCATTCCTGCTTCTGCGATAACCTGTTTTAATCTGGAAGGGGTTGATCCGAAGGGAGAGTCGTTTACGAGAGATCTGGGAATCAAGAAAGGAATGGTACAGCCTTTATGGTTTGGGGTTGACGTGGATGCATCGCTGGCAGAGGGAGTTTATTCAGGATTCATAACCTTGACAGACAGTCTTCACGGAGAAAAGAAAATTCCTGTTTCCCTGCAGGTAGAAGGAAAGATTCTGACTGACCGGGGGGATGGGGAGCCCTGGAGACATAGTCGTTTGAGATGGCTGAATTCAACTTTAGGCGAAGAAGATGTGCCGGTGAAACCATATACGGAGATGCAGGTAGATGGTTTTCGCCTGTCTTGTCTGGGCCGGCAGGTTGTGCTGGACAAGAAGAGCGGACTTCCCCGGCAGATTACTTCCTGGGGAACCGATATTCTGGAAAAGCCGATACGTTTTGTCGTAGAAACGGAAGAAGGAAGCAAGGTATATCAGGCACTTCCGCAGCTGGAGGAACAGACTCCGGCTCAGGTAAAAGGATATTGGAAAGCAGAAGATGCTGAGTTGTGTGTTTCTTTCAAGGGACGGATGGAGTTTGATGGGTGGATGAATTATGTGTATACACTGACACCCAAGCGCAATTTACACATAAAAGATGTACGGCTTGAGATACCGGTGAACAGCAGTGTCGGAACAGGATTTCTGGGAGCCGGTCTTCCCGGTCAGGAAACTCCGGAATGGTATGATGGGAAATGGGATACACCTGTAAAAGCCATCAATCATTCAGGTGTATCGATTCCGGTCAGCGAGAAAACGGACTGGTTATGGCCTTTCGACAGCTTCTGGATAGTTCGGCTAAGGCCGGTATACATTGTGAGCTGCGAGGATCGTCCTACTCTGGTCCCCTGTTGAATGCTTATCATCCGGCTTATCCTCAAAGCTGGAGCAATGATGGAAAAGGGGGATTCCGAATCCGGAAATCGAAAAAGGAAACATTGGTGACGGTATATAGCGGAGAACGGAAACTGCAGGCAGGAGAGGCACTGGACTTTGATTTTGCCTTGCTTGTTACACCGGTGAAAGAATTGGATATCAGAAGTCAGTTTACAGACCGCTATTATCACAATGGACAATATCCGATTCCTGCGGAGGAAGACGTACAGGCTGGAGTAAAGATCATTAATGTACATCATGCCAATGAATTTAATCCTTATATCAATTATCCGTTCCTGACGAATGAAAAGTTGAAGGCCATGGTGAAGGAATGGCATGGAAAAGGGTGTAAGGTGAAGTTGTATTATACTTTGCGTGAACTGACCAATATGGTGACCGAATTGTGGGCTATCCGCAGTTTAGGTCATGAAATTCTGCGTGGTGGAGATGGAGGAGGTTATCCATGGTGCAGGGAACATCTGGTAACGGATTATACTCCGCAATGGTACCATCATTTTGACAACGGTGAGGTGAACACGGGTGCAGATGCGGCTTTGCTGACCTCGGAAACGGATTCCCGATGGTATAATTATTATATTGAAGGATTGCGCTGGATGGTGAAGAATCTGGACATTGACGGTCTGTATCTGGACGATGTCTCTTTCGGACGGGATATCTTAAAGCGGATGCGGCGTGCCATGGACAGTGTCAAACCGGGATGTATTATAGATCTGCATTCGAATACAGCTTTTCCCGGGGACCGGCCAACCAGTATGCTGAGTTCTTTCCATATATCAATAAAGTCTGGTTTGGCGAGAGCTTCCTGTATGATCAGATGACACCGGCCAACTGGCTGATAGAATCTTCCGGTATTCCTTTTGGACTGATGGGGGATATGCTTTACCGGGGTGGAAACAAATGGTTGGGTATGCAGTATGGTATGACGGTGCGCCATCCCTGGATGACAGAAGGAGTGGTGTGCGATCCGCGTCCGGTGTGGAAACTTTGGGATGAATTTGGAATAGCCGATGCCCGGATGACCGGCTTTTGGGAGCCGGAAGTTCCTGTTAAAGCAGACAGGGATGAGGTAAAAGTAACCGTTTATCAGAAGGCTGATAAGGTTTTGCTGTCACTGGGCAATTATTCAGATGACTCTCAGTCTGTTCATCTGGATATAGACTGGAAGAAGCTGGGATTATCTTCCAAATCTGTACGGATCGTTGCACCTGCAATTCCGGATTTTCAGCCGTCCTGTGAATGGGAAGCAGATGAACAGATTCGTATAGAGCCTAGAAAGGGCTGGCTGATTTATCTGGAGAAGAAATGAGCATATGGATTGTCTGATGGATATTCCATATTTAGGGATTGAATAACGTTTTTCAATGTAGATTTTTTTTCTGGGATGGATAGAGAGACATTCAGACTGATGTCTCCTGTCCATCTTTTTATATTTATTTTTTTTGCTTTTAAGGGTTCATATATTTTTTCTATTTTTGTGCCTGCCATTTGCCGGATCTGTTAACATCCGGGTGGCTTGTAACAAGAGAAATGTAGAAAACAGAATGGAAAGCAATCATAAAAAACTTGTCAATTCCCGTTGGGCCTGCCTTATTCTTGCAGGTATGGTGGCCGTGCTTGAAGTTTGCTTCATGCTTGGCCAGCGCTATCTGATCATTCATGCTTGCAAGACTGCTTTTGGGGAGGCCATGACGGAAGAGAAAGATAAGTTCATCACATTGATTGTTTTTCAGTATGATTCCCGGAATACAGAAGATCCTGTACCTGTGACGGAATGCATGGAGTGGGGAAATCAGTATTATCTGACTCTGGAGGATTCCACCCGGTTCCGGCTGGACAGTATCTTTCAGGAAAAACTTCATCAGAAAGACATACCGGTTTTGACAGCTGTCGGTTGCAGGATGGGTGAGCAGTATATACAGGGTTCTTCGCTTCTGGCGCATCCGGATTATCTGGCGATCACTGAAAAGACCTGGAGAACCAGCCTTAAGGGGAAGCCGGATCTTACCTTGAAAGCATCAGTACATATTCCTGTTGTCTTGTTGTTGCATCGCTGGTATACTTATCTTCTGTTGCTTTTGGGAGCTATCGGATGGCTGTATCTTGTCCGTCGGAAAACAGCAGACCTTCCGGTTCATCAGGATTTGACGGAGGAGATATCGGGAGAAGAAATCGTACCGGGATATTATTGGAATGACAGGCAGCGTAAACTTTTCCACGAAGGTCTTGCCATTGAATTGAAAGGAATGAGTCTTCTCTATTTCAGGGCTTTTATCCGAAACTCTGATTTCAGTCTGTCTTACGGGCAGATTGCGGAAATTCATCAGGCTGGCAAAGTGGAGAACAGTGTAGTCAAGACCCGGGCTTATCAGATCATTAAGCAGTTGAAGGTTTCTCTGAGAGAGTTGGATGTTGAAGTGAAGTCCATCCGTGAAGTCGGTTATCAGCTGCATTTTTCAGAGGCTTCTGTATCTTCTTCTAAATAAACAAGTTACATCGTGCCTTCGTTCGGGCTGAATTGTGCGGTCGTTGCGGTCTCATCGTGCGGTCGATTGGGCTGGATCGTGCAGTCGATTGGACCGAAGTGTGCGGTCGTTGCGGCGCCGTTTTATATGGTGGGTATTTTCATCGTTTTATAGTTTTCCGGTCAAAGTCCGCAGACTCTGACCGGAAAATAAAGTTACTGAATTTCAAAGCTTCCTTTCAGGGGCAGGTTATCTGAAGATCCTCCGATCATGACATTGAACCGTCCCGGCTCAGCCGTGAAGTTCATGTTACGGTCATATATGGACAGATCCTGTCGTGTCAGCTGGAAAGTCACTTCACGACTTTCGCCTTTCTTCAGGAAAATCTTCTGGAATCCTTTCAGACGGATCGGCGGAACTGCTACCGAACTGACTCATCATTCAGGTACAGCTGTACTACTTCATCACCGTCCCGGTCGCCCGTATTGGTAACGGTACAGGTAATAGTCTGCATGACTTCATTGTCACCGGCCGGTTGCGAAGCTGCCTTTGCTGTTGCAGAAAGCTTCAGATTACTGTAGGCAAAGGTGGTGTAGCTGAGGCATATCCGAATGTGTACAGCGGTTTTCCCGGACAGTCCATGTAATCCCGGAGAGTACCTTGCGAATAGTGTACGGGGATCTGTCCTACATGCCGGGGAACTGACATCGGCAGACGGCCGCTGGGGTTATATTCACCGGTCAGTACATCTACGATACCGTTACCTCCCTGTTCACCGGGATACCAGGCAGTGAGCAGTGCGTCAGATACTTCTGAGGCCAGATTCATGTTGAGAGGACGGCCGGCAATATAGACTGTCACCAGCGGTTTCTCTGTCGCGGCGATGGCACGGATCAGTTTTTCCTGATCACCCAGCAGGTCGAGAGTGGCCCGGTCGAAGCCTTCTCCACATTCCATATCCGAAAGGATTCCGCTATTTTCCGAGTCTACGGTAGCAGCTCCTGTATTGATATACTTTGTCTTGAAGTCGCGGGCACTGGAACCTCCTACAGCCAGAATCACCAGATCGGCTTTCCGGGCGGCTTCTACTGCTTCTTTGATATTGCTCTGGGTGGTGTCTCTTATGGCACATCCTTTCACATAGTCTATACGGACATCCGGCATCCGGTTACGCAAGGCGTCCAGCAGGGTAACCACCTTGCTGCGTTCCTGAGGAGCTGTATAGTCACCCAGATAGTTGTACATGACATCAGCATTCGGACCGATGACGGCAATGCGTTTCACTTTTCCAAGTGGCAGGATGCCGTTGTTCTTCAGCAGAACGGTTCCTTCGCGGGCTATTTTACGTGCCAGCATCCGGTGATCTTCGCAGTTAACCAGGCGTGAAGCCTCTTCGGGAGATACATAAGGCTGTTCGAAAAGCCCCATCCGGAATTTGAGACGCAGCACATTGCTCACAGCACGGTTGATAGCGGATTCTTTGACCTTTCCTGTCTGTACGGCTTTTACCAG
>ENA-OQAN01001285-OQAN01001285.1-human-gut-metagenome-genome-assembly--contig:-NODE-1285-length-11327-cov-2.313839_pt1 | contig 11327 bp, 14 predicted proteins | sample MGYA00242735_ERZ504527 | MGnify/ENA primary metagenome ERZ504527 (study PRJEB26092, sample SAMD00036230) | human gut metagenome | host: Homo sapiens | study: EMG produced TPA metagenomics assembly of...
AATGCAAAATCACGACAAGATAAAATGAAAGAAAAAGGTGTAAAAGCCATTTCAGAAGTCGTAGATAATCTTCCAATTGATGATAAAGTTATTATGGTTGATGTATCTGACTTGCTTGATAGTGGATTAACTGGTGTTGTAGCAATTAAAATTGCAGAGCAATATAATAAACCTTGTATTCTACTAAAGAAACATTTTGATAAAAAGACAAAAACAACTGTGTTTGGTGGTAGTGCAAGGAATATTGATAATAGTCCAATTGATAGTTTTAAAGATATTGTTAATTCAACAGGATTTATTAATGGTAAAGGTCATGCAAATGCTTTTGGTATTGTAGATTTACCAGTTAATGATAAAGAAAAAGCAATTAATATGATGAACAGTATTCTTAGAGATACTGAATATGATTCTACATATCGTGTAGATTTTATCTTAGACATTAATCATGTCACAATCCCTTTAATTATTAAGTTATCACAGTTTGAAGATATCATTTGTCAAGGAATTGATGAACCTATGCTTGCAATAGAGAATATATCATTGACAAGAGATTGTTTTGAAGTATTTGGCAAGAACGAAGATACTATCAGTTTTATAATAAATGACATTAAGTATATTCAATTCAAATGTAAAGAAGGTAATCAGCTATATGATTTTCTTCAAAACGCATGGGATGATAATGATAGTATTACATTTAATATTGTCGGAAAACCTTCAATAAACGAATATAACGGTATTAGAACACCACAGATTATTATCGAAGATGTAGCTGTTATTAGTACAAATAGTAACGATGAAGACGATGATTGGTAGGAGGTGAGTTATGTATAGTTCATTACATAACCATACATATTATTCATTACTTGATGGATATGGTAGTCCAAAGGAAATGTTGGATAGAGCAAAAGAAATAGGGTTAAAGGCATTTGCTATAACAGAACACGGAAATGTATATTCCCATATTTATTTTGATCTTATTAAAAAAGACTATCCAGATATTAAAATGATATATGGATGTGAGTTATACGAATGTGAAGATATTGCTGTTAAGGATAAAGACAATAAATATTTTCATTTGATTTGCTTGATAAGAAATGAGCAAGGCAGAAAAGACTTAAATAAGGTTATTACAAAAAGTAACTTTGAAGGGTTTTATTTTAAACCACGATGCACAGTAGAAGATATTAAACCCTATGCTGAGAATTTTGTTATTTCTTCTGCTTGTTTAGCAAGTAAGTTAGCGAGAGAATCAGATTTCGAGAAGTGTATTGAATATGTTAATGAATATAAAGAAGCTTTTCCTCATTTCTTCCTTGAGATGCAGTCGCATTCTCATCAGGATCAGTCTTCATATAATCAGAAAATCTTAGAACTTTCAAAAAAGAACAAATACCCCATTTATCATTACAACAGATAGTCATGCACCTAAAAAGAAGATTTGTATTATCAGGACAAGCTTATTCAGATTGGTAGAAAAAGTAGCAATAACGACAAAAATGCTATCGAAAATAGTGAGGTATATGAAGGTTGTTATATGCAATCTGAAGATGAAATCCATGAAATTATGGATAGTCAGATTGGATATGAAAACGTATGTCTTGGACTGGAGAATACTAATAAGGTAGCAGATTTAATTGAAAATGTAGATATGCCATTTCAGAAACCACAGTTACCTACGTTCCCATTACCTGATGGTACAGAGATAATAATGAATTCTTATGGCATTTAGTTAGACAAGGTTGGAAAGATAGAGGATACGACAATCTTAGTGAAGATGAACAGCAAGTAAGAAGAACTAGGTTAAACTACGAGATGGGTATTATTCATTCGATGGGGTTTGATGGCTATTTCTTATTTGTTTGGGACTTTATCAAAGCTGCTGAGAAACTTGGAATAGAGGTTGGTAAGGGAAGAGGAAGTGCAGCAGGTTCTTTAGTTTGTTATTGTTGTCATATCACGGATATTGATCCGATTAAATATGGACTCATTTTTGAGAGATTCTTAAATCCTGAACGAGTAGGACTCCCAGATATTGATACAGATGTTGGTAACAGAGATGCAATCATTGATTACCTTGTAGATAAATATGGAGAAGAAAGAGTATGTCAGATTATTAACTACTCTTATATTACTCCAACAGTCGCAATTACTGATGTTGGTAAGATACTTGGATTTCCATATAATCAAATGAAAAAACTTTCACAGAAATTTACATTCGATAAATGGGATGACTGTATGAAAGCAAATCAAAATTTACTTGCAGACAATCCGCAATATGCTGATTTGTTCGATATTGCAAAGCATTTAAGTGGTCGTGTTAAAACAGTTTCTATTCATGCTGGTGGTGTTGGAATCGTTGATACAACAATCAATGATTATATGCCAATGAAAATAGGAACTAAGGGTGAGCATGTAATTCAAGTTGATAAACATTATGTAGAAGATATTGGAATTGTAAAGTTTGACCTTCTTGGAGTAGCAACACTTAATCTTGTGAAGGAAATTAAGGATGATTTGCATTTAGATCCTTGGGATTATGATATTAATAATCCAGAGTTTGAGAATGATAGACCTACATATGAGTTATTAGCAAGTGGTAAGACCAATGGTGTGTTCCAGGTTGAATCAGCAGGAATGAAAGATTTGCTTATTCGGTTAAAACCAAAACTTGAACAACTGGACTTTGAGGTTATATCTGTCATCTTGGCATTATATAGACCTGATAGTATGGGGGCACTTGATGAGTATGTTGAAATGGCAACAGGTGGAAGTAGACCACCATCAATCATCCAGATATGGACGAAATTTTAAAAGACACAAATTACTGTATGATTTATCAGGAACAGCTTCTTGATATTGTTAAGAAGTTTGGTGGAAGAACATATGGTGGTGCTGACTTATTCCGTAAAGCAATCGGAAAAAAGATAGTTGAATTAGTACAGAAAGAGTCAGAAATTCTTCGTGGTGAAATTGTAGCAAACGGATATTCTAAAGAAATTGCTGATAAAATTGCGAATGAATTATCACAAAAAGGCGGTTATCTATTCAATAAATCGCATTCATACAGTTACGCAGTTCTTTGTTTCGAGACAGCTTGGTTCAAAGCTCATTACCCAACTTACTTTTTCAAAGCATTGTTCAATCAGAATAAAGATAAAGCAGGTGCAATTAATAAGTATATTCTTGATGCAAGGTATTTTAATGTGGATATTATGCCACCGAATATCAATCATTCTGGAATGAATTTCACAGTTGATAAAGATAAGGTTCTTTTTGGATTATCTGCTATTGGTGGAATTGGTGAATCACTTTCTAAGCAAATTATCGAAGAAAGAGAGAATAATGGTATATACAAATCGTTTGATGATTTGATTCAGAGACTTTCTTTAGGTAAGGCATCTGTTATTGCACTGATAAAATCTGGTGCAATTCCTTGTAAAAATAAGCGTGAAAAACTTATATCATATCTTAAATCAGAGTATCAACCATTAAAATTCTCAGAAGTTCAATCATTGCCTACCTATAAGAAACTCGAAGAAGATTGGAACATTAACTTAAAGAAGTACGTGATTCCTTCATCTGGAAAACGAACTGTATACGATAAGGAAGCACTACTTACTGAATATAACAGATTAAAAAAGATACAATTTGAAGAAAATCAGAAGGTAAGATTCCAAAAGTATATAGATGATAACAAAAAATATCTTGAAGATGAACAGTTTTGGGAATTCCAAACATTACAGGTATTTATCAATGATAATCCATTTGATGCAGCTTATACATTCTTGACACCATTTGAGGATGTACCTGATGGAGAGAAATGTACTTTAGTTGGAATTATAGCAAAGGTTCAAAAGAAGAAAGATAAGAATGGTAAGCAATTTGCATATATAAACATCTATTCAAGTTTTGGACTTGTTGAAGGAATTTGTATGGCATAGTCAATTAAAGGAATATGAAGATTTGGTAAAAAAAGGACAACAAGTAGCAATTCTTTGTAAGAAAGATAGCGAAGAAAAAGTAATTGTAGAGAAATTAAAGCCATATAGCAAATGGCTTGAGTATGTAAGAAAGAAAGGAGTGTCAGTCTAAATTGGATGAAGATGAGATTTATAAATTCACAGCGATAATTACATATGAGCAATACTACTCGGATGATTCAACATGGGGCGTGTTTGGGTTTTCAACGAAAGATGATATTCCATTCTTTACAAAACCTACAAAAACATTCGATCCGTTTGGTGATAATAATTCTGCAAATGATATTGATGATAAAAAGATGAGTAAGTTGGCAGGAAAGATGCAACATTTAGTTGTGGGTGGAGAATATGTAGTTAAGGCGAGATACAAAAAGGATAAAAAATATGGCGATCAATATACACCGATTGCCATATATGCCATTATTCCACAAAGCAGAGAAACGCAGCTATTATTTTTGAAGTCAATGATTCCTGAATGGATGGCTGATAATTTAATAAATGCATATCCAAATGTAGTTAATGATGTAGCGAATGGTACATTAAAAACTATTGATTACAGTCTTGTGAAAGGTGTTAGAGAAATTACTTGGAATAAAATCAAGGAAAAAATCATCAATAACTATCTCATTTCTGACATTATCTCAATGCTAAAACCAATTGGTGTCACTTATGCAATGATTAAAAAATTGCTTTCAGAAGAACCAAATCCAGTTTTATTAAAGCAAGAGTTAGAAAAAAATCCATACATCATGACAAAAATTGATGGAATTGGGTTTCGTAAATGTGATGATTTAGCACTGAAGTTAAAACCTGAACTAATTGATTCTACACAAAGACTTGTAGCTTTTATCCAATACTATTTCAAAGATCTAGGAGAAAGTAAAGGTCATACATGGTGTTCTGAAAAGATTTTAAGAGCAGCCATAAGTAATAACATATACGAGTGTTGTAATAAGGTTGATTGGTTATTAGAAAATAATGACTTTCTTCATATTGATAATGGTCGAATTGGTCTGAAATATTATTACGATATTGAGATGCAGATTTATCATTTGATTCTGAATAAATCTCAAATTGAAACAACAATCAATATTTCTGATGAAGCGATTGATAAAGCAATTAAACATGCGGAAGAAGAACAAGGATTTGATTATGTAGTAGAGCAGCTAGACACGATTCATAAGAGTTTACATAGAACTGTTAGTTTGATAACTGGAAAAGCAGGAACTGGTAAAACGTCAATAATGCGAGCAATTGTTAAGGCTTATATGGAGAATAATTATATGATGACAGCTTCAGCACTTTCAGCAATGGCAGCTCAAAGAATTACAGAAGCAACAGAATTTCCTGCAATGACTATTCATAGAACACTTGGATGCCAAGGTTTAAATGATTTTACATACAATAAAGACAATCATTTGATTACAGATGTTGCATTTCTCGATGAGGGAAGTATGGTTAATGCCAGTTTATTTTTACATTGGCTTGAGGCAATTGGAGATAATACAAGAATTATTATTTCAGGAGATCATAAACAGTTACCACCTATCGGATTTGGTAATGTGTTTTCAGATTTAATTGAAATGTTTGATGATTCAGTTGTGAGCAAGTTAGTAAAACCTATGAGACAGGCAGAAAAATCAGGTATTCTTGTTGATGCAAATAAGATTCGTGAGAATATAAATCCCTATATCTGAGAAGTTACAGCCACGAATTATTCATGGCGAGTTACAGGATATGTATTATATGTTCCGTACAAATCGACAGTCATTATTTAATATTGCTGTTAAGACATTTATTAAATCTGTTGAATCAGATGGAATCGACAATGTGGTTATTGCAGTACCTCGTAGAAAAGATTGTTTGAATAGCACCAATGAAATTAATAAGGTTATTCAAAATGAATTACTTGGTGATGTTTTAGAGAGTATTGAAGGTTTTGATACAACTTTCAAACTTGGTGCAAAAGTCATGCAAACAGTTAATGATTATGACAAAAATGTATTTAATGGTGAGATTGGTTATGTGACAAAAATCAGTGAAAGATATGATGGTAAGAAAAAAGAAGAATATTGTGAAGTAACTTACACTGATATTTTTGGAAAAGACAAAATCATTGAATACACAAAGAAAGAGTTAGCTGCTTTGGATCTTGCTTATGCTATGACAGTACATAAATTACAGGGAGCTGGTCGAAAGACAGTAATTGGTATTATTGACAATACACATCATCAGCTTCTTGATAACTGTATGCTTTATACATTGCTTACGAGAGCAAAAAAGAGATGTTTATTATTAGCTGAACCAGAAGCATTTTTACAATGTATTAGAACAAGTCACAATAATAGAAACACTTGGATGATGTTAGAAACAGAGAATAATACAGTAGAAGAGTAATTTAGATTTCTGGAATGCCCATCAATAGGGCGTTTCAGAGACTCAAAAAGCCAAGGAAAGACGGATTTCTTGTTAGTCATTCTTTGGAAAGAAAGGAGAGAATAAGTAAATGAAAATGCTTGTGTTTTATCGGTCAAGAGAATATACAAATGCAATTATATCTTCAACAAGGTATAAATTGCAAAATATGGATATTGCAAAAGGTCTTGACGTTGATTTTATTAATTTAGATAAAAGAAACTACATTAAGGTATTGGCTCAAATGGAAGAATTGCCACGCTTTGTATATATTTGGTATGACGAAGAAAAGGTTACAGATTATATCAATGAAACATACCCATCAATAGAAGTCTTACATTTTGATGTGGAAAATTCAGTCGAAAAACACAATAGTGGTTTTTATGGATATACGACAAAAGAATATAAGTTAGCAGACTTAATGCTTCAGAAATTTAAGGATAGTCTTGTAAAGAAAACAATGTATCAGGTTGATTCTTTATATAAAATTTCAAAAATGGACATGGATGATATGGATATAGCTTGTTCAAAATATCATTCATTTGAGACAAGGGAGGAAGCAAAGCAATATTGTATTGACTGTCTTAAAAAGGAAATTGATACATTAGAAAATAGAATTGATATGTACCAAAGCAATATTAAGTCTTGCAAAGCTGATTTGAAAAAGAAAAACACACTATTAAAGAAATACGATATTAAAGCAAATTAAACGATGGATTTGCTAAGGAGGGAAAATACATGAAATATAAAATTAGCAATATATACATAAATGTAAATGGTGAAGATATTGCTGTTGGTGTTGTTCTTGGAGAAGAAGATAAACCACAGTCTCCATTTAGAACGGAATATGTTACAAATTCAGAGTATGAAAGTGGGTTAAAAGAATTTCGATACGGTAAACAACAAATTGGAGATTGTGTTTATCATTGTATAACACAGTTTAAAAATTTTTACTGCTACATGCCCAATAAAACAGAAGTGGGTTGATGAATTAGAAAAAATGGGATACGACATATCAAAATTGAAATATGAAATTGCAGAGTAATCGACATTTCTTGGGAAAATTAAGAAGGAAAATGAAAATGACAAATTAGCAAAATTGCTAAGAGGATTTAACAATGCGAAATAGATAAAATAACAAAATAGGAGGATTTATGAGTTCAAGAGATAATTCATATGCAAATACAGACAAAAAGACATTATTTTTATCTGATGATGTAGACAACGAATCTATTGGTAAATTAACATGGAGCATTTTACAACAGATTCGAGAAGATGATGAGAAAGATGAAAAAGAGAAAGATTATAAGCGTGAACCAATTAAACTATACATCAACTCGTATGGTGGATCTGTTAGTGATATGTGGGGATTAATTGATGTCATTCTTAATAGTAAAACTCCAATCTATACATATTGTACAGGATATGCAATGAGTGCAGCTTTTAAGATTTTCTTAGCAGGACATAAGAGATATTGTTACAAGCATTCGACATTTATGTATCATCAAATGAGTTGTTTGAGAAGTGGTAAATATCAGGATTTGGTAGAAGACAGAGAAGAAATGGACTGGCTGAATAAAAAGATTGAAGAATATGTAATCGACAGAACAAATCTCACAAAAGATGATATTAATGAGATTCGTGAAAAGAAGAAAGATTTCTATATTCATTCTGACAAAGCAGTCAAGTATGGAATTGTAGATGAAGTTTTGTAAAGAACAGAGAATAATACAGTAGCAAGCTGATTTCTCGTGGGAGGTAAATCATGAGTAGATCAAAGAAAGAAATAAAAAAGGAATTATATGAGTATTTTTCATATATGCAGCAAGAGGATAATAAATCACTTCTGGGAGGTATGGCTTGGGACGATATTGCTTGGCATATCAAATATGCAGAAGATAATGGAATATTAAGAACACAGCTAGGTTTTGATTTTCCTAAATTGCTTGGATATCTGATTATTGATGATGAAACATATGAAAAGAAAAAGAGAGAATATACTGAAAGTATTGAAACTTATAACCATAATGCAGACTTGTTAAGAGCTAATAAATGGAAATATAAGCTAGTCGATGATTCAGAAGAAAGCAGACGACATTTGGCTGATACATATATTCAGTATGCAGAAAATTGTAAAGAATTACTAAAAAACTTAGATGTGTATCACAAAGAATATTTGGATTATATGAAAAATACTAAACAAGAATCGACAGTTTCTTGCGAAAATTAGGAGGTAAAAATGAGAGTAGCATTAACAGGTCATAGACCTCAAAGATTAGGATTGCCAGATGATGAAACTTCTGATAAGTGGGAATGTATTACAGATTGGTTGTCGCAGCAGATTATTAAAATTGCAGAAGTATCACTTATAGAAGATGAGACAGTTGATTTATATTGTGGTATGGCTTCAGGATGTGATATTGCTTTTGGGCTAGTTGGCACAACACTTAAAGAAGGGTTAGATTGTAAATTGCATTGTATTTTACCTTGTAAAAATTATAACTCTTCTCATAAATTATATGACTTAATTAAAGAAAATGCTGATGAATGGATTGAGCTATCAGATGAATTTTATAAAGGTTGTGATAATGTAAGAGATCAATATATGGTTGACCATTGTGATGTACTTCTTGCAATTTGGGATGGCAATAAATCTGGTGGTGTATGGTCAACAATTCGTAAAGCACAGAAAGCAGGTAAGAAGATTATTTACTGTCCAAAAGAGATTTTGAATGGAGAATAATATAGTAACAGGAATCCATTATTTCATGTGAAAGGAAGAGATAGATATATGGGAATAAGATATATGTGTAAAGAAAGAGAAGATAATTTAATTGACATCAATGTATATGGTCATGGATGTATGGAAGGACTATATAACTGTGAAGGTAGATTCAATACAAAACATATTTTTAGTGATGGATTCAACCTGATAGTGGTTGGTATCGTATAGCTGATTATAGAGTAAATGACTTGAAAGTTTTTTATGAAGAAAGGAATTAATATTACATACGATGATAGTTGTAAATACGTTAAAGAATTAGTAGAAAATAATAAATAAAAATTCACAGGAATCTAAACTTTCATTTGGAATTGGAGGTAAAAAAATTGAAAGAATGCGCAACAAAATATTTGCGAGTGACAATACATGATAATGATTTTTGGTACTCATTATCATTACTTGCAGATATGTTATACGAAATATTTATTGGAGAAGGGCGATTCCCAGAAGAAGATGAGCTTCCGTTACTGAAGAAATATATACAACCATTATGGTTTTCATTGCATAATTTAGATTCTATCATGAGTTGGAATAAAAAGGCAGTTGAATTTAAAGAAACTATAGAAAAGCATTTTGAACCAACATTAGAATTTGTTGATTATCTCGATATTCCACAATGGGATAATGATGAGAGCGTATATATCCCAATGTTTAAAAATGCAGAAATTATAAGAAAATGACAAAAAGATATTTAATTAGATTTTTAGAAAACAATGAAAGGATTTAATAAAATGAAATATGATGAAATCAAAGTTGGATCTATGTATACATACGATATTAATTCTTGTATGCATGGATTTGAAATTGGAGAAGGATTAATAGTTGATAAATATATAGAAGGAAACACACAAATGTGTGTCATTTATAATAAAGAAACACATAAAGTTATATATCGTTCATGTAATGTTGTTCGTGAAATTTTATAGGAGATAATAAGTATGAAGGTATCAGAAACATATAAAAGAATTATTTGTCCTAACTGTAATGGACTTGGTAAATTGATTCATACAAATAGAATATCTATTGATGAAGATGAAGATTTGGAAGAAGTATGTAATTATTGCAATGGGAAAATGATCGTAAACAGAAGATTATTAATTGAAGATTTAGATATTGATTCGAGGCGAAATAATAATGAAATATAAAACTATTGACGAATTAAAAAATGCTTTATAAAAATAAACCCATATTGAACAGATTATCAAGAAGTATAATTATACTGGACATTATTGCAAATGATTTTGAAAGCAAAAATGAAGAATTGGATGAAATTTCATTAAAAGCAACACATTTAAAAAAAGAAATACAAGAGCTAAAAAAAGATATTTATAAAAAATTAAATGAATAAAAAATCTTAAAGTGTTCTGCTCACTATTCCTCAATTTAAAAGAGAATAACTAAATATAGAGGTGATAATATGGGATGTCATACATGGTTTTATAGACCAATAACAGAAAAAGAATTTGAGTTGATAAAAGATTATGCGCCAATTGAAATTAGTGATTTAATAAATGAAGATTATATTAAAATTGGTGGATATGATAAAACTTTATATGATTTGTTAATGAAATCTTATAACGAGAACTTACCTTGTGTTTATGGATGTTATTGGTGGCAGCTTGGATGGGGAGATTGTAATCCAGAGTTAAATAGTTGTCACGCTACATGCTATATATCCAAATTAAAGGGCTTATATATTGAAGTAGAAGAATACGGTGATACATTTCGAGTGAATAATTACCCAACAAAAAATTATTCATAGTCGTAGAGAATTAAGACGTTGGATGGGAAAGAAATATTTCAATTTATCCCAATATCAATTAGAAAGAGTCTCAGAGTTTTTTAGGAATAATCGAGGTGGCATTATAAAATTTGGGTAACATGAGAAATAAAAAAAACTAATATTTATTGTGGTTGGCACAGAAGTACAATTATTAAACAGCGACCTATAATAAAAAATGATTTTATATTTCAAATAAAATGTTTTGAATGTAATGGCAGTGGAATTTTTGATTGTGGAATTAAAGAAGAAAACGGAACTTGTGTTTCTTGTAATGGAACAGGGAAACAATAATATTTGGAAACAATATAACATAATAAAATGTTGTTTCATAATGAAAAACAACATTAATGGAAGGGACTTAAAAATT
>ENA-OQAN01001286-OQAN01001286.1-human-gut-metagenome-genome-assembly--contig:-NODE-1286-length-11319-cov-1.989546_pt1 | contig 11319 bp, 9 predicted proteins | sample MGYA00242735_ERZ504527 | MGnify/ENA primary metagenome ERZ504527 (study PRJEB26092, sample SAMD00036230) | human gut metagenome | host: Homo sapiens | study: EMG produced TPA metagenomics assembly of...
ATTCACCTAGTACGTAAATATCATTTGTCCCTTTGATTTAGCATAGGCGTTCAATTCATCTATTCTGGCCTGGTCTTGTATGATACCGGCATATTCATAACCATGGAAAGCTCCCATTGGATAACCTACAGCCAATACTTGGTCGGCATAGCTGCCTTGAACTACTACATCCATAGCTGATTGTGCTTTACCTTCTTCAACCAGTCTGGTGACTTTATTCTTGTTATGTGACATATTCAAGGTCAAATCCAAACTCCAGTCTTTAGTAGATAATACACGGCCCACCAGGTTTATTTCAATACCGCGGTTGGTCAGTGCTCCGATGTTACGGTTCATCTGCATGGAGCCGCCGGTTGCGCTGGGTGGGAAATCAAATGACCAGATCAAGTCTTTGGTATCTTTGATATAGCCGGAGATAGAACCGGTCAGTCGGTAATCGAACAATGCGAAATCAAGACCTAAATCATATTGGGTCGATTTTTCCCAACGGATGTCGCGGTTACCCACTTGTTTGTGTATAATGGCTGATAGATTGTTATAGCTGGTTGCTTCGTATAAATCACGATTAGAGAAGCTGGTTAAGTTTTGGGTACCGGTAGTACCTACACTGGCACGTAATTTCAAATCATTAATGAATGTCAGGTTTTTCATGAAGTTTTCCTGAGAGATACGCCACGCAATGGCTCCCGAAGGGAAGAAACCATAACGGTTGTTCGAACCAAACATGGATGAACCATCATAACGTCCTGTAAAAGTAAACAGGTAGCGCTCCATTAATTTATAATTGATACGGGCAAATGAAGAGAACAAACCACTTGCATTATATCCGTTGCCCCAAGATGAGATGCTTGCAGCACTTCCCAGATTGGTGTAGATGTCATTATCCGGATAAGTTTGGCCGTTCATGGTGGTGCTACGGCTGATGCCGCGTTCAAAGGAGACACCGGCTACGGCATCCAGTACATGGTTCTTGTTGAACTCATAGTTATAATTCAATGTATTGTCGAATACGGTTTTTGAATATTTATAATGATATTCAGATCCGCTAGCTTCATTTCTAGTACTTAGAAAACTTGGACTAAATGAATTGTTTTCAGTAAATTGTAAATTACCTGATAAGCTGGAACGGAAGCGGAATCCTTTCCAGATATCAACTTCTCCATATACGGTTCCCATGATACGGTAAATATTATTATGGTTCTTCTTATAGGTGTTAGCTACCGGATTGGCACTGCCACTTGATAAATCAAATTCACCATTGTCATTGTATATAGGAAGGTCAGGACGGAAACCTTGTGCACTAAATAGTGAAGTGTTTGCATTATCTTGGTCTGTATAGCTCATATTGGCATTAATACCAAAACGGAGGATAGGCAGCACATTCATTTCTGTAGACACACGTGCGTTATACCGGCTCAGGTCACCTCCTTTGACCATACCTTGCTGATCGAATACTGATAATGAAATAAGGTATTTGGATACTTTACTGCCTCCGCTTACAGTCAAGTCGGCATTATGGCGGATGGCAGTTTGTTTCACTTCGTCAAACCAGTTGGTATTAGCACTACCTAATGCAGTGGAATTAGGCTCAAGAATTTCTAATGCATATTGGTTGGACGGATCATATACCAAGGTTTCTTTAGCGAAGCGGCGTACTGTTTCGCGCCATTCGTCACCATATAAAATACGGAAATTCTTGATCTGGACATCAGTGGTTACATTATAATTGAAGTTGACGGTGGGTTTGGAACCTTCTACTCCTTTTTTGGTGGTAACGATAACTACACCATTTGCAGCACGAGAACCATAGATAGCAGCCGCAGAAGCATCTTTCAGTACGTCCATAGACTGAATGTCATTGGGCGAAATTGCATCCAGCATACTGGGATCTTCTACAGGAACTCCATCGATCACATACAAGGGTTCATTGGAACCGGTCAATGAGGTAGCACCACGCACACGCACGCGGACTGTTTCGCCCGGTACACCGGTATTTTGTGATACCTGTACACCAGCGGCCAAGTTTTGAAGCATGGAAGTTACATTAGGAGTATTTAATTGACTTAATTGTTTTAACCCTACTGAAGCCACAGAACCGGTCAAATCTTTTACAGAAGAAGTACCATAACCTACTACGACCACTTCATCCAGATTGGTTACTTCGCTTTCCATTTTTATATTGAAGACATGTCTGTTACCAATTTTCTCCTTAACCGTCTGCATACCGATAAAGCTGATCATCAGTTCGTCGTTTTTAGTATTTTCGGGATAAGACAACATGAACTGCCCATCCATATTGGCTACAGTACCGAAAGTTGTACCTTGGATGACAATAGAAGCTCCAATGACCGGTTCACCCGTATCATCTTTGATAACTCCGGTAATCGTTCTGCGTTTGGCATTTCTGTCAATCGGTAATATTAACACATAATTGTTTTCTACCAACTCATAACGCATACCTGCCTGGCTACAAATCACTGAAAGTGCTTGCTCCAGAGGTTCTTTGTTTAATGTTAGTTTCAAAGGTACATTGTTTAAAGTTGCATCTTCGTACATGATATTAATGCCGGTTTGCTTTTTGACCATGTTAAGGGCCTCTTTCACACTGATGTTTTCACTTTTGATAGTGACTGTCTTGTCAGCTGATACATTTGCAAACACAGCGTTGAATGTGCAGAATATGCACATTAGCATTACTAAAAACCTCATTTTTGGAGGTTTAGCTACTAAACGCTTCCAAAGCTCGTTTCTTTTCATAAAACTCAAATAACTTATTTAATAATTTAGAATGTTCCTGTTATACAGGGCTTGATTATTGTTTTTTTACTAATATGGTTTCTCCCTTTTTCTCAAACTTGACATCGGATACACGATGAATGATGTCTAGTGCAAAGTCCAAAGGCTTGTTACGGAAAATAACTCCGGTGAATTTCATGGTTTCTAATTCCTTGGATGCTATTTGAATATCTACATTATAGCATCGGGACAGACGGGCTATCAGCAAAGGAAATGGCATTGCGTCAAACTCCATAGCACCCTCAGTCCATGAAATATAGAATTCAGTATCTACTTTGGAAACTTTTGATTGTGCAGAAGAGTAATGTTCGCCTGGTAGTAGATAATATTCACCTGATGGAGCATTTACCTTTAATTTTCCTTCAATTAAGGTTACTGATAATTCTTCATCGGGATAAGCCGAGATATTGAAAGTTGTTCCTAATACATAAATAGCATGGTCGTGTGTTTTTATTATGAAAGGGCGGGCTTCATCGTGTGTTACCTCAAACATGGCCTCTCCTTCCAAAGTGACTTCTCGGGTATCTCCGAATTGAACCGGAAAATCAATATGAGAGTCCGCATTCATTTTTACTTTTGTGCCATCAGCTAATACTATTGCGTACTCCGAACCTTTTGGCACTATAATTTTATTCTGTAATAATTCAGTAGCCAGTTTGGGTTTGTGGGGGAATCACTTTCTTGAGGAAATATGATTTCTCCATTGTTGATATGACTTCCATTGATTTCCCGTTGGTTTTCATAGAGGGGAACTACAGAATGGTTTGCTTGTACCAGGTGGCTTTAGGAGTTTCTGTGTTTTTTGGGAAGAGGGGATTGTTGTGGCTGTTCGTTTTGGGCAATGGCAGGTACTGGCTTCTGGCCATTGAAATATAAAATGGAGGTAATTCCTATTAGTATTGCTATTGCAGCGGCCGAGGAATAAATAGCGATACGGCGATGAATAGTATGGGACCGGTTACAACGGTGTTGAATAGACTTCCATGAGGCTTCTTTATCAAACTGATGTAATAAGTTAAGTTGGTTGTTTACATGGTGGAGTGAAAGTAACTTCACAAAGATTTCTCTATGCGATGCGTCTTCTTCAATCCATAGCTTTAATTCTTCCAATTCCTGCTCGTTAAGCTGATGGGACAGGTATTTTTGAATTAGTGTTTCTGTTTTACTCTTTTGCATAATTGTTGTACAGTTTAACAGAAGTATCACAAATACGCAAAATGGGTGACAAAAATCTGAATAAATTTATAAATTAAATAAGATTAGAATTTCTATCATATTGAAACGACGCAACATTTTTAGTGCGCGTGATAGATGGGTTTTTACTGTATTTACGGAAATATGGAGCTCTTCAGCTACTTCTTTGTACTTTTTATCTTCCAGAACAATTTTGACTAGAACATTGTACTCTTGTTCTGGCAATTTTTTTAATTCAGTCAGTAGCTGGTTTCTTTTTTGCAATAGTTCTTCCTCATCATAAAAGTCATCGATAGGAGAATAAGATTCTTCTTCCATTTCGTCTAAAGAAAAGTAACGTTCTCGCTGCACTTTTGTCAGTGAAGAGAAACGGACGGCATTGAACAACCATGCGTGCAGATTGGAGGAAATGGTGGTATGTGAGTTTTTGTCCCAAAAACTGACAAATAGATTCTGTACAATATCTTCTGAAGTTTCCGTAGAGCCTGTGAATTGTACAGAGTAGAGGCATAAAGGGAGATAATAAGTATCATACAGTAGACGAAAGGCCTTTTCTTTGTTTTCAGCAAAAGAGAGCTTAGTATCCTTTTCGTCTACTTTCATTATATCTATTGTATTTTCTTGCATTATTGTTCATGGATGCCTTTTGCGGCACAAAATTAGGAATTTAACCGACACGATATACGACTTTCACCGATTAAAAATGCAAAAAGTACAATGTATTATGAATATTTTCTTTATTTTTCAATTCTGAACCAGTCAGCGTCTGTCCATCCTCCGTCATTGGTTACAATAGCGGGGCGCGTACAGAAGATACCTACCTTGGCTCCTATCCATTTACCTTCTTTTACTTGGAAAGTTTCTCCTAATGGCTGGAATTTCTTGCCGTCCGTACTGTAACTGAGGTTACATTTCACTAATAAGTCGTGACCGCCTTCACTGGCTTTAATCTTGTCTCCTTTTGCAGAAAATTTAGCGCGAAGATAGATTGTGCCGCCTTTTAAGGGAACGGAAGCATTTACTTTTTCAGTAGCCCCCCGATCGGCTTTCAGGCACTCCACTTGTGACAGGACAAGTCCGTTGTCTGTGTTTTCAACAACTAATCCGGCATAATCCATTCCCATTACAACCAGTCCCGTACGTTCACCTTTATATTTTTCTGTCGGCTTGAAAGTAAGCTTGGTGGTGGCAGTAAAATTGGGAGCCGGGGTTTTTTGTAGCATCAGATTAGAAACATTCCATAAACTTTTATAATCTTCGGGAACTGGGTAGGAGTATAGACGTACAAATCCTTCTCCTCCGTTGAAATAAGCCCATTTTTCATTGATGTTAGCCTGCCATTGCCATTGAGGAGACAATGTATAACCATCAAACTCGTCACTTTCTTGCGGGGTACAAATAGGATAGTTCTTACCTACATTAGGCTTTTTATAAGTCAGAACAGGTTCACCACAACCATCGCCGTCTTTATCAACACCTATAACGGGCCAGTCATCAACCCATTTCATAGGTTGCAGGTGGACTAAGCGTCCGTAAGCTCCTACGTCTTGGAAGTGCATGAACCAGTCTTCTCCTGTAGGGGTGTCTACCCAACCGCCTTGATGAGGCCCGTTGACGGGAGAGTTGCCTTGCGCTAATACTGTTTTCCATTCGTATGGACCGTATACGTTTTTTTGAGCGAAGTACGACTTGCCATCCTGTAGGAACGCCGCCTGCCGGATGGAAGATGTAATAGTATCCATTACGTTTATAGAATTTGGGCCCTTCACAAGTTTGATGTGCTTCATGACCATCGAAAATGATACGGGATTGTGTGATAGCTTTACTTGCATCAGCACTTAGCTCACAAATTGTAATTACACTTTTCAGTCCGGCCCGGCTTCCTGCATAAGCGTGAACCAGATATACACGACCGTCATCATCCCATAATGGGTCGTGTCGATGATGCCTTTCCAGCTTTCACCAAAACTGGCTCGCTCCAGGGACCTTTTGGATCTTTGGCTTTCACCATGAATACTCCTTGGTCCGGGTCACCCCAGAATATATAGAATTCACCGTTATGGTGACGGATACTGGGTGCCCATACACGGTTGCCATGTTCAGGACGGACATCGGTAACAGGGGGCAGTGCGTAGGGTACAGCCGCACCTATGATAGTCCAGTTGACAAGGTCTTTGGAGTGTAATATTTGTAAACCGGGCAGACAGTTGAAACTGGATGAGGTCAAATAATAATCGTTTCCTACACGGCAAATGTCCGGATCGGAGTAATCCGCATACAGGACTTGGATTTTGTAGGTTCCATTGCTTGATCGGCACCCAGGCTTGGGATACATAATTCTGTGCGGGAGCAGATAAAAAACAGCTTCCTAGCAGACAGAGAGTGATTAGTCGTTTCATGGTTTTAGATTTTTTTATTTAATCGTAATTTTGCAAGGATGTTCCAATTCTTTTCTCCATTGGGGAAGATAATTGAACCAGTCTTTCATATCTTTAAATCCGAAACTTTCTTTTTTTGAGGTGAAAGTAACGTAATAGTGGAAATGCTGTTGCCCCGGTGCTTGTAAGGTATATAAGTAGTTTGATCCGTCTTGTACTTCTTTACCGATATATTTAGGAATGAAAGTTCCCATACCTGTTGTTTCCTTCACATAGCCTATGGTGTCTGTGACAGGCCAGTCGGTTCCCCAGCTTCCAGTCAGTCCTTTATGGTCGCTCATGTGACCTCCTTCTTTCAGAATCTGTACACCTGCTGCAAAGACTTCCTGTTTAAGCGGACGGTCAAACAGGACATCTACCTTCATGTCCCGATGACCGCCATAGATGGTTATATCGATTGATCATGTTCAAATCGTTTCCTTGATATTCCCAACCGATGACTTCTGCTTCGACGATGGCACGTACAGGTCCGGAGGCTAGTACACGTTCCGTGCGGTTTACTACTGGTTTTATGTGGGTCGCTTCAGTACCATTCCAACCTTTTAATGCACCTACACCACCACTATTGTAAACACGTAGCGCATCATCTCCGTAGCCGTTGGCACGTTGCGCTTTGGTAGGGTAGAAACAAGTCTCTTTTATTTCCAGTCTTTTATTTACTTTGCTATATGGATCTACCGTCTGTTTTTTCGTTGAAATAGATACGATAGGCAACTAATTCACTCTCTATAGCCGGTCCGTGATGGTAAACAAAACTATATACATTCTCGGTTCCTGCCGCTGAAAATCCCGTAATATTGGCGAATTTGTTGTTATGTCCGTAAGCTTTCATTTGGGCATAAGTACGTGCCGGATAGTTTTTTTCACTTTTTTCTGAAGAGAGAATTACACGGAAACTTTTATTGCTTTTGGCTGGCATATCGATAAGGAAAGCCAGTTCGTCAGCACGTGCGTCACCGTTCAGATCGTCTAGTTGGGACGGAATTTCTTTATTACCTTCCCATACAGTGGCGGATTTGATGTTGAAACCTGCTTTCAGGTTATTTAAATCTATCACTACCGGTTCATCGGTCTTATTTTGAGTCCATTCATTACTGACTTCTACGGTCAGTGTCTTTTCGCCTTTTTGTGCAAAAGAGTTGGTAAAGCATCCTGCTAATAATGTGAGGACAATAATTGAGCGCTTTTTCATAATGATGTATAGTTTATTATTTTAAGCACGGATCATACGGATTACACAGTGTTAGTATGAAAACCGTGTTTATCCGTGCAATCCGTGCTTTACTATTTTTATAAATTAAGTGGAGAAATGCACTAATGGGTGTAAGAATTAGAAGTTGAGTTCTTCTCCTTGTGCCCCGATTTCAGCATGATTCTTTCCGTCTATCATTACATTGGAAACATTTTGCATCTTCAAGTTCTTTCCACTTTTTAATAACTCTATTTTGATATTTTTCATATTAACTTCGTCGGCTTCGCTTAATACTACACCTTCTTTAGCATTAGATACGATGATATTCTCCATATTGATATTCTTGATTCTCATCTCAGGCAAACCATTGAAGAACACAGCCCTGCCTGCTCCGTTACAGGTTACATCTTTGATAAAGATATTACGGAATATCGGAGTTTCTTCTGTTACAGGAGGGATGGTAGTTTCTGCTTTCTTTTCATCCTGATTAGGGTCTTCACCACGACCTTTTCCACCATAGTATAAATTGAATATTAATGCTTCGTTCGGAATATTAATCATGTTGATATTGCTGATGTAGATATTCTCTACCAATCCGCCACGCCCACGATTACTTTTAAAGCGTAAGCCAACATCTGTACCCATGAAAGTACAATTGTCTACATATATGTTGTTTACGCCTCCTGACATCTCACTACCTACAACAAAACCTCCATGTCCATGTAATACGGTGTTGTTCATAACGATGACATTTTTGACAAGGTTCACCGCGTTTGCGCCCTTGTTCGTCCTTTCCTGACTTTATACAGATACCATCATCTCCTGCATCAAATGAGTTGTTGATAATCAATGCTTTATTACATGATTCCAAATCAAGAGCATCTCCGTTTTGTGAGTACCAAGGATTAGAAACTGTAACTTTATTAATTGTAATATTTTCACATGATAGCGGATGTAAGCACCAACTAGGTGAATTTTTGAATGTCGCTCCTTCCAGCAATACCTTATTACATTTGATGAAACTTAGCAATACAGGACGTAACCAATCGCGCATGTAGTCCCAGTCAGAATCGGTAAGTTCTCCACGAGGTACATTGAAGTTGTCTTTTGATAGGATAGCACCTTTCAATGCACCTTCACTGGGATACCAGATTCTTCCGTCGGCATCTACTACACCACCAGAGGCGATCAATTTTTTCCATTGACCTTCAGTCAGTTTATCTTTCTTGGTCGGACGCCATGTGTCTCCATTACCATCAAATACTCCGTGACCTGTAATCGCTATATTTTCAGCATTACGTGCTGAAATAGGAGACTGGCAACGACGGGTTTCCAAACCTTCAAAAGACGTGTTTATAATGGGATATAGTGAATGGTCTGCACTGAATAATACTAATGCATTCTTTTCTGTATATAGATTCACATTGCTCAATAGTTCGATGGGACCGGTCAACCACAAGCCTTCAGGGATAATGACTTTACCACCGCCTTTGGCATTAACCTGTTGGATTGCATCATTAATAGCCTTTGTGTTTAAAGTAATACCGTCTGGTTTGGCACCGAAATCTATGATGTTTACCGAATAGTCTGGGAAAGTAGGTTGTTCAACTTTATCCATCTTGAAAGGGAGACTTGTATAGATGGCGGGATCTATGATATCTTCTACAATAGTCGTAGACGGACAATTATTACATCCGGTCAAAAGGGGGATTAAACATGTGGCAGGAAGTAATAGAATCTTCTTTATTAAAGTAGTCATTGGTATTATATATGTTTAAGATTAATAATTATCTAGTTGATTGTTGCTTTAAGAAGTCTTATCACTCTCCCGTAAAAGACCCTCACGGGCTATTTACGGGAGTAGCAATAATGTTTCATGTTAACCTAATTCTAACCTTAAATAAATATTATGAAAAAACCTCTTAATTCGATGGCAAATATAACTGAAAGAATTGTCCTTTATGTGCACTATTTGATAGAATAAGTGGATTTTTTGTTAAATTCTCATTTAGCTGAAACCTTAAATGGTAAAAATTAGTTTTATAATTGCATTATTTCTTCATTTGTGTGCAAAAAAAGCTATGATTAATTTATTTGTTTGTATCTTTGCAAACTAATTTAACAATAAAGAAGGTATGAGTTACAATTTGTTGAAAGGAAAAAGAGGTATTATTTTTGGTGCATTGAACGAACAGTCTATCGCATGGAAAGTTGCTGAAAAGGCTGTAGAAGAAGGTGCGTCCATTACATTGTCCAATACTCCGGTAGCTGTCCGCATGGGAGAAGTTTCTGCTTTAGCTGAGAAACTGAATTGTGAGGTAATTCCAGCAGATGCAACCAGCGTTGAAGATTTGGAGAATGTTTTCAAACGTTCGATGGAAATATTAGGTGGAAAAATAGATTTCGTTCTTCATTCTATCGGTATGTCTCCTAACGTTCGTAAGAAACGTACTTATGATGACCTCGATTATGATATGTTGAGCAAGACTTTGGATATATCTGCCGTTTCGTTCCACAAAATGATTCAAGCTGCTAAAAAGCTGGATGCTATTGCAGAGTATGGTTCAATTCTGGCATTGAGTTATGTTGCTGCGCAACGTACATTCTATGGATATAATGATATGGCGGATGCAAAAGCATTGCTTGAATCTATCGCGCGCAGTTTTGGTTACATTTATGGTCGTGAACATCATGTGCGTGTGAATACCATATCTCAGTCGCCGACTATGACTACTGCCGGCTCAGGTGTGAAAGGTATGGATAAACTGTTTGATTTTGCTAACCGTATGTCACCATTAGGCAATGCTTCGGCAGACGAATGTGCAGATTACTGTATTGTAATGTTCTCTGACCTGACTCGCAAAGTGACTATGCAGAATTTATATCACGATGGAGGCTTCTCCAGTGTAGGTATGAGTTTGCGTGCCATGGCAACTTATGAAAAAAGGTTTGGACGAATATAAAGACGAAAACGGAAATATCATTTACGGATAAGAAATAGATGATACGCAAAATTATATTCATATTAGTGGGATGTCTTGTTGCTCTTTCCTCCTGTCAATGGGATGGGAAGAGTGGCAATACTGCTGATGTGGATGTAAGAGTTGCCCGTTATGATCGTTTGCAGTATGAGTATGTTACGATGAATAGTTTCTCGGCACTGCAAAAAATGAATACGGACTATCCTCAGGTTACCAAGCTGTTGATAGAAGATGTATTGGCGATAGGTGAGGTGGATGACATGAAGATTAACGACCGGATGTTGGAATATTATTCGGATTCTACCTTATTGACTTTGATGCACGATGCCGAAGAGAAATTTAAGGATCTTAGTTGGGTTGAGGAAAAACTGACTAAAGGTTTCAAACGTTTGAAGAAAGAGGTTCCTGCATTGTTTGTACCTCATTTTTATGCTCAAATAGCTGCGCTGAATCAGTCGGTTGTAGTTGGGGATAGTATTTTGGGCTTTAGTATTGATAAGTATATGGGGGCGGATTATCCTTTATATAAACGCTTCTATTATGACTATCAATGTCGCAGTATGGAGCCTGATCGTATTGTTCCGGATTGTTTTACCTTTTATTTGCTGAGTCAGTATCCTTTGCCATGGCAGCCTGGTCGTACTTTATTAGATATGATTATGCATCGTGGAAAGATAAATTGGATAGTGGCTCATATTTTAGGGTATGAATCTTTTGA
>ENA-OQAN01001288-OQAN01001288.1-human-gut-metagenome-genome-assembly--contig:-NODE-1288-length-11299-cov-3.310777_pt1 | contig 11299 bp, 16 predicted proteins | sample MGYA00242735_ERZ504527 | MGnify/ENA primary metagenome ERZ504527 (study PRJEB26092, sample SAMD00036230) | human gut metagenome | host: Homo sapiens | study: EMG produced TPA metagenomics assembly of...
CAACAATGCCTTCGGATATCTGCACTGCCCGAAGATCCGTTTTTCTCAAAAGCAGGAATCTCCGATTCTCGTCACTTCTTTCCCACCTACTTCTTTCGGTGTGACAATCACGCTTTCCGTCCCGATATAGTTTCGTAAGTTACAGTTTCATCTTCTTCCACGCTATACTGGTAATCTCCCTCTTGGAGCCAGTCTGCCTGTAGCGAAACCTGTGTCGTTCCAGATTCCACTGCAAAAACGTCTTCCCGCCATACCAGCACCAGAACCATCGCTACGATCATTATCATTCTTTTTTTCTTCATGAACACCTACTTTCTGTCCAGCAATATAGATGCCGGGCTTTCTCTAGTTATTTTGCCGACTTGCAGAATTAATATCAAAAGGAAAAGATCTAAAATACCAAGAATCATCCCCGTCATGATTTTCCAGTTCCACTCAATGGACAAATCCGTATCAACAGTTACTCCCGTTGATTCATACGCAGCTATTTCGCTTGTCGGGAGCGCGTTTTTTAATATTTCCCGACAGATCTTCATTTTCCTGCTCCACTTTCTCAGCCTGATTCGAAATCATCCGATCTGCGAAATACTCTGCTGTTGGTGTCGCACACAGCGCCGCAAAAACCAGGGCAATCAAAACCGGAACCAAATTCTCCAAAACGAACTGTCCTAAAATCCTTTTTCTGTGTTCCCCCATCGAAAGTAAAATTCCAATCTCACGTTTTCGCCCTTTGACTGACAGGCTGGTCAGAATGCCGAACAGTAAAATTCCGGCAGTCACAAATCCTACGATCATATATCCTATCAGACGATTCAATTTTTCAACAGGTTTCGCAACCATCTCATACCATTCCTTGTTTCGAATCACTGATAGGACCATTCTCCAGATTCCAAATCCTGCTGTGATATTACCATTGGCTTTACGCTGGAACGTATTCCATTTTCATCGGTCTGTACAACATCATCCACACTTCCTATTTTTATTTTGTTTTTTGTTTCTTCTATGAATGGTTCAACTGATTTTGTATCTTTCAAATAGACCGTAACTGTATTAAATCCCACATTTTGAATTTTTAATGCTTTCATAGAATACTCGCAGAAAATATCCAGTGGAATAAAAATTAAATTATTGTGCCAGTCATTCACAACGGAATCGGACTGATAAACCTCTGGAGTTCTGTAAATGCCTCGAATTTTGAAACTAATTTCTTCCGGGGCACTTACTTTATAGTATTCGATCGTTCCCTGCTCCATTTTATATTTAACAGTATCGCCCACATGGAGATGATTTTTTTCGGCGTATTTTTCTCCTACCACAGCTTCGTATTTGCCCCGTTCTCCGTAGCTCAGTCCGCTTCCTTCCACAATCCTGTAACCCTTTGCCAGAAAATAGGTATCGTATGCGCAGTCCAGTGTTCCAACAGCCGTCATCGTATACATGCCTGAATCTTTCAGATAACCTTTTAGGCGCTGTTGTGTCTCCTCGCTGATATATGTTTCCGTATCCACCGGATCAAGCCAATATGTTCCCGCTTCCATGGTGTACCCCTGAACATAATTGCTGTCAATGAACTTTTCTACGATTGCGGACGGGATCGCATATACAGTACATGATTTTCCAGCTTCTCCCTCGCCGGCCCGCGCAGAGTAATAGAGTTGGCCAATGTTTCCTGTGCTCTTTTCACTTTATTTCCACTTGCAATTCCAATCATCAGCATAGAAAATATCGCCAGGAAAAGTACTAAAAACAGTATGATATACATCAATGTTTTCGCAGGAGTACTTCTTAATTTTCTGCTTGCTCTTTTCAACATATTCTTTCTTCCCCCTATATATTTCAAAATGCGACAAGCTTATGTTTAATTTTCAAGTGTCCAAATAATCCTATCGCTCAATTTTTCTATTTGAGAATCACTTTTAATATCAACAACTGATATTTTTTTCAAATGCTCAAAATCCCTTTCCTTGTCAATTAATTTTAAAAAACACATCTTTTTTTGTTCAAAACTCGCATCCATATCAATTGCAAATTCTGATATTCCAATATCATTAATTGTAATATCATATCTTTTTTGAACCTCATCTTTAACATGACTAATAAACGCTTCTTCATAGCGCATATATGGTAGCATCAAAACACTATAATCTGGTTCTATTGCGCACATAAACAATTGTGTAGTAATGCCAAAATCATTAGAATATTGTGGATTAAACGAGAGACATGCTCCTGGTATCCCAACAATTACAATATCATAATCTTGTTCTAACCGCTTTACAGCCGCATTTATATTTATAATTATCTCTTCATTCCTATTTTTCCCATTTAAATATTTCTTTTCAAAGCAAAATGTATCTTTCCCAATTAATCCATTTAATCCAGAAACAATTGCTGCAACTTTATATCCTTTTTGTTTCAAACATTTTTGCAGTTCTAATTCCATTTTCAATTTTCCACTATTTTGTGTCAAACCCAAAACGCAAATAACCGGAATATTTATCTTTCTTACTCTTAAATCGTCACACTTTTTTTGAATTTTTAATTTTTTAGCAACAACGACATTTTCATAATGCTGATCTATCTCTAAACTGTTCCTGATATTATTAATAGAAACTATCGTTATGGATTTCTGCTTTGCTGTTTTCACCACGCTCTTTATATATTCAGGCGATGCATCGTGCCAACTTTCAAGAAGAATTAACACTTCACATTCTTTTATAATATTACCTATTCCCTCCTCTATTATTATCTCACTACCATCACAACGTTGAATTTTTTTCCCGCAAAGTCCCCATGCTTTTATTGAAGCAATATGCATAATTTCACCATATCTACATTCATGTATGTTCTCAAATAGTGTTATACTTTCTTGATCTACCGGAAATATACCTACTCTTTTTAACATTTTCATTCATACTCCTCAAATTTATAACCAAGTTCTTTTAAAGTACAGTAATTTTTCATTGCCTCTTCAAATCCCCCTCTAACCTTCCAGCAATGTTTTTCTATTTCTTTATTTGAAATATTTTTAGTGTCATCTGCACATGCTATACAAATTGTGCAATGTTGATATGCCCAACAATCCTTACACCGGTCTTGCGAATATCGTTCTATATTTAGCAAATTTAACACTTTGTTTTTATCTATTCCTTTTTTTATATCACCTATTTTGGAAACTTCTGATATTTCACTCACTCGCTCACACGGATATATATTTCCTTCTGCTGTTACAAAAATTTTTTTTCGCGCCTGGAATACAGGGACCACTATGATGATTTACCTTTGAAATCTCTTCTTGCATTTTTTCCTCATGTTGTTTAATTTCTCTCATTTCATTATCAAATTCTTCTTTTACTGCTCTAGCCACAAATTTTTCATTAATTCGTTTTAATTTTGAAAGAAAACATTTAAAATATTCATATTCCTGTTCTTCAACAAATTCTCCGCTAAATTCACATTGTTTATCCGTATAATTATCATTCAAAACAGATATTCTACTCAAATTTTTCGAAATCAGCCTATCTTTATCCAAAAACTCATATATTTGTTCTTAACTCATTTTGGGGATCTAACACTGTGTTGAAAGACACATTTTTTTTTATAATATTTTCTGTCCATACTATATATCATTTTCATGCTATCTCTCAATTTTTCAAATGATCCTCTATTACTTCCTGCAAATATTCTATTTTTATCGTGCACTTCTTTAGGCCCATCCAAACTAAACATAATTTGTATATTATTTTTAATAAAATACTGAACAATTTCTGGTGTAAACAACGTTCCATTAGTGGTCAAATTAAAATGTACCGTTCTTTGGCAATATTCTCTCTTCACATACTCAACTACTTCTTTTATCAATCTGAACATTAATAATGGCTCTCCGCCATAAAATGATATATATATGTCTTCGCTAGACATCGAATGCCCATACAAATAATCTACTGCTTCTTTTGCAGTTTCCCAGCTCATTTCTTTTTGACTATGATTTCTATTTTTGTAATCACCAGAATAAACACAATAACTGCAACGCAAATTACATTTTTGTGTCACTTGCAAAACTAACTGATTCATTCTATTTTCTAAATAAGATTCTAAAAAGTCCGTAGCAAAATGTTTTACCTCTTCTACCCGCGTTCTTTTCAAATATCCTTCATTTATTAGCTTTTCTATTTCTCTTTCCGCTTTTTCATCCCAAATATTGTTTTCCAAAAAATTATATGTTTCGAAAGACACCTGAATAATTTTATCAGTATTCACATCATATACATAATATTCTTTTGCAGTTTTGAAACAATGAATAAATGGTTTATGCATGTTCTTTTCCTCTTGTTTTATATGCTATTTCTTTGTTAATCAATTTTATTATGTCATCAAATGTATCAAATTTTCCAGCCACAATATCTTTTTCCTTAAAATGAATATCAAATTCTTTTTCTAACTCCACATATACATTTATCAAATCTCTTGCGCTGAATTTTAGATCATTTCCTAAAAGCTTTTGATTTTTCCAGTCTTTTTTCTGTTCTAAATTTCTATATTTCTTTAATATATCTTTCACTTTTTTCTTCTATCATTTCTATTCTCTTTCATCAAATCTACTATTGTCAGCATTTTTACTCTACAACAAACATATCAACATTTTAACAAACGCTATTTCAAAGGATCTATAATACTTCTAGCCATATTCTTAAACGATTTTTTATAATGCTTAAATCAACTTTTAAACTTATCCTCTAATTAAAATGAGGACTACCACTAATTAACACTGTAGCAGCCCTCATCTTTCTTACAGTTTAGTGATTAGCATTAGATCCAAATACACTTGTGTATAACTGATTCTGCGCCTGAGCTTTCTGAACATAGGCAGACCCACACGTAGAAAAGCATGTGCATGAACACGGTCCATTTGCATAAACACTCACATTATTTCTTCCCTTATGTTCTTTCTTTTTAAGCGTTTTCTTCATTTGAATACCTCCCTTCGAGCATAATTTTATTACCCATTGCGATCGCAAAAGTAATCCAGTAAATTTTAGTCGTCTAAAAGTTGCATTATTATCCATTTATATGCGTTATAACAATTTTCAAACTGCATTTGCTCCATCCTTGTTTTCACATTCCATCCTTTTTTATCAAAAACCTCAAAATCTATCAAACTATTACTTTCAAATATATTTTTATCCGTTTGAATAATAAGCACATCTGGATTGTATATTGTATTTACTGCCATTATTAACGTCTCTGTCACATTCCCATGCGTATAAAATTCTAATGGAATTTCTGCCACGCAAGACTCTTTTAGGTTCTTTTCTGATGTTAATACTATACACTCATAGTCTTCCTTCCCAAAACACTCATATAACAACTTTGCCCCAATAACAGTACGTGTTAAAATTATCGGAATTGACCACGCTTTATTATTCACAATCCCATTCCATTCCAATTCTTTTTCATAGATACATTTGTTTATATGATTCATAATAAATTTTTTTGCATCTTGGTATGAACCTTTTTTTATTTTTCCTTAAATAACATATCAAAAGCACAGTAATAATCGGAGCTGCAAAACTATTTGATTTGTATTCTTTCCCAACAATCTTCTTTAAAACGTCATCAAAATTTAACTGTATCGAATTCATTTCCGAAAAAGGAAATGATTTAGACACCGAAATTTCTTTTTCCTGCAATTTAGCAATATAATTTCTTACCCCGAAAACCCCATCAAAGCATGCCGGCCATGTAGGAAAGTTTGTATTTGATAGCGCTGCACATAATATCATTTTATTAGAAACCATTTGTTTTATAATATTTTCTATCTTTTTTGCATCTATATAATTTGTTGTTCCAACACTCATATGCACAAGTTTTATCTTTTCTTTTAAGCACCATTCTAACGCCGCTTTGAATGAATCAATGCTACCTCTTTCCCCTGTTTCCATAATTTTTATAGAGATAAATTCTACCTCTGGGCAAAAATATTTGATGATACTATAACACTTATCGCCATGTGTTAGTTTATATCTCTTTCTAAACAGATTTATCTTTTTTTTCAGAATTGCACAAAACAACTTTTTTATTCTCATCAACATAGTATTCATTCTCACTCAGAAACAGCCCCCCTGCTGTCCCGTCATCTATAATTACATATTTTCCATCGTTTTTTTTATTTTTCATATGCAAATAGTCTTGTTCAGCTTTTCTTTTTCGTCTACATACTTACATTATATCTATATTTCTTCTTTTTTCAATGTGCTTTTTGTACATATTTTCAGTTTTTATTCATTATAAATTCACATAAATATTTTTTTCACAAAAACATGTAATTTTTTTAATTCCAAATACGTATATTTATAGATATTTCTTTTCATATCAGTTCAACCCCCATATTTTCCACAACTCTCAACTTTTTCCACTAATATCCTATTTGTTCTTTCATTTCCATTCTTATCCCCTTCTATCTAGCAGATTCTTCCGCTCTCAACTTCAGAGAAAAAGCGGTCGGCGTGTGGGCGGCGGATGCGGTGGGAGGGGAGAAACGTGCCGGGGCGCGGGGCATTGATTTGGGTGGGAGCGGAACCTGACGCGGACGGGACGGAACGGGGGAGATGAAATCCGGCTCACAAAGCCGGATTTCAAGAGACACTGAGTCGGGAAAACATCAGTTTCCTGACGAATTGTCTCGGTGCTCCCCCGTTCCGTCCCATCCACGCCAAGTCTCCGCCCCACCCAAATCACAGCCCCGCACCCCGGCACGTTTCTCCCCTCCCACCGCATCCGCCGCCCACACGACGTCCGCTTTTCCTCGTCCCCCCTCCCACCAAAAAACGGCCCCACAAGGAACCGTTTTTCTCATCTTATAATACATTCTTCAACAGCATCAGCACCGGATTATTCTCCCGAATCCATGCCAGCGCCATATCGCCCTGGATCTGCTTCATGCATACATTCCCCCAGTGTGTCGCCTGAAAGCAGTACACCACCGCAAAGAAAATCCAGATCCACAGCACCGCACGCACGACACCAAGTCCTGCTCCTCCCATGCGGTTCAAAAAGCTGATCCCCGGAATCTCCGCAATCAATTCCACAATTTTCACCGCAATCGTCACGAAAACAACGGCAAGCACCAGCGTCAGAAAGAAAGCAATCCCTTTCATAATCTTTTCCGATACCGCCTTCGCCGCGTAGGATGCCAAACTGTGCAGCTGTTCCTCCTGGTACTCCCGCACCGCGCCGCTTCCGAGGATCTGGTTCACCAGCTCCTCCGGCACGCCCATGCTCTCCAGCCATTTCTTCTGCACATCCTGGTTTTCCCCCGACAGAAATTCATTGTTTTCAAATGTCTCTAAACATTTCTTCTCCACATACTGCGGCAGCTCCGTCCGCTCATTCAGCACATCCGTCACATACGGATTCATCCAGATCGCCAGTCCTGTCACCAGAATCAGGGACACCATGGACAGCACTGTCCGGACCAGCCCCTTTCGATATCCAGCCAGCGCGGAAAGAATGCACACCGCAAGTAATACGTATCTCAGCCAATTCATGTTTTTCTTCTCCTATTTCAGCCGGATCATCGAAACGCCGTCCTCCTCCGCGAGCAGATACCGGTTCTGCCCCATGCCGAGGATCTCGTGAATCTGTGTTTCGCTGACCACGCCGCTGTACTTCTTTCTTCCATTTAAGGTATATACACACAGCTCCTGCCGGTTCGTCAGCAGAATCTGTTTTTCTTCTATCTGAAGGTTCTGGTAATAGAAATCCAGATTTTCATCCGCAAGCTGCTTTCCTTTCAGATTGTAGATTTTCATCCGGTAAGGATGATCGTCGCTCTCCCCGCGCAGAATCAGAACCACGCGGTCGTCCGCATACGCGCAGCTTAAAATTTCTCCATCTTCCGATACGCTCACCGTTTCCTTCGGCTTGTTTGTTCCTTCATAAACGCGGAAGCCGTTGTCAAAGAAGGCAACCCATGAGGATGTTCCCGCGGTTTCGATCTGCGGGCACAGCATATCGGTGTAGCTCGATGAGCTTGCAAGATTGTCCACCAGATCCTCGCCCCTGCTTCCGAAATTGTAGAAAGCGACCTGTGATTTCATCTTGCCGCCGTCTTCGTAAGCGTAGGAAACCGCCATCCAGAGTCCGTCCGCGGAAAGTGAGAGATCCATCGGATAGCCCGGGCTGTCCATGTTCGGGTGAGAGGAGGCGATCTCCGTTCCATCGGTATTATAGTATTTGATCCAGCTCTCCCCGTTGTTTTCCAGAATCGCCGCAACGACGCCCTGGCCTGCAACGGATGCTTTCACGATCGGATACGACGCGGTAATTTCGCCGGCCTTTCCATCGGCATCGTATACAACAATTTTGGTTCCGTTTTTATCGTAAATGGCAATTGCATCGCCGCAGGATATCATCTGCGGATTTTCCATGGTATAATGATCGCTCCAGAGGGTCTGATTTTCCCGGTCGCGCAGTTCGATGCCGTCGATACCGTAGCGCACGATCTTATTTCCAGATTTCTGAAACATATACGTATCGGTGTCCTCGGTCTCTGTTGCCTGTACTGTGTCGTATCCCTGAAAAGTACGCAGCTGAAGCCATACCCCTGTACCAATTCCGGCCGCGAGAATGGCTCCTGCAAGGATTCCAACGGTGATCCGGCGTCTGCGTTTTCTTTTTCTGTTTTCTGCTTTATACTCCTCAAGATCCCGGACTTTTGCTCCGTTCTCCTGTTCTTCTCTGTTTTTTCCGTCCATTTTCATTCCCCTTATGTTCTTTTCGGACTTATTTTCTGCCGCCCTTTCGGCCGCAGTTTGATTCCGCTCTAGTGTACCATATTTTTCTCTATTTTGGGAGGTATATTTTCTGCCCCGCATATATGAGATCTTCCACCGCGATCTGGTTCAGTTCGCAGATATCTTTCACTCTGCTCATCGTTCCGTAATATCTCTCACTGATTTTCGAGAGGCTGTCCCCCTTCTGTACGGTGTACTCCTGCCAGACCTGCGCGGCGGTTTCTGCCGTCTCACTGCCGGAAGCAGTTCCCGGGGCGGACGATGGCTCTGCTCCCGGTGCTGGATCTGTCTGCGCCGTACCAGTATTGTTCTCCGCTGCACCAGTCTGCTCCCCGCCGGATGTGCTTTGCTCTCCGCTGCCTGCCGGATCCGTTCCGGATAAATTCTGCTCCTCACTTACCGCCGCGCTCCCGCTCTCATTTTCCGTTTCCAGTTCCGTTCCTGTGCTTTCCGGTGTCGAAGTATTTTCCCCTGTGTTTCCCTCTTCCGCCGCTGATGCTTCCGCTGCACTCTCCGCCGTCTGTGTCTTCTCTCCCTGTACGTTTCCCGCCACTGCTACCGTCTGCTCCTTTGTTTTCCCCGGAAACGGCAGCGCATCTCCATATTTCTGCGTCACCGTCACAAGAAGCGCCGCAGCCGCGCATGCTGTCATCGCATAGAGGATCGGCTTTCTGTGATCGTGTTCCGGCTCCTCCCCGCTCTTCTCCTCAATCATCTTCCGAAAATCGCTGACAGCGCGGTCGGGCACGCTCTCTCCGTTTTCGATCGACCGGTTCTGATTCTGGTCGATCAGATACGACTGCATCGGCTCATTCTTTTCATAATAAATGTAAAAGCCTCCCGTGCTCCGCAGGGTGCCGCCCTCGTACGTATAGAAGGTTTCCTCTTTTTCCTGTCCGTTGACGCGGAACAACGTCTTGTCATTTCCGCCGAAGTGGTTCAGATGCGCTCGGATGATCTGTTCATTCAGATCCTCCCCGTATCCCGGAAGAGAAAGTGCCCAGCCGAGGATCTGCTGGTTTTTGAAATATTTTTCCATCACATCGTGGACCTCCGCCCATACTGCATCATCGAAGACCAGGTGATCCGGCGCCGGCTCCATCGCATGAATCGCGGCCGCGCTGCGGATAAAAAAGTAGGAAATTCCATCCGCCCACTTAAATTCGCCGAACAGCATGGCGGCACGTCCCTCCGGTGCGGAAAATATTTTTTCAGAAAGGTTCCGACATAATCTTCCAGATAAATCCGCTCCCTGCCGTTCGTATCACCGACCTGGCGGATATTTTTCGGCAGATGAAAGTATCCCTCGTTGCCATTCGCCTGCTCTTTGTTTTCTTTATAGACAATCTCAATCATGCTTTTCACCCCTTTTTGCCTACTTTATCACGGATGTTCCGCGAAAAAGATCGTTTTGGGGCAGGGCTGTCACGGTTTTTTCCGACTGTTTTCCCGTTTTTCTGCACCGGAGGGCATGTCATGTTTTTTTCATTGCAGGAATAGTTTATACCATATACGGTTAAACTGTGGATGATTCTTCTGAAAGGCAGGTACCGGTCATGTTTCGAAAAAAAGACGCCGAAGTTTACTACATCAATGAGCGAAGCCGCAGCGCCAGCGAAGAGCTGGCGTCGCTGTTTTCTTACTGCATTCAAAAGGACGGACGCATGTTCCGTGAACTGGTATTTCTCTGCATCGGAAGCGACCGGATCACTGGGGATTCCTTAGGACCGCTGATCGGGTACCAGCTTTCGCCGTACTGCAGCCGCGTTTTTCATGTCTATGGAACGCTGGATGACCCGGTGCACGCCCTGAATCTACCGGACCGGATTTCGTACATCCATTCCCGCCACCCGGAGGCACTGCTCGTTGCGATCGATGCTTCGCTTGGTTCGCGGCGTCATCAGGGATACATCACGATCGGAAACGGGGCAATCCGGCCGGGCGCGGGGGCAGGGAAGACGCTGCCCGAGGTCGGAGATATTTTTATCACAGGCATTGTGAATGTATCGGGCAGTTTTGAACAGCTTCTTCTGCAGACAACCCGGCTTGCCACGATTTTCCATATGGCGGAATCCATCTCGCAGGGAATCCTGCTCGCCTGCCGGGAACTTGAGGCGGCCGGGACAAGCGAACTTCTGCTTTAAGAAAAACTGCAGACAACAAAACAGGCAGAGACTGCACCGTTTTCCGGTGTGGCCTCTGCCTGTTTTCTTTTGTCATTTATTTCGAAAAATCTTATTTACAGAACTCTTTTACCTGCTCGTAAACGCCCTCGCCGTCGAGTTTGTATTTTGCAAGAAGAGCGACTGCCGGGCCGGACTCTCCGAAGACGTCCTGTACACCGATTTTCTTCACCGGAACCGGGCATTTTCTCTGCCAGTGCGTCGCAGACTGCGCTTCCAAGTCCTCCGATCACCGAGTGCTCTTCTACGGTTACGACTTTGCCGTCTCTTTTGCTGCTGCAACGATCAGCTCCTCATCCGTGGTTTGATGGTGTGGATGTTGAC
>ENA-OQAN01001289-OQAN01001289.1-human-gut-metagenome-genome-assembly--contig:-NODE-1289-length-11296-cov-1.944400_pt1 | contig 11296 bp, 12 predicted proteins | sample MGYA00242735_ERZ504527 | MGnify/ENA primary metagenome ERZ504527 (study PRJEB26092, sample SAMD00036230) | human gut metagenome | host: Homo sapiens | study: EMG produced TPA metagenomics assembly of...
CCCAAAGTGGAAAAGTTTGAAGAACTGATCAATGAACGGACCAAGGGTATATTGATCTGTAATCCCAATAATCCGACAGGTTATTTGTATACACGCCGTGAAATGAATCAGATTCGGGATTTGGTGAAGAAGTATGATCTGTTTCCTCTTCTCGGATGAAGTTTATCGTGAATTTATTTATACAGGTTCACCTTATATCTCAGCTTGTCATTTGGAAGGTATCGAGCAGAATGTCGTACTGATTGATTCTGTATCCAAGCGATATTCAGAATGTGGTATTCGTATCGGTGCGCTGATCACAAAGAATCCGGAAGTCCGCAAGGCTGTCATGAAGTTTTGCCAGGCCCGTCTGAGTCCTCCTTTAATTGGTCAGATTGCAGCTGAGCTTCTTTGGATGAACCTGAAGAATACGCCCGGGAAACATACGATGAATATGTGGAACGCCGTAAGTGTCTGATTGATGGACTTAATCGGATACCGGGAGTCTATTCACCTATACCGATGGGAGCTTTCTATACAGTAGCCAAGCTGCCGGTTGATGATTGTGAGAAATTCTGTGCATGGTGTCTGACGGACTTTAATTATGAAGGTGAAACGGTGATGATGGCTCCTGCCAGTGGATTTTATACAACTCCGGGAGGAGGCAGAAATGAAGTTCGTGTAGCGTATGTCTTAAAGAAAGAGGATTTGATTCGAGCCTTGTTTATTTTGCGGAAAGCACTTGAAGCCTATCCTGGAAGAGTGGATGAATAATGGCAAACTGGAAATTATTCATAGCCCGGCGAATTTATCGGAGTAATGACGGGAAGAAAGAAGTGTCTAAGCCTGCTATGCGTATTGCCATAAGTGGCATTGCCGTGGGGCTGGCTGTAATGATTGTTTCTGTTTCTGTTGTTTTGGGCTTCAAGCATCAGGTACGTGATAAAGTTGTGGGTCTGGGCTCAGATATTATTTTGTCGGGTATTGAAGGAACCCAGCTTTATCAGATGTCTCCAGTGGTATGTGGTGACAGCTTGATGCATGTTCTGAAGGACGTTCCGCTGGTAAGTCATGTGCAACGTTATTCCACCAAACCGGGAATGATCATGACTTCCGATAATTTTCAGGGAATGGTATTGAAAGGGATTGCCGGAGAATATGATGTTTCTTTCCTGCAGGAACATTTGCAGGAAGGGGAGATACCTTCATTCTCAGACTCGGTTGCCAGCAATCAGGCGCTTGTTTCACGTACCATAGCAGATAAATTGTCCCTTAAGGTGGGGATAAATTGTTTACTTACTATGTTGAAGGGAATGTCCGGGCACGCCGGTTGGAAGTGCTGGTATTTATTGTACCAACTTGTCTGCTTATGATGATTTCTTTCTCATCACAGATTTGTATACGGTAAACCGTTTGAATAACTGGGAGCCGGGACAAGTGGGAGGAGTGGAAATTGAAGTCTCTGACTATAGCCGGTTGAATGAAGTGAATGAGTCCGTTCTTGCTTTGTTGGGAAATCATAAGGATCGTTATGGGCAGGGATATTTTTCCCGTACGGTGGAAGAAGCTTATCCTCAGATTTTTGATTGGCTGGGATTGCTGGACACGAATGTCTGGGTGATTCTGATTTTGATGACCGGAGTAGCTGGTTTTACCATGATATCGGGATTGCTCATTATCATATTGGAACGTACAAACATGATTGGAGTATTGAAGGCCATGGGAGCAAGCAATGTGTCCATCAGAGAAATTTTCCTTTCTTTTTCCGTCTTTCTTATCGGAAGAGGGATGTTATGGGGGAATGTCATAGGAGTCTCTGTTTGTCTTGTTCAATATTTCTTACAGCCGTTTAAGCTGGATCCTGCCGACTATTATATTAGTGCGGTACCGATAGAATTGAACCTGGGCATTTATTTGTTGCTGAATGTGTGTACGTTGCTTGTTTCGCTGTTAATGCTGGTTGGTCCTTCTTGTCTGATCAGTCGTATTCATCCGGCTAAATCAATAAGATTTGAATAATAAAAATTAAAAAGAGAAACGGCATGAGGAAAGATCGAAATATTTTTCATCATGCCGTTTCTTTTTTTGATAGAATATTTATGGAAAAAAGGTTTTATCCGATTTTGCTTATTTTCTTGAGCTTGTCTTCTTCTATAAGTTTGATTTTCCGACCATCGATGATAATCAGTTTCTCAGCAGCAAAATTTGATAATGTACGGATAGCATTCGAGGTTGTCATGTTGGAAAGATTTGCCAGATCCTCACGTGAGAGATAGATGCTTAGTGTACACTGATCTTCTTCAACTCCGTATGTATCTTTCAGGAACAGAAGGGATTCTGCCAGTCTTCCTCGAATGTGCTTCTGTGTAAGGCTTACTGTTCTTTCATCAGAAATACCCAGGTCGATGGATAGCTGGCGGATGAAGAACATTGCCAGTTCGGCATTTTCCTGAATCAGGCTGATGATTGTCGGCATAGGAATCAGGCAGATTGTACATGGTTCAAAGGCAGCCGCTGCCGTGACATAATCTTCTTCAGCAAAGTAAGCCCGGTATGCGAAGTACTCATGGCTTTTGATGACTCGTATGATCTGGCTTCGGCCACCTACTCCGTCCTTATAGATTTTTACTTTACCGGTGAGCAAGCACATCAAGTGTGTAGGAGTTTCCCCTTCACAATAGATGGTCTTCATTCTCTTGTTATTTTGTATAGTAAAATTTGAGCAAGGAGTATGCGTTGCTCTTCTGTTAAAGGTTGCCATAAGTCAGGTATACTTTCGGCAATTTCGGCTTCTGATAATTCCTTTTTTACCATAAGTGTTACAAAATCGTGTTATTAAGCACAAAAATAGGAATAAAAAATGAAATTCGACTTTTTAATGAGTAAAAAAATCAGATTAAATAGTGTTTTATTATATATTTGTCTTGAAATATGGAAAAAGTGTACAGGTCATATATATATATAAGGTACTAATAGGATTTGCATTATTTTTGTGCTCGTTGGCAGGAGAAGCCAGAATTTATTTCCCAATCTTCCCCGCAAGAGTGCTGTTGCTGATTCTATATTGGAATGTATTTTTAATTCTGCTTCTCTGCACTCCAATGAAGTGAAAGAGTACAAGGCAGACCTGTATCTGAAAGGAAGGCTTCAGGTTCATAAGCAAAACCGTATAATCCGCTATCTTCCTTCTATGTTCCGTTTTGAGAAGGGAATAAATTCTTACTTACACGAGTCGGTTAGTGAATTACATTATACGGCTCCGGCTTTATATGATCGTAAGGTGCGTGCTATTTCAACAACCTTTCCCAGTTCCAGAGGCAGGTATTTGACGTTCTTGATTATATGAAGTTTAATATATACTCATCGTCATTAATGGGGAATAAGGTTCTTTCTCCTTTGAATAAAAAAGCAAAAGTACATTACCGTTATATATTGGATTCTATCTCACATACTTCGGAAGGAGATCTGTATGTCATTCAGATAATACCGCGTTATCGAAGCACGCAATTGCTGGAAGGTACACTGGAGATCCTGGCTGGTGAGTGGACTATCCGGCATATCGATGTAAAAGGACATTATGATCTGATCCAGTATAATATGTCACTAAGTATGGGAAATACGGAGGCAACTCGTTATTTGCCGCAAGAAATAGAACTGGACTTGAATTTTAAATTTCTTGGTAATCATTTGGAGATGAAGTATACCGGATGGATGCAATATAATGAAGTAACGTTTTGCGGACCGGAAGAACCTTCCCTGAAGCGATTGGTGCGTAAGAATTATAACCTGTCTAATTCGTACACTTTGTCGTGTGATACCAGCCGCCTGGTGACAGACCGTGATTCTTTTGATTTGATTCGTCCCATACCTCTTCTGCCTGTTGAGGATTCACTTTATCAGGCAATGGAGGAACGGAATCAGCGCCGTATTGCAGCTGATACGGTAAAGAAAGAACCTACAAAGTTACAGAAGAATCTGGTATATCTGGGACAGATTGGAGATGCGCTGATCAGCAGCTATGATATCGATATGTCAAAAGTGGGCAGTATCAATTGTTCTCCATTGATAAATCCTTTATTGATCAGTTATAGTCATCGCAATGGTATTTCTTATCGGCAGGTATTTAAATATAACAAACTGTTTCATGATGGCCGTTTGCTCCGTATTGCTCCTCAGGTCGGATATAACTTTACGAAGAAAGAACTTTATGCCAAAGTGGATATGGAGTATTTGTATAATCCTCGGAAGCATGCCGGTTTTGAAGTCCATGCGGGTAACGGTAACAGAATTTACAGTAGTGTCGTTCTTGATCAGTTGAAGCAGTTGCCGGACAGTACGTTTAGTTTTGATGGGCTGGAGCTTGATTATTTTAAGGATATCTATTTGAACGTATCTCATAATATTGAAATAGTAATGGTTTGCGGCTCTGGACGGGTGTGTCCATGCACCGCCGTTATACTAAAAGCTCTCCGGAAGTTGAGCAGCGGGTACGCTCACATTATAACAGTTTTGCTCCTCGCATCCGGATTGAGTGGACTCCAGGCATGTATTATTACATGAATGGTCCCCGTAAGGTAAATGTCGGTTCCCGTTATCCTACGTTTATGGTGGATTATGAGCGGGGCATCCGCATAATGAATAATTTTGGTGAATATGAGCGAATCGAAGCTTCAGCCGAACAAATGATCCGCTTACAGGGAGTACGTTCAATTGCCTATCATATAGGGATGGGATGTTTTACGAATCAGAAGGATTTGTATTTTGTGGATTATGTGGATTTTGCCAACCGGAATCTTCCACAGGGATGGAACGATGATATAGGTGGAACTTTCCAGTCACTGGACGGCCGCTGGTATAATGCTTCAAGTCATTATGTAAGAGGTAATATGACTTATGAAGCTCCGTTCATTCTCCTTTATCCGGTAAGTCGTTTGCTGTCGTTTATCCAGAAGGAGCGTATTTACGGAGGTATATTGTTTATGCCACACTTGAATCCTTATATTGAATTGGGTTATGGCTTTGCAACCCATATTTTTGATGCAGGAATCTTCATTGGCAGTGAAAAAGGAAAATTTACGTCTGTGGGCTGTAAGTTTACTTTCGAATTATTTAATAAGTAGGGGTAGCCAGTCTTTTTACCCGACAAACAAAGCCCTTTTCCGGTGGAGGCCATTTCTGGAAAAGGGCTTTGTTTGACTGGAAAATATCCGATGAAAGTTATTTGCGCAGGAAATCACTTTTGGCCCGCATGAAGTAAAGCAGCTTGAGTTGTAAGCTTAAGAGCGGGCGGAAAAGATCGAATACGGGGAATACGCAGCACAGCTTTTCTTGCATATCCTTGGCCGTATTCCTGAAAACAATCATCTGAATGATGAATCGGATAAGACCTAAAAGGAAGAATACACCAGTTGCTATCCATTGAAAAGAGATGATGGATAAGATCAGGCCTGCCAGTGTGATCAGATGAAACAAGGCACAAGTCCAGGTTTCGAAAGCGTTGCTGAATCTTGCCCATCCGTGGTAAAGATGTCCGGTTACATGTTCTCCGATCTTTTCTTCAAACCAGATCCGTTTGTAAGGAGGTATAGGCATGCGCACGATGCTGTCCGGATGAACAGCTACTTGTGTATTATAGGAGTTGGCTACGGAATTGATGAACAGGTCATCCTCACCCCGCTGTAAGACAAGCTGGTCTGAGAATCCTTTGTGGTTTTCATAAATCCGTTTCCGATAAGCCAGATTGCGTCCGATACCCATGTAGGGTTTTCCTGCCAGAGCCATCCCCAGATACCGCATGGAGTGGAATAAAGAGTCTGCGATCAGACGCCGTGCAAAACATCCTTTGGCGGGGAAGTAGTTGCTGTAGCCAGCACAATGTCCGTTTCGGGGGTGAAATGAGAAGCCAGACTGCGTAGCCAGTTGGGGCTGACAGGCCGGCAATAGGGTTCTGTTACTACAATCCATTCGTAGCGGCTGGCTTTGATACCCATGCGATGCCTAACTTTTTCCGGCTGATATAACGTGCTGTCTGAGGTATGAAAGTGCGGTAGAGGTGATGATATTTTCCCTCCATCCGTTTCAGTATGTTTTCGTCTTCGCCGGCAGACTGGTCATTGACGACGATAACTTCAAACTGAGGATAATCCTGTTCCAGTATGGCCGACAAGTTTTCTTCCAGAACTTTTCCGGTATCTTTCGTTACGATAATGACCGAAAGAGGGGGAAGGGGAGTATTGCTGTCTGCCGGAGAGCCGGAAAGTTTCTTGCAGGCCTGATGTATGCGGTTGTAAATACCAAGCACAAATGCCAGCTGTATGAGAAACAGCGTACAGCAGGCAATGATTAGTGTCAATAAGACTGGTGAAAGAGGTACTACTGTCATATTGTTCCGTTTTTGATTGTATTACGCCGAGATGTGTTATCTAAAGAATGTGCGTGAAACGGAGAAGCACACAGACTGCTCTTCCAGAATTTGCGGATTTGCGGTCTGCGTGCTTGGGCGTTTAAAGTCACATCATAGTGATGTGCTGTTTTGTTATACCAGTTCGTCTGAAGTATATCCCTGAGGAAGCTGACGACAGTTATAGCCGGATGCCATGATTTCCCCGTAGGCTCCTGCTGAACGGAGGGCAATGAGATCACCACGTTTCACTTTGTTTAAGTCGATAGCTTTTCCGAATACATCAGATGATTCACAGATCGGACCTACCACATCGTAAGTTTCGGTTGCTTCGTCAGAAGTGATATTCTCGATTTTGTGGTATGCCTGATAAAGAGCTGGCCGGATAAGTCTGTCATACCTCCGTCTACAATAGCAAACTGCTTGTTGGTTCCCTGTTTTACATAGATCACCTTTGTGATGAGGCTTCCGCATTGTCCTACAACAGAACGTCCCAGTTCGAAGTGGAGTGTCTGTTGGGGGCGGAGCTTCAGATGCTTGTGATAAGTTTCGAAGTAGGAAGCAAAGTCAGGTATAGGCTGGCGGTTCGGGTGGGCATAATCGATACCGAGTCCGCCTCCCACATTAATGTGCTCTACAATGATCTGACGGGCATAAAGCTTTTCCTGCAATTCATTGATGCGGTTGCAGAGAGCAGTGAAGTCACCCATGTCGAGAATCTGTGAACCGATATGGAAGTGGAGACCGACAAAGTTAATGTTGTTCATTTCCAGTGCCCGATCGATTACATGATCCATATCCTTCATGCTGATACCGAATTTGTTTTCGGCCAGGCCGGTTGTAATGTTGGCATGCGTATGTGCACCCACATCCGGATTGATGCGGAAGGCCACTCTGGCGATTTTACCTTTGGCTGCAGCCAGTTCATTAATGACTTCAAGTTCCGGAACAGATTCCACGTTAAAGCAGAAAATGTCATAATCCAGTCCGAGGTTGATTTCTGCATCTGTTTTGCCGACTCCGGCATAAACAATCTTGTTTGCCGGGAATCCTGCCTTAATTGCAGCTTTGATTTCACCTCCGCTTACACAGTCGGCTCCCAGTCCGCTTTCCCGGATGATGCTTAAAACCTTAGGATTTGCATTGGCCTTAACAGCGTAATGTACACAGAACTTGTTGTATTTTCCGGCTTCTTTACGAATCGTATCCAGCGTATGGCGCAGCAGATTCGTATCGTAATAATAGAAGGGAGTTTCCAGTTCGCGGAATTTATGAATAGGGAATGTTCCTTTCATGCTTAGTTCAGTTTTTTATTTTTATTGAATAGATAATGTAGCAAGAGCGGACGACGCGGTGTTTAAGAACCGTGAACATCCGCTCTTCTAGAGTTTCATTGATATCTTGTCCCTGTTGTTGACAGGGCTTTTTTTACTTGTTGTTGAACAAGGCGTCGCTCAATGACTGCAATGCTTTCTTCTTGTCAGCTTCGCGGATCAGGAACGAAATGTTGTAGTTGCTGCCTCCGAAGGAGATCATGCGTACCGGGATGTCGCGCATCGCATCAAGAGCTTTGGCCTCGAAACCGACATTTTCCCATTCCAGGTCACCTACAACACATACGATACACATGTCATGGTCAACAGTAACAGTACCGTATTTCTTCAGGTCGTCTACGATTTCATTCAGATGCTTGGTGTTGTCGATAGACATAGATACACCTACTTCTGAAGTACAAACCATGTCAATGGCAGTCTGGTAGCTTTCGAAGATTTCAAACACTTTGCGCAGGAAACCGTGAGCCAGCAACATACGGCTTGACTTGATCTTGATAGCAGTGATGTTATCCTTGGCAGCAACAGCCTTGATCTTGCCCTTTTCTGTTTCGTTTGAAATCAGGGTACCCGGAGCAGTCGGTTCCATTGTGTTGAGCAGACGTACGGGGATGTTGGCATATTTGGCAGGCTGTACGCAAGTCGGGTGCAGGATCTTTGCACCGAAGTAAGCCAATTCGGCAGCTTCTTCAAAGTGAAGCTGGCGCACCGGAGAAGTTTTGTCCACGATACGCGGATCATTGTCATGCATACCGTCGATGTCTGTCCAGATCTGGATTTCGCTGGCGTTGACAGCTGCTCCGATAAGAGATGCAGTGTAGTCACTGCCACCACGCTGGAGGTTGTCGATTTCTCCGTATGCATTACGGCAAATGAATCCTTGAGTGATATAGATTTCATAGTCCGGATTTGCTTCCAGTTGGATGGCCAGTTTCTCACGGATATATGTGAGGTCAGGTTCACTGTTCTTGTCCGTACGCATAAATTCCAGAGCCGGAATTAAGGTTGCTTTCACGCCCTGTTCACACAGATAATTAGTCACCATATTGGTAGAGATAATTTCTCCCTGTGCCAGGATGACCTTTTCTTCAAACAAGGTGAAGATGTCTTTGGTGTATGAGCGGATGTAGTCGAATACGGATTTGACGAATTCCAGAGTTTTCTGTTTATACTCTTCAGTGGAATAAAGCTCCTCAATATGCTGTTTATATTTAGCCTCCAGCTTATTGATGACTTCGTTAGCACCTTCAGGATTTTTCTTGTACAGATAATCCGAAATCTCAACCAGTGTATTGGTTGTTCCTGACATAGCTGACAATACTACGATCTTTTGTTCGCCGTCAGTAATCAATTTGGCTACATCCTTCATTCTCTGTGCAGAGCCTACGGATGTTCCTCCAAACTTTAAAACCTTCATTTTACCTTCCGAATTTTAATTTTGTTGGTTAATCGTTCTTTTTATTATTTTCTCGTGCAAATGTTAGTAATAAAAAAAACAGACTTTTTGAGTTTATCGGGAAAAAAGTGATTGCCCGTTAGGTCTTTTTTATAAATTCGTGTCTTTTTGCAGGCGATGATCCTTGCAACAGTAGACTGTTCCGGGGTATTCAGTCAGCAGATTCAGATTATGAGTCGTCATGATGATGGCTGAACCCTGCCGGCAGATGTCGCGCAGAAGTTCCACGATGTGGCGTCCGGTTTCTACGTCAAGGTTGCCTGTCGGTTCGTCTGCAAGAATGATTTCCGGCTTGTTCAGAATGGCTCTTGCAATGACGATACGCTGCTGTTCGCCTCCGGATAATTCATTGGGCATCTTATATCCTTTGTCTCCATTCCCACTTGTGTCAGAACTTCATGGATGCGGTTCTGGATGGCGGTCCGGTCTTTCCAGCCGGTTGCCCGGAGAACGAACTTCAGGTTCTCTTCCACGGTGCGGTCGGTCAGAAGCTGGAAGTCCTGGAACACAATCCCCAGTCGGCGGCGGAGTGCAGGGATCTGACCTGGCCGGATCTCACGCATGTTGTATTCCAGTACCTGAGGTTCTCCGTTACAGGCGGGCAACTCTCCATAAATGGTTTTCAGGAAAGTAGATTTTCCACTTCCTACTTTTCCGATGATGTAGACGAACTCTCCGCGGCGAAGTTCAAAATTGACATCGTTCAGAATGCCGAGTTCCTGCTGGTTGATGTCTACGTTGCGGTAGACGATGAGTGGCTGTTCCTCCATCTGCTTAGTGTTTTTTCCAGTTTTCACTATGACGTTCACGGAGTTCGCGTGCCAGATCTTCGATGCGGTATCCTTTGGAAGTAAGGAGTACAATCAGGTGATAAATCAGGTCTGCTCCTTCATAAATCAGTCGTTCGTCAGTGCCGTTGCATGCTTCGATGACGGTTTCCACAGCTTCTTCTCCCACTTTCTGGGCCATTTTGTTTACGCCGGAGCGGAAAAGGCTGGTGGTATATGATTTCTCGGGCATTTCTTCGTGCCGTTTGTCGATGAAGTCCTGCAGTTCCTTGAGGAACATGATGTCTTCCGCTTCATTCTTTTCGTTCCAGCAGGTATCAGCTCCTGTGTGGCAGACAGGGCCGTGAGGATTGACCTTGATGAGCAGCGTATCCTGATCACAGTCGGCACTGATGCTGACTACATCCAGATAGTGTCCGCTGTTTTCTCCCTTGGTCCACAGCTGGTTGCGTGTCCGGCTGAAGAAAGTGACTTTCCCTGTTTCTATTGTTTTCTGATAGGCTTCCTGATTCATGAATCCCAGCATGAGTACGGTACGGGTGCTGTTGTCCTGGATGATGGCAGGAATCAGCCCGTTCATTTTGTCAAAATTCAGTTCCATAATGCGTGGTATATAGTTTCTTTAAAATATTATAATCTGACATTGATGCCTTCCTCCCGGAGATATTCCTTGAGGGAAGGGATCGGAATTTCACCGAAATGGAATACACTTGCAGCCAGGGCTGCGTCTGCTTTTCCCTGCAGGAATGCATCGCGGAAATGTTCTTTGGCTCCAGCTCCTCCGGAAGCGATTACCGGAATGGAAAGCGTCTGTGCCAGATGGGCAAGCGCTTCATTGGCATAGCCTGTTTTCACTCCGTCATGATCCATGCTTGTGAACAGGATCTCGCCGGCTCCGCGCTGGTTGGCTTCCTGGCCCATTCATAGAGATAGCGGTCGGTTTCGAGCCGTCCCCCGTTCAGGTAACATTTCCATCCGGCGGGCGTCTGCCGGGCATCGATGGCCACGACGCATACCTGAGAACCGAAGTGTCTGGCGATATCGTCAATCAGTGCAGGATTCTTCAGAGCAGCCGAGTTGATGGAGATCTTATCCGCACCGGCATTGAGCAGGCGGTCTACATCTGCCAGTTCGTGGATGCCGCCACCCACGGTGAAGGGAATATTGATTTCCGCAGCAATCCGTTTCACCAGTTCGGTGAAGGTTTTCCGTCCTTCATGGCTCGCTGTGATGTCGAGGTAAACCAGTTCGTCTGCTCCCTGTTCGCTGTAAGCCTTGCCCAGCTCCACCGGGTCACCGGCCTGTCTCAGGTTGACGAAGTTGGTTCCTTTTAGCGGTTTGT
>ENA-OQAN01001290-OQAN01001290.1-human-gut-metagenome-genome-assembly--contig:-NODE-1290-length-11292-cov-1.950470_pt1 | contig 11292 bp, 15 predicted proteins | sample MGYA00242735_ERZ504527 | MGnify/ENA primary metagenome ERZ504527 (study PRJEB26092, sample SAMD00036230) | human gut metagenome | host: Homo sapiens | study: EMG produced TPA metagenomics assembly of...
TCACCATAATCCCCTGTGTGCCTTGGCTTCAGTCTCAGTAACGACTACTTCATCCGGATTTTCAACAAGAGATTTTGCAATTACTTCTACAAGTTGTTTCATTACATACCTCCTTGCTCCTGCCTCATTGAGGCCACAGATCCAAATCTGTCAGGTATTATTTCTCGATTCCGGCAAGTTTAAGAAGCTTAGCAACTACCTCTGTAGGCTGAGCACCAGCTGCAAGCCATTTTTTTGCTGCCTCTTCATCGATTTTGTATACGCTTGGGTCAAGGTTCGGATCATATGTTCCGATCTCTGCGATGCATCTTCCGTCACGTTTGCAGCGGGAATCTGCTACTACGATTCTATAGAAAGGTGCTTTCTTCTGTCCCATTCTTCTTAATCTGATCTTAACTGCCATTTTTGTTTTCCTCCAATTATCTTTCTGAAAATTTATTGTTATTTATTAAAAGGGAAGCTTAAAGCCGCCTCTTTTTCCCATATTCATCTTGCCGCCTGTTAATCCCGGCATCTGTTTCATCATCTTCTTGCTCTGCTCAAACTGCTTCACAAGACGATTTACTTCTGTAATATCCACTCCGGCGCCTCTGGCGATACGGTTCTTGCGTGAGATGTTCAGAATGTTGGGGTTACTTCTCTCCTGAGGTGTCATGGAAAGAATGATGGACTTGGTACGGTCCATAGCCTTTTCATCGATCATACCCTCGATATCCTTCATCTTACCGCCCATTCCGGGAAGCATGTTCAGGATACTGGAAATACCACCCATCTTGTTCATCTGCTCCATGCTGGTAAGATAATCATTGAAGTCGAAGTCCATTTTCTTCAGCTTCTTTTGCATCTCCTGAGCCTGTTCCTGATCCACAGATGCTTCCACCTTCTCGATCAGACTCATTACATCGCCCATTCCAAGGATCCTGGAAGCCATACGTTCTGGATAAAACTGTTCCAGATCTGAAAGCTTCTCTCCCATACCAACATAGAAGATCGGTTTGCCGGTCACGGCTTTAATGGAAAGCGCAGCGCCGCCTCGTGTATCACCGTCCATCTTAGTCAGGATCACACCATCAATGCCGACTTATCAGAAAAGTTCTGCGCCACATTTACTGCATCCTGTCCTGTCATGGCATCAACTACAAGCACTGTAGCATCTACATTCACATTCGCTTTGATATCCTCAAGCTCCTGCATCATATCCTCATCAATGTGAAGACGTCCTGCTGTATCGATGAGCACAACATTCTGCTGATTGGATTTCGCATGCTCGATAGCTGCTTTTGCAATATCCACGGGATTCTGCTTATCTCCCATGGAAAAGACCTCGACGCCCTGTTTCTCACCGTTTACCTGCAACTGTGTGATCGCTGCCGGACGGTAAACATCACAGGCCACAAGCAGTGGTTTCTTTCCCTTGGATTTCAGTTTGCCTGCCAGCTTGGCAACCGTCGTTGTCTTACCTGCACCCTGAAGACCGACCATCATAAGAACGGTAAGATCCATTCCCGGTTTGATCGGAAGCTCTGTTGTCTCACTTCCCATCAGGTTGACCAGCTCATCATTTACGATCTTGATCACCATCTGTCCCGGATTCAGACCATTCATAACATCCTGTCCGATAGCCTTTTCCTGAACGGATTTCGTAAACTGCTTAACGACCTTAAAGTTAACATCCGCTTCCAGAAGCGCCATCTTAACTTCCTTCAGTGCTACCTTGACATCAGCCTCTGTGAGACGGCCCTTGCCCTTCAGCTTCTTAAATACATTCTGCAGTTTATCTGTTAAACTCTCAAATGCCATTGATCATAACTCCTCTAATATCACATTGGAAATCGCCGCAATATCTTCGGCGTGGTACTTGTCAGCCAGTTCATGGATCTTTATGACCTGACTGCGGATGTTCAGGAATTTCTCGACCAGATGAAGCTTCTCTTCATATTCTTCCAACGTCCGATTGCACCGTCTGATCATATCATGCACACCCTGTCTGCTGATGCCAAGTTCCTCAGCAACCTCACTTAAGGAATAATCCTCAAATACCACACTGGTATACACCTGCCGCTGCCTCTCTGTCAGAAGCTCTCCATAAAAATCAAATAAAAATGTCTGCTCTACAAATTTCTCCATCTGTAATCACCTTGGCTATCATACACGATTCCGGCACACCTGTCAAGGGTTTTTGCTTTACAAATTTATTTTTTCCTGAATTTCACAAAAAAGGCCGGAAAAGCACTTTTCTGCTGGGTTTTGCAGGCTTTTCCGACCTTTTGTTATTCTATTTACTTCTTATTAATAAATGTGATATCTTTTCCATATTCTTTGATCAGCTTCGGAAGATCATTAACAGACATACAGCCCTGCCCTTTTTTCTGCACTTGTTTTTTCCTTATGATTCTATTATACTGTAAATCAAAAGAATCACAATTCCACATAACACGGCTATTATTCCTGTTTTTTCCTACAAAATATAGGAGGGAGGATTTTCCTTGAAACTCAGTGCAAAACTCATCTGCTATCATTTACAGAAATCTTTTCCCCTGCATACATCCAGGCTGGATACATTCCCCACCCTTTCCTGCCCTTCCCGCTTTGAAAAGAACACCTCTCTTCAGGATGGGCGTGTTTACCTTATCACAGATCCGGATTTTCAGCTCACTTTTCATCATCCCAAAAATATTCTGTTCCTGATGATTGGAAAAATCTATCAGAACTACGAATTAACTCAGCCAAACATGTGTATCATCCCTGAAGATATTCCGGTCAATATTGTCTTTAACAGGATTCAGGATATTTTTATCCTCTATGATCAGTGGAATCAGTCCCTGATGGATTCCCGTCTCCGGAACGCATCTATCCAGGAGCTTCTAGATCTTACAGCTTCCGTTATCCCTAATCCAATAATGCTGATCGGTATGGATTTTACTATCATTGCCTCCAGAGACTGGAATCTAAGTGATCTTTCCAATTCTGTTTTGGGTTCCACTGAAAATTCCTGGGCTATTGTGGACAGCCTGAAGCAGGATCCTCATTACGAAGAGGCTTTTTATAAAACCGGATATTTTTATTATCCGGGAAATGGCCTTACTGCTCCTTCTCTTTGCGTAAATATCTCCAATAGTGATAAAGCAGTATACAGGCTGATGTTTTCCGAAGGTGAGGTTCCCCTGGATGATACGTTTGGTTTTGTTCTGGAGTACCTTTCCCAGATGGTATCCCATGCACTTTCCACAGGTATCATGCACAGTCGGGATAAAGCTTTTCCTCTTCATCAGATTTTTATGTCCATTCTGACAGATCCCGGAGCTGATTATGTAAAAATCAGTCAGCAACTGACAAATGTGGGATGGCTTTCTTCCCATATGTATCAATGCATCCTGATCCAGACCGGACTGATCGACCAGAAAAATCTGACACTTAATGCCATCTGTAACTATCTGGAAAATACAATTCCTGCCACCTGTGCCACGGAACATAAAGGCAATGCTGTGCTTTTTATCAATCTGGATCTCTGCACTCTGACTATCCATGAGATTTCCGATAAGATCGAGGGCTTTATCAAAAGCAGCATGTTAAGCGCCGGATACAGCCGGAAGATGCTTGGACATTTTAATTTCCACCGGCAATACACGCAGGCTTCTGTTACCCTGCAGGTTGGAAAACGCAAAAATCCCGCAGAAAGTATCCACTATTTTGACTCCATCGCTCTGCCCTATATTCTGGAACAGGCAACCAAAAAGCTTCCTGCTTACATGATCTGTCACGAAAAGCTTCTGTCAATGAAATATAAGGATGAGGCAAAGCAATCTCATCTCTATGAAACACTGCGTTGTTTTCTGGAGCACAACCAGAACATTTCTCATACTGCCAGCGCTTTATTTATCCACAGAAGTACTCTTCTTTATCGTCTGGATAAGATCAAAGCTTTTCTGGATTCAGATCTTACAGACAGAAACGAGATCCTGTATCTGTTGCTTTCTTTTCATCTGATGGATATGGAAGAAGAAAACCGGAATGCAAGATCATAAAAAACGGAAACTCTCTTAAATATTTAGCGTTTTCCCAGCTGCCAAAATGCAACTGCACTGCTGCCGCCACATTCAGTGAATCCACACCGTGTGCCATTGGAATACATACCGTATAATCACAGTCCGCAATGGTCTCCGAAGCAAGGCCATCCCCCTCTGTTCCAAGAACTACTGCCAGTTTTTCTTCTGCCATCAAATGAGGATCATCAATATCAAAGGAATCCTCCCTAAGAGCCATGGCTGCGTCTTAAATCCCATCGCTTTCAGAGACCGGATTCCTTCCGTTTTCCACTCTGTTTTTTCATCAAAAAAATGTCCATGGTATCTGGAATACGGTTCCCATGCTGACACGGATCGCACGGCGGTACAATGGATTGCTGCACCCCGGTGTCAGCAGCACCGCATCCATCCCAAGAGCCGCCGCAGAACGAAAGATCGCGCCTATATTAGTAGGATTTACCACATTTTCCAGAACTGCGATCCTGCGGGCATTTTTGCATACATCGACTATATCAGGAAGCGCCGGCCGGCGCATTGCACAGAGCATTCCTCTTGTCAGCTTGAATCCAGTCAGCTGCGTCAACACATCAAATTCTGCCGTATAAACCGGGATCTTCACAACGACGGATCAGTCTTTTGCCTCACCCTCAACATGTTTATGTTCCACCAGAAAAGAAATCGGCTGGCACCCGGAATCTAAAGCTCTCTCAATAACCTTCGGGCTCTCCGCAATAAAGATCCCCTTCTCCGGTTCTGCCCGGTTCAAAAGCTGTATCTCCGAGATCCTGGCATATACATCCAGCTCCGAAGCGTTGAAATCTGTGATTTCTATGATATTTGACATGGTTATTTTTCTCCTGTTCTGTCTTCTTGTTTTCATCCTGCTATTGTAACAGAATCTCTTTGCAAAAGAAAGCCAGGTGTTATATGTTTCCACCTGGCTTTGCTGCTACTTGTAAAACAATTTGTTATATTCAGATTCTCACTTCCATCCACCGGATCATATCCCCGATCACTTCATCTTTACAATACTCATTCAGGATCTCATGAAAAAAGTCCGCCGTAGATCTTCATCTGCTTGTCTTTTGATCCTGCTTCTTTAAAGAAATCATAGGTATCCTGTACACTTACCAGACCGTCTTTCTCGCCGTGTGTCATAAGGACCGGATAATGGAACTCTGCTTTTTTCTCTTTGAACCAGTCAAGTCCGTCGCAGATCGCATAGCATAACCCCGCTGTAAAGGACTGTTTATTGTATGGATCTTTTCCGTACCAGTCTACCACTTCCTGTACAGAGCATACACCTGAACCCAGCTGATTGGCAAGCGCGTATGTACATCCATTTCTCCCGGCACACCACGTATCAGATTGCCGTTATCTGCGGTCAGCGCACCACTGGTAATGATCCCCCGGAGCTTTTTATCCGGATATTTGGCTCCGTACAGAGAAACTGTAAAGCCTCCCATGCTGTGTCCAAGAAGAAATACCGGGATATCCGGATTTTCTTCAATTGCCATATCCACAACTACGTTGGTGTCGTCCAGAAGCTCGTTGAAATCTGAATAAAAAGTCTCTTCACCCTCAGACCGTCCATGTCCTCTGTGATCAAAACGATAGGTTCCGATTCCCGCCTCATGAAGTTTTTCCGCAAAATAATCGTACCTGCTTGGTGCTCACAAAGTCCGTGGACAATCACGATCACAGCTTTATTGTCTGCTGCTGTTTCTTTTTTCAGATACAGTTTCGTTCCGTCAAACGATGTGATCATACTTTCACCCATAATAAAACCCTCCCTTTTCTTTCTGCGAGATACATATCCCCATTATATGTCTCACGCTATCTGATAGATTTATCATATCATGAAATCTGTATTTTGATAACCCCTATTACTAATTATCAGCAATTATATGATTTTTACAAAAAGTAATGAAAAATAGAGGAGTGACATATTTTGTTCTCTGAACTATAATCACCTCAGTACAAAGGGGCTGTCGCACTAAAAAATTAGTGCGACAGCCCCTTCTTTTTTCATTGTTAGGGCAAATCCCTAACAAAAACGCAGCGGAATATCTACATTTCCGCTGCCTGAATTTCTTATTCTACTTCTTCCGGCTCCATGCTGAGCATATGGCTTCCTGATTTCCAATATCATATTTCTGTCCGTATTCCTTGAAATACTGGTAGTAGTCCGCACTGTTTGTGGGATAGATCTTGGAATCGTGAATATGAAGATCAGATCCTGTCTCTCCGCTCTTCATAAGTGCCACCATAGCACTTGCACAGTGAGTTGCGATACGACAGAAACTGTTAAGGATATCACTAAATACCGTTCCCTCTTCCAGTCCGCATTTGCCCTGGCTCAGTCGCTCTGCATGACGCATCTTCAGTACATCACAAAGTCCTGTGATCACAGCTCCGAGAGGTGCTACTCTCTGTGCCATTTCTTTATCGTCTTTCATGAAGCATTGCAGGTTATATTGATATCCTCACGAACTGCCTCCATAACAACATTCAGCTCATCCCAGGCTTCCTGTGAAAAATTCGTATGGTTATCATGCATTTCATTGGACATATGAGCAATGTAAGAAGCATGATCACCGATACGCTCAAAGTCATTGATCGTATGCAGATACAGTGAAGTCTGTCTTGTCTGTGCAGAATTCATCTCTCTCTTTGTCAGCTGGATCAGATACTCTCCTAGACGACTTTCATACTTGTCGATCAGATCCTCTTTTCGCTGAACCTTATCATACTTATCCTGCTGATAATCATTCAGAAGATTCATGCTCTGTTGACATTCTTACGGAGCTTCTTGGACATTCCGTTCATTACACGGTGACACTGTGCGATAGCAAGGGCCGGGTAATTCAGAAGACGCTCTTCCAGAAGATCAAAGTCTGCCTCATCTTCCAGATCTTCTTTGTCATCCTTCACAAGCCAGCATACCAGCTTCTCGATCTTTGAAATAAACGGGAACAGCACGATAACCGTTGCCAGACGGAACACCGTATTCAAAAGCGCGATCGCTACCGGTGTCATGGTCATATCCATAAATGTAAAATGTACAAACGCATTCACGGTATAAAAGATCACAGACCAGAGGATCAGCCCAAACAGGTCATTGATCAGATATACAAGAGCAGTTCTTTTACCGTTCTTATTTGCTCCGATGGCTGAGATCAGAACTGGACATGCAGCACCAACACCGATACCAAGAACGATCGGAAATGCACTTGCAAATGTCAGGATACCGGTTACGGAAAGAGCCTGGAGCACACCGACTGTTGCAGACGCACTCTGGAGTACCGCAGTAAAAGCGATACCTACGAGAATACCTGCGATCGGATTGGAAAACATAGTCAGCATCTTGATGAACATCGGACTCTCACGCAATGGAGATACCGCTCCACTCATCATCTGCATACCTGTCATCAGGATTGCAAAACCAAGCATGATATTTCCCACGTTCTTATGTAAGGTACGCTTACAGAACATACGGAAAATAATACCAACTACAGCCACAACCGCAGAAATAGTTGCTGTAGAAAGAACACTGGCGATTCCATTGGATCCTTCAATATAAGAAAGACATAAGATCCAGCCAGTAATACTGGTTCCGATATTGGCTCCCATGATGATACCGATCGCCTGTTTCAGTTTCATCATACCGGAGTTTACAAAACCGATCACCATAACTGTCGTCGCAGAAGACGACTGGATCACACTGGTAACACCAGTACCAAGTGCGACACCCTTCAGCGGAGTATTGGTCATCTTATAAAGAAATGCTTCCAGCTTATTACCAGCTGCCAGCTTCAGACCATCGCCCATTAGGGACATACCAAACAAAAATAATGATACTCCACACAACAAAGATAAGATCATTGAAAAAATTGCCATAATTTTCTCCTTTGTCATACTCGCTTCCTGTCATAATCTGTCAGGAGCCATGTTATCCTGAAAATGCAACCTTACATTTCCTTAATCTGGATTTTTCTTATTTTTAACATTTTCCCATTTATTATGCCACATCAATTTCCATATTACAACAACAGATTTATTTCGAAAATAAAAAAAATCGAAGGCAGCGGATCATCTTCCAAAACTCTGCCTTCGAAATGAGTATTTTTGAGTTATTTTTCACAAAATTTTTTATTTTTCCAGGCGCATCAGCATATCATCCAAAATATTTTCCAGGTACTCTCCCGTTTGTTCTTTCCCCTTCTTTTTTTATCTGGAGCATCGCTTTCATATCTTCATCAGACAGGCAGATAATCAGTTTTCCACTTTCCCGGAGACTTCCCCGCGCAGCCATTTTCGCATGTTTATCCGCTCCTTTTCTGGAAATAATGATCGCAACTTTACGGAGAGCTTTTTCGTACAGATATTTTTCTGTAGTGTAAATTTCCCTCTGAGTAATAGGCTTTTCATAGTTTTTAAACTCGAACACGATATACTTCGTAGAAAAATACTTACAGATCGTGTCAAAAAAATCCTGTGTCACCCCGTTTTTGATCTTACAGCACATGTCAAAACGATACAGATTTTCCTCTGTTGTCTTCTGCTGCTCCCACAAAGTCAGATATTCTCCAAGGATATATTTCAGAATAGAAACACAAAGTTCCTCATATTTCTTGAAAGCTGCACTACCGGTCTCCAACACTTTTAACTGCGCTATATAGCTGTCAGCAACCGATTCCGGATCCGTATTCTCCATCTGGCTGCTTTCCTCAAAGATAAAAGGCTCCGGTCTCTCCGGTTCTATGTTTTCCACCGAATAATTCAGAATCGAGATCAGTTCGTTCTTCAGTTCCGGATAGTCCTCAAAGAGCCACAGCACATTTCGGATGTCCCAGACATATCCAAGCTTCGCCTCTTCGTACTTTCTCTTAGTCTCATCAGAGACCAGATTCGCCACTACACAGATATTTTGTAATGGCAGATCCTTTTTCTGATCTGACACTGCTTTTCCAACCAGACGGCTATAACTCTGCAACCGTTTAAGTGTAGCGATTTCTTTGGAATCACTGTACATTCTGGTCATAAAGACCCATTCATCGCTTTGGAAAGAAACCCCTTTATATGTAAGGTATTTTTCAAAAAGCTGCTTAAAGCGGGCCATATTTTCCCAGTTTTTCATCTGCACATCACCCTCTGAATTTATATAGGGTTCTACGCAGAGATTGCGAACGACCTGTTCTGTCACTTTTATGTTCGGCGCATATATCAGGCTTCTGTACATCCGGCTTTTGTTTGGCACAGAACGTGGAAAATCTTCCGGAAATCCCTTTAATCTGGCTATTTCTTTGTGTGTGATCTTATGATAGACGCCATGGATACGGATCAGCGGCATTTTTATCAGATTCAGACGAACCTGCCCGGATTCCCGATAACCGCCTTTTTCCCAACACAAAACGCTGTCACCGGCATGCGAAGCATCAATCTTCTCTTTCACAAAATCAATTCTGTAATACCAGGAATCCTGTGGATTCATTTCCACCCAGCCATCCAACAGGATACTACTCTTATGGACCTGCACCGGCATGATCATATCCGAAGCATTCACTCTTTTTGAAACAATATATGCAAATTCTTCCCGCAGCGGAAATGCAGTAACCTCCGAACTCTGGATATTTTTATGCGTGATATGGTATCCATATTCTTGCAGCTGAAAAATGTGCTCCTTTATGAACCTTTCCATAATTGCTTTTTCATAACAAAAAGAATGGCCGGCGGTCGTCTTCTTTGCACCAGGGTCAAACTATAAAACACCTCTTCTGCTTTCGACTGCGTCAGATCAAAAGCCCAGACATCACTGTCCGGAACTGTGGCAGGATCTATGGAAGAAAGGCTGCATGCAGTTACATTTTGACTTATATTTTCCTGATAGATCTCTATCACTTTTCTGTCCGGCTCATATGCTTTCAAAATCTCATAACCGGCATTTTGAAAACCAAGAGTCAGCGCACCGATACCGGCATTAAAGATCACCACTGTATTCTTCATATATTTTTTCCTATCTTATTATTTGTACTGTGACAGCAGCTCCAAAAGCTTACCACTGTTGATTGGTTTGTTATAATTGATCCCCACAAGCCAGGATGTTCCCTGTACATTTCTGTAAAGACTCCGGATAATTTTTCTCCTTTATCTGCTCTATGGCTGTCCGGGCACTCTGGTTTCAGTTCAATCTCCTCTCTGGCACTACCGGCATAAGCATGTACCCGTCACCCCTTCTTAATATCCCCTGAAAAGCAAAATAATTTCACAGCATCATATGTCTATATGATACCATGAAACTATTTTTTGCGTAAAGATTTTATAAAAAAAGCCTCAGAGTATTTTCGCATATACATACTCTGAGGCTTTCTCTATAGTCCATATATATTTTTTACTCCACTGTCACGCTCTTCGCCAGATTTCGTGGTTTATCCACATCCAGGCTTTGGCTACGCTTACGTAGTAGCCCAGAAGCTGAAGCGGGATCACTGCCAGGGATGTTGCAAAGTGCGGGTCTGTTTTCGGGATGTAGACGGTGAAGTCTGCGGTATCCTCGATATTGTAATTGCCAAATGTGGTCAGGCCCATAAGGTAGGCGCCACGGCTCTTACACTCAACCATATTGCTGACTGTTTTTCGTAGAGATCCGGCTGGGTCAGCACACCGATCACAAGAGTTCCGTCTTCGATTCAGGGAGATTGTTCCGTGTTTCAGCTCTCCGGGCAGCATAGGCTTCAGAGTGAATGTAACTGATCTCTTTCATCTTCAGACTGCCCTCCAGGCTGATAGCGTAATCAATTCCTCTTCCTACAAAGAAAGCATCTTTTACATTTGCCTGTTTTGAGGCAAACCACTGGATACGCTCCTTATCTTCCAGGATCTTACAGATCTTATCCGGAAGTGTCTGCAGTTCACTGATATAATTGCTGTAGGCTTCTTCTGTGATCGTTCCTCTTACCATTGCAAACTGGATCGCCAGTGTATAAGCTGCGATCAGCTGTGTGCTGTACGCCTTGGTAGTAGCTACAGAAATCTCCGGTCCGGCCAGAGTATAAAATACATTATCAGCCTCACGTGCAATGGAAGATCCCACTACATTAACGATTCCCAGTGTACGAATACCATTTTCCTTGCATTTACGAAGTGCTGCAAGACTGTCTGCTGTTTCACCGGACTGGCTGATGATCACTGCAAGGCTATTGGTGTTAAGGGCCATTTTTCGGTAACGGAATTCAGAAGCGAGCTCTACTTACCGGGATCTGTGCAA
>ENA-OQAN01001291-OQAN01001291.1-human-gut-metagenome-genome-assembly--contig:-NODE-1291-length-11291-cov-1.795862_pt1 | contig 11291 bp, 8 predicted proteins | sample MGYA00242735_ERZ504527 | MGnify/ENA primary metagenome ERZ504527 (study PRJEB26092, sample SAMD00036230) | human gut metagenome | host: Homo sapiens | study: EMG produced TPA metagenomics assembly of...
GGACTAAAACACTCAATTCCTGATAATGTCAAGCTAAGATAGGACAAAGTAATAAATCTGTAAAGTTTTTCTAGGACAAGATAGTGGCTGGTGCAAGGTGCAGCTATATATATAAATATAGCTGCACCTTGCACCACAGAAATACACACTGAAAATCAACACTTTACACTTCGAGTAAAACCACGGGTGCAACCTCGTTTCTTGCACCGCCTCCTGCTTTTATGCTTTTCCTGTAATCCGGTAATCCCGAAAAATAAAAAATCCCCGAAACATTTCCCTTTTTCGGTCAAAATTAGTATATTTGCATCAGTTCCAAGAGCAGAGCGAAGCAATGCAGCGAAACCCGCACAGCTACCAAATCGCTACCGGCTACCGAACTTTCTACTCTTTAAGTCTTATCTACCAACCGATTACAAAAAAACGATTGTTTTCTTTTAAAAAAACATCACACCATCACATTTATAAACAAAGGAGTGACTATGTTTATTACTTGTCACACAGTCACTCCTAATAACTAATTATGTGATAAATTTTTATTTAAATGAAGGTAGTTGATCGCGGGTTATCACATACGACTGCGACATAGCATCCTGCCACCATTCTTTATCAGCATGAGAAAGCGCAGCACCATCATTATCATACCATGGCATAAACCATAACCAGCGTGCTCCAGCATTCCACTGTTCAGAAAGTAACCCCAGCTCACTGTTGGTATCAATATAAGCTCCGCATTCACTCAACGCTACCATTTTACTACCATACTCAGAAACTACAGTCTGATATTGACTAGCACAGTCTGCTGCATCATTTCCATACAAATCTCGTCCTACAATATCTACATATTCATCACCTGGATACCAATCTGCATCACCCGTTTCAGTTGTCCATACCCAAATCAGATTATCAAGTCCCTGAGCCTTGAAGTAATCGAACATCTGGATCCATAAACGCTTAAAGCTATCAGCATTTTTGCCCCACCAGAACCATCCACCGGCAGCTTCATGAAGTGGACGCCAAATGACAGGTATATTTGCATCTTTTAACAGTTTCAAATAGCCTGCAATCTTTTCCAAATCCGCATTGACAGTCTGGTACTCCCATGTCCCTTCGGTAAAAGCATTGTCGATATCAAAAGATGTCTGATCTTTGTAAGTAGTAAGATTTCCGCTTCCGTTTGAGGTCGGAACATTCCAATGCCACATAGCAGCAACCAAACCTCCATTATTCCACCACTGAGAAACTGGAGTGATATCTCCATAGTCAATCCAACTACCTTCGGCCGAAGACTGTAGATGAATATAATCAAAGCAGTTCAATGCCGGATATTTCCCTGTCCATTGATAAACCTGCTCAGACTCTTCAACATTCCACGCAACATTAGCCATCATTCCTGAAATAGTTTTCTGCTCATAGGTTTCCTGCAAGAAATCATATACCCTCTGAGCTTCAGCTGTCAATGTATTCACCGGGGTATTATCCAATCCCTGAGTCGTAAAACTAATCTCTACAGCAGGAGCCGGCATCGAATTAGGTCCTGTAACCAGTCCCTCTGGAACTGAGAAAGTATAAGTTGTATTCCTAGAAGGACAGTTTGCAACTACTACCAGTGTAGGACTTGAACCTATAACATCGGCACTGACAATACTTCCATCATTAGAAATCGACAGTAAATCTTTATTTTTGGATGCAAAAAACACATTCTTGTCGTATGTAAGACTGATTGTTACATTCCCCGACTGAATTCCCGATATACCGGTAACAGGAGTTGTTGAAACCAAAGTGGGAGAAGCAACCTGTGCTATTTCATGCTCAACTTCTGTTGAACATGAAATAGTAGTAAATAATGTTGCTATAAACAAAAAACATATATAAACTTTATTCATACTTTCACTTATTTAATGTAGACTGATTCTATTGTATAATTCTGTCCGCTGATAATCAAGCCTCCAGACTGCAACTGAGTCAGTATATCCTGAGTTATAGTCAACGAGAAGTTACCATCAATATTAAAATACTCAGTGCCCGGAGCAATAGCAGCCCAACTACTATTCTTGAACGAACCTTGAGCACCAGCCTGTAAATCGGATACAACAACAGTAATAACCTGTCCTACTTGAGCCGTTGCAAACATATTAGAAGAGATTTGTGCTGAGTTTGCCCATGAGCCAGTAGCCAATGGACCTTCATAAATAAGAGTTCCCATAGAACCTACAATTTCAATCTGATAAGAAATACTTCCATTCGATGAAACCAATTCCAAGGCTGCCTCTCCTACTGTTTCAGCTGGTAAGGAAATCATCAATTTAGAATCACGTAATATAAACTGTACCTGACTTCCGTTAACATTAACCTGTGTCAGTTTATCTCCATTAGCAACCTCTAATTCCAAAAGAGCTCCAGCATCTACCTTCTCTGGCAGATTCATAACATAACAGCATTGAGGTTTTGTTATTGTAAGTGAAGGGGCCTCAACTGTTTCTCCATTATACATATTCAAAACAATGTTTTCCAGTTTCTGCTTCCATCGGAACAGACACAGACAGCTGACTAGCAGATGAAGAAGAAACCGCAACTGTTTGTCCGCCTCCAAAAGTAACCGAAGCAACCAAATCCAGATTCTGTCCGTTTATCAGCAAACTTCTCCAGCTGGTATAGAAGATGGATTATAACTTCCAACCAGAGGTTTTAATGTTTCGATAACAATACTTACCTGCTTGCCACTTTTCGTATTCAATATAAGACTGCCACTTTGTGCAGCTTCCGGCATAACCACGGTGAGTTCTTTTTCAGATAGAGAGGCTGGCTGAACATTTTCTGCTACACCAGGGAAAGACAAACTGGTTACAACATCCAAATTTAAACCCGTCAAAACAATCTCATCACCTCCACGAAGGCCGGAAGCTGGAGTAGCAACAAGATTAGTCGGTACAGCCATTGTCAAATGAGCAACAGTAACCTTTACTCCCGAAGCAGGAACGACAACAACATCTCCATCGGAAGCATTTTCCGGCAATATAAATTCTATAATATTCGGACTTGTTAATGTAAATTCCACTTCAGTTCCATCAGGCATCAGCATCTGTCGAACCAAATCAAGATTTTCTCCATTTATTTCGACAACATCACCAGGTTTAGCATTTTCCTTATTCACAACAGTTTCTACAGACGGTAAGGTAACTACCAGATCTTCTTCCGAATAAATCAGATTTGGCAACTCTTCACCATCAGATAAAATAATCTGTCCAGTCTGTGCTTCTTCAGGAACAAGCAATTTTATCATATTCCGTTCATGCGTAATGAAATCCTCCTCAGTAACAGTTACATCATCTGCAAAAATGACCTCATGAATCAGATTTAAATATTCACCTTCGATGGTCAACTCATCACCAGGCAATACTGTAGCCGGTGTAAAGTTTCTATAGAAATAGGTTCTGTAAAGTCAGTTCCGTTCTCGTAGTTATATCCCCATTAGGAGTTCTCAGTGTTACCAGTCCAGGTTGTGCTTCCTGAGGAACAGTGATACGGATTTCTCTGTCACTGATTACATTGATATCTGTAATATCTGCACATCCTGGAATAACCACAGCCGTAACCTGATTCATTCCACTACCCAAAAATCTTAACTCACCTCCACGAGCAACCGGAGATGGACCAAAAACATTCAAACTGATACCTCCTACATATTGATTAGTATCTACATCATCACCTTTCAGGCAAGAGGTAAACGAAACACCTGTCAATAAAAGTGCTCCAGCCAAACAAAGGACCGATAATCTATTTGTTTTCATCGTACATTCATTTTTTTAATTAATAGATAGGCACTACGCGAATATTATCGATACAGATAGTTGGCGAGCAGGCAGTTCCTGTAACACCACCATTCCATACAAACAAGGTCAGACCAGTAATATCTGTTGACGACAACGGAGAAAGAGAAATACCCGAAGCACCATAACGGAATTCAGATAGCGGCACTGTAACAGTAGTCCAACCTGTAGTAGTATAACTTCCGCTAGACTGCCAAGGAATCCACAACGCACGAGGGAATGTATCTCCCTGGAAGAACGAATTGTTCATATTATCACCACTAACCTCATTATTAGTTGTCAGCAAGATTTGCATAGCACATGCACTCCATGCATCAGGTACATTCACTTCAAATTTAAGTTGCAAGTTACTCAAATCCTCAAAATCGACCAATGTATTCAAATAAGGAGTTGCTTCATCTCCATAAGGCCAATACTCAAAAGCAAAATCAGAATCATTCCATGAACCATTATCCAAATCTCCCTGGAATATCAGATAGTTGCCATCTAAAGAAGAAACATTCTCCAATGTTCCTATTGTAGCGGCATGCCAACCATTGTCTTTTGCTATAGCATCATCACCATCATCATCAAAGTCGAATAAAATACCATCATTTTCCATGTAACGGAACGTAGACTGTCCTGTTCCATATATAGACTCTACATTAACATATCCTGTTTCTGCACCATCAGGAACAACAAAACTGATAGCATTTCGGGTCAGACTAGTAATTTCAGTAACAGGGACATTAGCTATTTCTACAGTTAATGGAATATTTGGATCATCAATGAAATAATCTCCATAAATCGTAGCAACAGTTCCTGGCTGAGCATATTCGTTAGACATAGATGTAATCTCCGGAGCTGGAACCAATACATTAAAATCGTATGTTACAGTTTCGTGATTCTTATTAATTAAATAAATTTTATTTGTAACGACACTCGGTATTGTAGACGGAATATCTACAATCAATGTATTATCCGTTATCAAACTTGTATTTAAGATGGCCTTCTGATCATTGAAATAAAGTTCGTATACACTCCGCAAATTTTCTCCGACCAGACAAATCTTATTCGACATATAAGCTCCTGTTATCAACGAATCAGCAACTTCCGGATCTGTCATTCGTATATAGTTTACTGTAGGAAGCCCATCTGCAATTTCATACTTATCAGGTTCGTCTTCACACGAAGTCATCATAACTCCAGAAAGGACGGCTCCCACTATAACTAAGCCTTTTATATATTTCATTAGTTTCATCATAACTCTTATTTTTATTAATAACTAAATTCACTTCGTACATCTACATGAATCGGATCTTCCATCAAATGAGGATTAAATACCACATCTTCTGTCGGGAAAGGCAATGTAAAGCTCGAAATAGTAACATTAGGTTTTACAGCATTCGGATTATATCGATGCTCGTCCGGATTTACTGTAAAAGAACCTGTCTGATAATAAGTTTTATACAAATCATCCAATCCATAATAGACATCACGACGCTGATTTGTCAGCTCATTGATGGCTCTTTGTGGATCATAGTAAGATAAACGTACATAATCATACCAACGGTCACCTTCACAAGCCAGTTCCAGACGACGTTCTTTCCAAACATCTTCCCATGTAATTACAGAAGGACGTTCGTATGTACTGATAGCTCTATGACGTACCTGATAGAATGCATCAATAGCTGATTCATCAGAAGTAGATCCATTATTTCCGATCATTGCTTCTGCATAAATCAAATAAACATCCGACAAACGCAACAAATGTGTACTCAACTGACTGTGTTGAGAAGAAGCCGAAACACCTGTAGCTGTCAAATGGTCATTGGCATTGCCATACAACTGCTTTACTTCATTAGCTCCAGTTGCGCTCTGGTAAGTACCAGGACCTCCTAAGTTATCAGTATCATAGATAAAATTAATATAATTGAATCCACCTTTATCTTGCCAGAAATATTCATAAACATCACCACACATCATCATGGTTGCCTTGCGACGGGTATCTCCATTATAGCGAGTCGGACTCAAAGCATTTTCACCAAAGGCATCCTGCAAATCGACAGACGGACCATTATAACCACCCCAGCAATCACCAAATTCATCAAATCCTGCTATTGCTAAAATCTGATTGCAAAGCATTTTGGCAAGTCCATGCATCAGAAGAAGCAGACCAGTGCCATGAGAGCAGACATTCTTCATTGAAGTTATTTGCCAAACGGAATACATCAGAATAGTTCGCCAACAAATGTCTGCCTGAATTGTCAATTACATCTTTAGCATAAGCCGCTGCCTGACGTAAATCATCTTCATTTCTTGATCCACTCTATTCCGTAGCCCGATTTGGTAAGATACACCTTAGCTAACAAACCTTTAGCTGTATACTGATCGATACGCCCTTCAGAGTTTGACTCAGGAAGTAATCTTATAGCCTCTTCCAGCGTCATTACTATATATTCATACACATCAGGAATTTGTACTTTATATTTTTCATTGTAATTACCTGCTGCAATATCATCTGAATTACTATGAACAATAGGCACTGCCCCGAAAGTACGTACCAGATAAAAATAAGCCATAGCCTTCCATACAAGACACTCACCCATACATGTATTTCTTGTCTGTTCACTTCCTCCAGCAGTCTGCAATCTTTCCCGAATCGTATTAGCATATGCATTAACCGACCACAACGAATAAAGCATATTTATCAAATCTTCATCCGTCCCATTCACTGTAAAGGTCAGATAGGGAGAAGATCCCCAATAATAATTGCCTGCAAGAACTTCACCTACTTTAAAAAATCCGCGCTGAAAGTCAAACCAAGGAGAATTATACAGAGGATTTACTCCTTGGAAACACTGTTCATCATTCTGATAAAAATTATCTACATTATATGAATCTTCTGCCGGACGATCCAGAAAATCATCACACGAAACTAAATTAGCTCCCAATATGGCTGCTAAAGTCCAGTATTTTATATTATTCAATTTCATAGTCACATTTATTTAGAAAGAAACATTCAATCCGAAAGAATAAACTGTAGGAGAAGGATAACGTCCATTATCCAATCCATAAACATTCGCACTGGCAGTGCTGGCTCCGATTTCTGGATCATAACCACTATAACCTGTAATTGTCAGCAAATTCTGGATATTAGCATATACACGCAAATTATCGAGTCCCCCATTTCTTAATAATCTTTCCTGGGAAAGTATATCCTAAAGTGATATTCTTCAAACGAATATATGATCCATCTTCAATATAACGATCACTGATACGGTCATTATCATTAGGGTCTTGTATAGAAGCACGAGGTATAGTTGCACCAGCATTTGCTACTCGCACATTAGTAATATCATCATACCAGTTATATATTGTCACACCATTCACAACAACTCCTGCAGAATAATCCTTATTAGGATCTATTGGTACAATCTGCGCACGGTCAAGCACTGTATTCAACTGGTTGCTCCAAGGAGAATTCATATGAGTCAGTTTCATTCCTAGATAATTGAATACCTTATTGCCATACGAGCCGTTGATAAATAATGATAAGTCAAAATTTTTATATCTAAATGTGTTTGTCCATCCAAAAGTAAATTTGGGTAGTGGTGAACCGATGTTTGTTCTATCGTTTTCATCAATAACACCATCACCATTCAAATCTTTATATTTTATATCACCTACCCATACTGTATTCGTTCTGTTAAACACTCCATCTGCCGGATATTTGGCAGGTTTGGCAGATGTCTGCAAATCTTCCAAGTCTTCATACACACCGTCACATACATAACCGTAGAAATTGTAAAGTGATTCACCCACGTTAGTCACACTCACCACATCACTCCACTGTCCATATCCTACAATCTGCGCATTTGCAGTACCATCGAGTGCACGCAATTTATTTCTGTTAAATGAAATCTGGAAATCAGAATCCCACTCAAAAGCTCCAATCAGCGGATGAGTATTCAAAGAAATTTCCCAACCTTTATTTTCATATCACCATAGTTTCCCATCGGTGCAGCCAAAGCTGAAGAAGCATTACCGGAAGTACCCATATACGAAGGAAGCTGTAAAGACATCAACATATCTTTAGAAACCTTTTTATACCAGTCAACAATCAAATTTACTCTTTCATGGAAGAAACCTAAGTCAATACCGACATTGACTTGTTCCTGAGTTTCCCATTTTACTCCCAGATTAGCGATATTAGACTGACGATAACCTAAACCTAATCCAGTCGGCATTCTTGACATACTAGCTCCCCAGCGATATCCACCTATATTTGAGTTACCAGTTGTCCCCATCCTAAACGCAGCTTACCATGCTGATCACATTTGTCAGAGGTTCAAAGAATTTTTTCATTTGAAAAACGCCATGATCCAGCTACAGCATGGAACCAGCCCATCGGTTATCAGTCCAAAGTTAGACGAACCATCATAACGATACGTATAGGTTGCCAAATAACGATCTGCATAATTATATGTCAAACGAGTAAAGAAAGAAGCCATTGCAGAACTACCGAATCCGGAATTAATAGAAGGAGTACCCGTACCCAATGCCGGATTATGAACAGCATCCGAAGGTAAGTTTGTATTGGCTACCGAAGTATAATCATAGTTAGACTCCCAACACTCTTGTCCTAACATTGCTGTGAAGCTATGCTTATCTATCTGTCCATTGTAAGTTACATAGTTTTTTCAATTGCCAGAATGTACTGTTATTCTTCTGAATAGAACTTGAGTTACTGTCTCGTTTCCAGTTTCCTAAGTCAACTTTGGCTGATAACGTTCACCTTTATTATAGCTGATGTCATAGCCAAATTCTGTATGCCAGGTCAGATTTTTCATCAAAGTAACATCTGCAAAAATACTACCAGTCAGTTTCTGACGATCCAATAAAATCTGATCCATCATAGCCATTGCAATCGGGTTCGGACTAGTATACCTTCACGTACAATAGATGAATAATTTCCATCAATATCATAAATAGGTATATCCGGCACAGTTTGCAATGAATAACTGATAATACCCTGATCACTATCTGCCAGTTTCAAATCATCCTGCGTAGCAGAATAAGTAGCATTCAAACCGATTTTCAGCCACGGTTTCAACTGAGCATCCAAGTTAGTTCGGAAAGAATAACGGTTAAAGCTTGAACCAATCAACGTACCATCCTGATCCATATAAGAACCAGAAACATAATACTTCACTTTATCCGTACCTCCTTGAGCCGAAATCTGATGCTGATGCTGCAAAGCTGTACGGAATACAGCATCCTGCCAATTGGTTCCAACACCTAACAATGAAGGATCTGCATAAGTAGAACTCGGCTCCAGCTCACCAGTTTCAACAAAATCCTTGTAGAAACTTGCAAATTCGCGCAAGTTCATCATGTCCAAACGCTTAGTCTGACGCTGTACAGCCAGCATACCGTCATAAGTAAATTTGGCTTCACCTGCTTACCACGCTTGGTTGTAATTAACACAACTCCATTTGCTCCCTGAGCTCCATAAATAGCTGTAGCCGAAGCATCCTTCAAAATCTCCATAGAAACAATATCTGACGGATTGATAGTAGACAGCGGAGAAATAGTAGAAACCGAGCCATTACCCAATGCATCACCAAGTCCAAAATCAGAACCAGAAGAACCTCCACCCTGCACAATAACGCCATCAATTACATACAAAGGTTCTGCGTTTGAGTTAATAGTAGCCTGACCACGAACACGGATAGAAGATGAAGAACCCGGCGCACCTGAAGTTGTTACAGCCGAAACACCTGCTGCACGTCCCTGCAAGGACTGATCAAGGTTTGTTATGACAGATCCTTTAATAGCATCTTCACCTACAGAAACAGAAGCACCAGACAAGTCGCTTTTTTTCATTGTACCGTATCCAACAACCACAACCTCATCCAATGTTTCAGAATCTTCTTTCAATACAATATTCAAAGAAGTCTGGTTAGTTATTTTAATCGTCTGAGTAACATATCCAATATAAGAAATTTCCAGCGTTGCACCTTCCGAAACATTCAGTACAAAATTTCCATCAAAATCGGTAATTACTCCATTAGTTGTTCCTTTTTCAAGAACATTGGCTCCAATAACAGTTTCACCGGTAGCATCAACTACCTTACCTTTTATTTGCTTCTTAGCTTGCTGAGCAACCTCCAACATACTTGTTTCAGAAGCCCATGCCGGGTGCACATTTCCGATCGAGATTGTAGCAAATGCACCAGCTATCAGCACGCATTTTCTTACATTTTTATCCATAATATATTTTTAGTATGGTTAATAATTTCTTCTTAAAATTCAGATATATGTGAGAAGTTTACAAATAGTTGTCCTACATAATATCAGATTAAAGTCATCCGTGTTACATTCTTTTTACAATCACAAAAATAACGATAACAAAAGACTATTAATAATACTATCTTATCCATAACTAATATAGTTAAAAACAATTACTATATTAATTACTTCTCGTTACTAATTTTAGCACAAAAAAGCTTTATGACACTAATTGTTGTACTATCCGATGCAAATACAGAATTCAGCCCCTGCTGCTCCTGAGCAGGATCGCCAGTATAATCGTCTCCAGGTTTCCAATATTCATATTCTTCAGAAGGATTAGCAAAGCCTCCCCATCCCCAGAAATTACAACCTGCAAACAAAGTGTGAGATGAAGCATTATCTAATACCAAATCGAATATATATTTATAATAAGCATCTCGTGCTTTCACTGACGACGATTTACTGAATTGAAAATTATCTCTAGGATATCCAAATTCTTCCATTACCAAAGGCTTCTGATACTTCTTTGCAACTGCAAGATGTTCGTCGATATACACTTTCGAATTCTGTTTTGCTTTTTCCAGATTCTCCTGCAAACTATCTTTCGGAGCCCATCCCCAATTGTATGGCCAGATATGAATATTCATATAATCCACATTAGCATCTGCATGAATTTTTTCGAATAAGTCCATATCCATCTCACAGCCCCATTTACCTTCGCTTCCGGTAGAAACCAGGTGATTGGATCAAGAGATTGATCAAGGCAGCAGCCTTACCCATCCAATTGGCAAAATTCTGTTTATATTCTGGTAAGAAAGCGCGAGGTTCATTACCTATCTGCCATGACATAATAGTCGGATCGTCTATATAACGCACATTTGTATAACGGTTGGTACGGGTTATTACATCCTTTACATAATTTGCATAAAGAGCTTGGGCACTGTCCGAGCATACAAACTGACCGGCAAAATTCATATAAGCCGCATACCCATCAACTGCTGGCTGTGGTGCTTTTCCATAACCAGCCCATTGCAGATACTGTCCATATCCTCCACTCCATTCATCGGGTAAGTCAAGGGCATTACTGCCCCCTTCTCCCCTAAGAACCGTACGTGAGAGTTTCCCCTCATACGGCTCAAGCAACTCAATATTTCTATTTGTTGTTAGAAATCGGCTCATACTTTCAAC
>ENA-OQAN01001292-OQAN01001292.1-human-gut-metagenome-genome-assembly--contig:-NODE-1292-length-11289-cov-3.329332_pt1 | contig 11289 bp, 18 predicted proteins | sample MGYA00242735_ERZ504527 | MGnify/ENA primary metagenome ERZ504527 (study PRJEB26092, sample SAMD00036230) | human gut metagenome | host: Homo sapiens | study: EMG produced TPA metagenomics assembly of...
ATAGAAAATTCTCCGCAATGTTTTTATAACACCTATAACATAATAAAGTCTTCCGGCAGGGATCGTACAAGACCATCCACTTTTGCTGTTACAAGAATTCCGGTTACATAAAAAAACGAGGTGAAAGATCATGAATAACAATTGTATTACAACATACACAGGCAGACATATAGATCCACTACATCCGGATCCGGATATGATCTGTATCGAAGATATTGCACATGCCTTATCTTTAATCTGCCGCGGAAACGGACAGGTAAAAACTTTTTTTTTCAGTAAGTCAGCATTGCATCAACTGTGCCAGAGAAGCCCTTGCGCGAGGATATTCCAGGCGTGTGGCATTTGCCTGCCTTCTGCACGATGCCAGCGAATGTTATTTATCTGATGTGCCGAGACCATTCAAGAAAACCCTCTCAGGATATAAAGAGCAGGAGAAAAATTTACTGGATCTGATCTATCAGAAATATCTTGGGAGCCCATTAAACGCAAAAGAAGAACAATTATTAAAAGAAATCGATGATGCTATGCTCTGGTTTGACCTTACACACCTGCTAAATGAACCCCAGGAAAGGGAAGCACCGGAGATTCATATTACAATAGATTATACGGTACGGGCTTTTGAGGAAACAGAAAAGGAATACCTGGAATTGTATAGCTTCTTTACCCATTGAAAAAATAAATGTCCGCGAAGAAGAACTTTTGCAGATATCCAATGATTTTCTTTCAGGATGAACTGATGCAAAATTGGGAACTTGCAAAAGATATGAAGCTTGGCTTGTATGTCTCGGGATTTTGGCATATTCATGCCAAAACACCTCGCGGGACAGTGGTGTGTGAACAGTAACATATTTTCAACAAAATTTCACAAAAAAATATAAATACCACTTGTGTTTTTGAATAATATGCACTATAATATAAAACATATTAATTAAAGTTTTTAGTCTAAATTAATATTATATGTGTCTAAGGAGGAAAACAGCATGGTTGAACTGATTGTAGGAAAGAAAGGCAAGGGCAAAACAAAAGTACTGTTAGATAAGGTAAATGGTGCGGTAAAAGAGGCAAATGGAAGTATTGTCTACTTAGACAAGAGCACAAACATATGTATGAACTCAACAATAAAGTACGTCTTATTGATGTATCCGGATTCCCTATTAAGAATGCAGATGAATTTGTAGGATTTATCTGTGGTATCCTTTCTCAGGATCACGATCTTGAGCAGATTTATCTTGACAGTTTCCTTAAGGTAGCAAAATTGGAAGATAAAGACATTACAGGTACTCTGGGACAGTTAGATGAGATTGGTAAACAATTTAATGTTACTTTTGTAATTAGCGTATCTTTAGACAAAGAAGAGATTCCTGAAGCGCTCCATGGTAAGATCAGTGTAGCTTTATAACCATCTTTTATTATTAATACTAAAAACTACATAACATAAATAAAAGGATACCTGTTAAGATATTTTCAGCAGATATCCTTTTTATTGCATTTTGTAAGCATACCTGTTATCATGGAAAAACAATAAATATTAGGAGATGAGAGATATATGGAAGAATTATACAGAATAATTGAGCAAAAAATTAAAGATGCAGGATATCCAAGAGCAATTTCCGGTGAAATGGTTTACGGAGATATCTGCGACCAAATTGAAGGAAAAGAAAATGGCTCTTACGTTTTACTTTCCAAGGTTGAAGATGATGTTATTTTTGAATATCATATTACTGTAATGGATGATGAATTCAATCTTGGGTTACTGACAATACGTACTCCGGAAGGCGTATTTGAAACTGATTTTGATAAATAAAAATAGCTTTAACAGTTAGTAAATAGAATTCTGAAAAACATATCATCAACCAAACAGAATCAAGTATGTGACAGATATGTCTTATGTCTGTTATTTAAAGTCTATACAAAACTCCAGAGACATATCTGTCATTTTTCATACTTATCTTTTTATGTTTTTAATCTTCGCGTAAATGCACCGCTGTGGCCGCCTTACGACGTCTTGCATCATCCATAGCTGCATAATGTTTCTTTGTGGTGTTTACATCTCTGTGACCTAATACATCGGCTACAAGGTAAATATCGCCTGTTTCCTGATACAAAGTAGTACCGTAAGTACTGCGAAGCTTGTGTGGTGTGATTTTTTTTGTGGTCGTAATGGCACCTGCGTATTTTTTTTACCAGATTTTCAACAGCCTGGATGCCAATCCTTTTTCGCTGGGTAGAGTAGAAGAGAGCGTGTTCATGCCCTGCTACAGGAACGATATTCTTACGAACTTCCAAGTACTTTTTCAAAGCTTTTTCTACCTCATGTCCAAAATATACAACCATTTCATTTCCACCTTTTCGGGTTGACTTTAATCCCATTATTTTTAAAATTCAAACATCTTCAACATCAAGTCCTACACATTCAGATACACGAATCCCGGTACCAAGCAGGAGAGTAACGATGGCAAGATCACGCTCCTTGGTTTTTTCATAATAAACACGTTTCTGTCCTGTAAGCTCATCACCGCAGTGCTCTATATGATCCAATAACATGGCAACTTCATCAGCATCAAGACGTATAATATTTTTTTTCATGAGTTTTCGGAACATCTACAAGAACAGTTGGGTTCGTCTGGATAAATTCATGTTTATAATAATATGCATAAAAACTTCTCAATGCAGAAATTTTTCTTTTCAGGCCACGTTCACCATTGGTTTCTGTTTTATCACCATTTTTATATACTTTAAGATATTCCTGATATTCCTCGATATCTATAGCTTTAAGCTGATCCAGAACATCAACGGTAAAATCTTTCATGGAATAGTCCTTAAAGGCAGGATTTTTCATCCAGGAGAAACTGAAAAAAGATTCGGATATCATACGCATAGGAAATTCGTGTTTTGGTAGTAGTAAGCGGATCCATAGCACGAAAATAATCCTTGCAGAAATCAGGCAGTGTTTTCAAAACAGCTCGAAGCTTCAAAATATTTGAAATATCGGTCTGTTCGTGGTAAGTGACTTTCTTGCTATCATTATAATAATCAATATATTTATCCATAAAAAATCTCCTTAAAAAAATTATTTTATACCTTCTTAATGTTAAGAATATTGTTGAGAATATTTAAGACATATAAATCATCAAAGTTGATAATGATTAATAATTGCAGAGAAAATGCCTTTGTCAATAAACGATTACAGCGCAAAGACAGCTGCAGCCTACATCTATATGAAAAACTCGCGTTTGTCGTATAGATGTAGATAACATAAAAACATACTACTTTCGTATGTTTTTATGTTATCTTATTGTTGCCAACCAGTACATCCATTTATTGTTTCCGGATTTATTTTTGCGTGCTAATTGTTTGTATTTATCAAATAATAACTTTTTTCTGCCTTCATGTCAAAAACATTGATTGAATTACTTAGCGTTCAATTTAAATTTTTTCTACAGCAATTTTTTGTCAATAATCTGGTAGTTTGCCCGATGTATATACAAGGCTTTTCCGTCAACCATAAGTTTCGTCATTTTGGGAAGGTCTTCCGGAACTTCCCAGTACACGTCATCTCCCGAAAAAGCCGCTATAGCTGTCCCAACTGGGATTTGATCACTACTATACGTGATTTTCCAAAGTCATTAGTTTTACAGACAATCTGTAATAATGCGATTCAATTCCGGAAGCTCTTTTTTGAGAGCGATCAGTTTCCCATCTTTTAAAAAACAATGTCTGGAATAAGCGGTTGTGCAGATTTCATTTCTGCTCGCATTAAAAAATTCATAATTAAATTCCAGAGAAATTCCATTATACTGCTTAATGCCAACGCGGATCCGGATTTCATCATCGAAGAAAACCTGCTTTCTATATGCAACTGAAATTTCCACAACAGGGGAGATCACTCCCAACTCTTCTACTTTCTTATAGCTGAAACCCATCCGGCTCATATATCCAATCCTGGCCTCTTCCATCCATTTTACATAATTAGAGTGATGGATAATGCCATCTGGTCTGTTTCATGATATTGCGCTTTTCTGTAATAAGTGTATGTTTTTTCTGATTCTTCCTTCATATACCATATATCCTTTTTTTATATATTTATAAAATGAAAATAACTATACCACTCGCTTGTCTGCGAAACGATGTACTAAGGCGTGCAGATTGCGGGAATGATTTTTCAGACACGCTCTAGCTGAAACCGGTTAATTATGACGGTCTCTTCACATAATTCAGAGGATTCTGATTTACCCCATTAACCATAACCCCAAAATGAAGATGAGGACCGGTGCTGTTCCCGGTGCTTCCTACATATCCGATAATATCACCTTTTTTGACCTTATCTCCTACACTCAGATTTGGGTTAAATTTAGACTGGTGCATATATTCTGTGATAAGTCCCTTTCCATCATGATTGATCTTGGTATAATATCCGGCACCGCCTGACGCTGCCGGTGAAAGCATGGCAACAATGGTTCCTGATGCTGCCGCATAAATCGGTGTTCCTGTAGGAGCAGGAATGTCAATTCCTTTATGATTGGTAGAACCGATTCCTCCCGGAGATTCCCTGTTTCCAAAATAACTGCTGATATAGGAATAACCGGAGCTTAAAGGCCACCGAAAAGAAACTCCGTTCTGATAGTCAGGAATAAGAGAACCATCTTCTCCAACATAATGATTATCATCAATCCACTGATTTGTAACCAGAGCACCTGTGGAGGAACTCAGGTAATACTTCTCTCCATCTACAGTAACCACCACTTTCACGTTCACATGTAGAAGGATTCATATAATATTTCTTTCCGTCTACTGTCAGCCATCCAGAAGCCAGCACCCCATCCGATTTCGCATAATAATGAGCACTGTTTTTCGTGATCCACTTACTGCTGGCAAGTTTTCCGTCAGACTCAAAATAATATCTTTTCCCAGATGACGATTTTAGGATAATATCATCGTAACGGATTCCATTAGTTTTCTTAAAATAATACTTGTGTCCGTTGATCGTCTGCCATCCCTTAACCAGTTTACAATCTGATTTCCTGAAATACCGATAATAGGAATCCGGTTTATAGAAGCCTTTGACAAGTTTACCATTTGAAGCTGCATAATAATAAGAACCGTCTGTTTCTTTATACCATCCGCTTCTGACCAGCTGACCGGTATTTCTGTTAAAGGAATACCAGCTTCCCTTTACTTTCAGACGCCCTTTTGCCATAGTGCCATTGGCCTGAAGATAATAGGTGGAATTCCCGCTTTTGCGAAAACAGTTTTTATACATTTTTCCTTTTTCATTAAAGCAGTAATATACATTATTTACTTTATGGAAACCGGATCGTATCACCCCGTCATTCCAGAAATAGTATTTATTCCCTGCAGCTGTAGTAACCCATCCGGTATGCATATACCCTTTTTTTTCATCAAAGAAATACGTTTTTCCATTTACTGTCTGCCAGGTAGTAAGCATTTTACCTTTTTCATTAAAACAGTACTTTTTTCCACTGATGGTCAGAATTCCGGCTTTGGCTGCACCGGTCTTGCCGAAATAGTACTGATTTCCTGCAGCACTTTTGTACCAGCCGGTAGCTTTTTTTCCGTTCTTATCGTAATAGTACCAGCTTCCGTTTTTTTTCACAAATCCTGTCTGCTTTTTGGAAGTTGCTGCAGCCTGAACCGGTACAGAGAAATCTGAAAAGATTCCACCCTGCAGAGCCAGTGCCAGAACCAAAAGAAAAGCTGTCAAATATAATTTTTTTTTCTTCATAGTAACTCCTGTGTGTGTGTTTTTTGTAACTGTGAAGGTTTACTTATTTTTCTCTCGTTTATTCTTTAATTCAACATATCTGTTCTTCAGGAAAATCCCTGCTTTTTTGATATATCCCCATATTATGTTTAAAATCCGCAGGAGATATTTCCATATGGTTATGACCAGTCCGGAAAGCGGATTCCATATTTTCATAAAGAAATTATTTTTTCTCGCTTCCAGTTCTTCCGGTGAAACCTTGTGTTTTTCTTCCTTGCAAAGAGGAAGTACTTCACCTGTCTGTTCATCCAGACAGTCAATATTTATATATGTCTCCTCTTCTGCCGGCATTTTTTTGTCATTAAGAGAATGATTGATCAGTCTCCAGATCAGAGCATAAAGTACGGCAAATACAGGAACTCCTGCGATCATTCCCGGAACCCCAAAGAGACCGCCCCCGATCATGATGGCAACAATAACCATAAAACTGGAAAGTCCGGTAGAGTCTCCGAGAATTTTCGGACCAAGGATATTTCCATCAAACTGCTGAAGAAGCAGGATAAAAATTGCAAAATACAGACCTTTTATGGGATCTACTACTAAAATAAGCAAAATACATGGAATGGCTCCGATGTAAGGACCAAAAAACGGAATGACATTTGTCACACCGATAATTACACTGATAAGAATTGGATACGGCAAATCCAAAAGCAACATTCCAAAATAACACAAAATTCCAATAATAGCAGAATCCAGAAGTTTTCCGTATATGAAACCACCAAAAGTCTTGTCTGTAAAACGCATAACGCGTATAAGCATATTTGCCCATTTATGAGGCAATATAGCATATACCATCATTTTGCTTTTGGCAACAAATTTCTCTTTGTCTGCAAGTACATACAAAGCTACAATGGCACCGATCAGAAAATTCTTCATAAAGATCAGGATATCAAAAATACCTGCTGAAACAATTTTTGAGCATATCCTGCATCTGCGGAAGAATATCGGTAGTAAGATATTCCTGTGCTTTTGCAGAGTACTGGTTGATCATATCGAGCATTTCAGGATTCAGTTTCCATCCATGCTCAACAAATGAATTGAGCCACTTTTCAATAACTTTTATATAGTACGGAAAACTGTAAATAATACTCATGATACTTCGGATCAACTGAGGAAGCACCATCATCAGTAATGCGTAAATAATAATCCAGAACAGGAACATGGAAAAAAGGACACATCCCCATCGAATAGCCCGTTTTCCTTTTTCTGTAACTTAATATTATGCTTTTCCAGCTGCGGATAGATCAGCTTCTGCTCAAAGAGATTGATCAGCGGACTGAGAATATAAGCAAGGATTACACCATAGATAATAGGCGCCATAATTCCCAGAAAAGTTTTGATTCCCACGATCAGGGTTTTCATGTGAAATATGCCATAATAAAACAGCATACTGGCGGCAATTACCAGAAAAGCGGTTACACCCCAGTGTAAATATCGGTTGTCCCAACGAAATTTCATAATGTCCTCCTTTTTAACATGGTATGATTATAGCATATATTTTGACAAATGTCATGAAAATTAATATATATTAAAAAAAATTATAGCAGTCTTGTTACTGTTCATACACCACTATCCCGAGCATACAAGCCAAAATTCCATTGCCGCAGGCAATCTGGAATGAATTGAAAAGACTGTTATAAATTCATCCAAAAAACAGATACTTTACCAAGGATGTGGTAAAGTATCTGTAAAAATATAATCCTATTTATTTTTTATGGAATCAAAAATCTCAATTGCCTGAATGATTGCTTTTGCTGCACCATCAATTCCAAGTTTGCTGCTGTCTACGCAGAGATTGTAGCTTGAAGCAGCACCCCATTTCTTATTAGTGTAGTAATTATAGTAACTGGAACGGCTCTTGTCTGTCTTATTGATCATGTCTTTTGCTTCTTTTGCAGTTTTATTATGTTTCTGTGAAAGACGGTTAATCCTCCAGTCTGTATCTGCATGTACAAATACACTGAAACAGTCTTTATACTCTGACAACGCATAATCTGCACATCTTCCGACCATAACGCATGGACCTTCGGAGGCCAGTTTCTTGATTGCGTCAAACTGTGCAAGAAATACTTTGTGATTCATAGGCATATCTGTAAATCCTGAAGAAGAATAACCAAATGAGTAGGTATCCATAACCAGAGAATATAAAAAGCTGTTAGTTGGTCTTTCATCATGATTCTCAAAAAGTTCTTTGCAGATACCGCTTTCATTTGCTGCATGTTCGAGAAGTTCTTTATCATAACATTTAATACCAAAATATTTGGCAACTTCCTGACCTATCTGTCTTCCTCCACTGCCGTACTCACGACCAATTGTAATAATTGAACTCGTACTATTCATAGTCTGCACTCCCTTCTGTTACATATTCGATAGACATATTATACAATATTTCCAAAAAAATGCAAACTACTTTCGTAATTTTTCTAATAATTTAACGAAATATTCAGGTAAAGGAGCTGTAAACTCCATATATTCGCCCGTTGATGGATGAACAAAGCCAAGAATCATTGCATGAAGCGTCTGTCCCTGCAGATGATAAGGATTCTTACCGGAACCGTACACTTCATCACCCAGAAGTGGATGACCGATACTTGTCATATGCACACGAATCTGATGCGTTCTGCCTGTTTCCAGACGGCATTCCACATAAGTGGCATTTTTGAAACGTTCCAGAACTTTATAATGTGTGACAGCATCCTTGCCGTTTTTATAGTTGACAGCCATCTTTTTGCGGTCAATCGGATGGCGCCCGATGGGACCTTCGATCGTCCCTTCGTCTTCTTTCAGTACTCCTGCTACGATTGCCCGGTATCTGCGCCTGATAGAATGCTCTTTTAACTGTTCTGCCAGGTTGCGGTGTGCATTATCATTCTTGCATACAAGAAGTGCACCTGTGGTATCCTTATCGATTCTGTGGACAATACCAGGACGCAGAACACCATTGATCCCCGACAGATTGTCCTTACAGTGAAACATAATAGCATTTACCAATGTTCCGGAAGTATGTCCGGCACTGGGATGAACCACCATCCCCTTTGGTTTATTTACAATAAGTACATCATCATCTTCATAAAGAATATCCAGAGGGATATCTTCCGGAAGTATATCCGGCTCTTTTATGTCAGGAACTGCTACGGAGATTTCATCTCCTTCCTGAACTTTGTAGTTGGCTTTTACAGCAGAACCATTGACGGTTATTTTCTGCTCTTTAAGCAGCTTTTGAATATAAGAACGTGACAGTTCTTCGTTCATTTCAGAAAGATAGCGGTCAATCCGGATACCGGACTGACCGTCAGAAACCTGATAATTAAGAATTTCCATAATACTAATCCTTTTTTATTCTTAAGAAGTCATAATCTTCATCATTTTTGTATCTGAAACACACCAGCATAACAAGTAATATGCCACTGCATACCACATACATATCAGCTATATTAAATACCGGAAAATCAATCAGTGAAAAATAGATAAAATCCACAACATAGCCTCTGCATACTCTGTCAATAAAATTTCCAAGAGCACCGGAAACCATTACCAGTGCAGTTACTGACAGCGGCAGATAATATCTGTTTTTCGGGATTCTGGCATATACATAGATAAATACACCAAAAAACAAAAGGCACAAAATCACAAACACCGGAATTTTACCTTCAAACAATCCAAAGGCCATTCCACGATTTTCGAGATACCGTAATTGAAGAACTCCTGGAATGAGAGAGATATCAGGATGATCTTTCAGTTGTGCCAGAACAAGAGATTTACTTCCCTGATCCAGGATTGTCAGCAAAAGGATAATAATACAGCCTCTAATCCAGTGCATACATGAAGATACGGAGGAAACAGCTGTCATATCAGAATCTCCCGGATTGCCTGGAGCAGTTCCTCATCTGTGACAGTTTTGTCTATAAAACTTTTACCAATCCCGTCCATAAGGATAAATTTAATATGACCGGCTTCCATTTTTTTGTCTTTTTTTGTTGCTGCCAGGACATCCCCGGCATTCAGTGAATCAACAGAAAGAGGAAGATTATAAGAATGGCACCCTTTTCTGATCTCTTCGTATTCTTCTTCTGTTAATAATCCTCTCTGCATGGAAAGATAAGCGGCAGCGATCAGACCGACTCCAACACACTGTCCATGAAGCAGCTGAAAGTTTTTCATTTTTTCGACTGCATGTCCGACTGTGTGACCAAGATTTAAAAGTGCACGTTCTCCCTGCTCCTTCGGATCACGCTCTACCACACCTGCCTTGATCTCACAGCATCTGCGGATCATTCTGGAAAGCATACTCAGATCCAATTTACTGATCTCAGGCTGATTCTTACATACAAAACGGAAGAACTCTTCATCGCAGATCAGTCCTGTCTTAAGAATTTCACCCATTCCACAGGTGAATTCCCGATTCGGAAGAGACTGCAGGGTACTCATATTCATATATACAAGGCGGGGCTGATGGAAAGCTCCTACCATGTTTTTGTACTGAAGGAAGTCAACACCTGTTTTACCTCCTACGCTGCTGTCAACCTGTGCCAGAAGCGTAGTAGGAACCTGGATAAAATCAATCCCTCTCAGGTAAGTGGAAGCTCCGAAACCTGTCAGATCACCTACAACACCGCCGCCCAGCGCAACCAGCAGACCTTTTCTGTCCATTTCATTCTCAATCAAAGTTTTATATAATTCCTGTACTGTATTCAGGTTTTTGTTCTTTTCACCAGCTTCAAATACAAAAGAGAATATTTCAGAGGAAATTTCCTGAAGAGCTGATTTAACTGCCTCATGATAAAGAGGTGCAACATGACTGTCTGTCACAATACAGATTTTCCGGTTTTCAAGTCCTTCTTCTCTGATTGCACCGGCAAGATCCTGAAAGTCATTTTTAAAATAAATAGGATAATGGAAATCTCCTTCCCGTTTTACAAGTAATTTCTGTTCTGCCATTTTCCTGTTCTCCTTTTATTACAAAATTTATACATAGCGCATAATACGCACACTGCAGCGTCCTTTTTTTGTCTGGTGAGAAACACCGTCAAAAATGAACCGTCCTTTCCCACGTACAGATATAATGTCACCATCTTTCGGCTCATATCCGTTGCTGGTGATCAGTTTTCCGTTGACAAAAACCTGCCCGCCTTCAATATAAGATACCATACTGCTTCTGGATGTCTTAAAAGCAAGCGAGATCAATGAATCCAGACGTACCGAAGCGCAGGTACCGCTGACAGATTCAAGGACAGGGCGTGGAAATTCATCAGAATCCTCCACTTTTGTGATCAGAATATTGGTATGACGGACCCGGCACAGATTTTCAAGAAAGAATTCCGTCATTTTGTTCTGGCAGAAAAACCAGGCAGCTTTTTTTCTGAACAACAATATCACCGATCACACTTCTGTCTACTCCAAGATTGAGAAGTGCACCAAGATAATCACGATGAGAAAGCTCTTCAGAGAATTTAAGAGCCTTTGGTTCAATCCTCAGACAGTCGATGGGATATTCCCATGTAAAAGCA
>ENA-OQAN01001293-OQAN01001293.1-human-gut-metagenome-genome-assembly--contig:-NODE-1293-length-11276-cov-1.809759_pt1 | contig 11276 bp, 16 predicted proteins | sample MGYA00242735_ERZ504527 | MGnify/ENA primary metagenome ERZ504527 (study PRJEB26092, sample SAMD00036230) | human gut metagenome | host: Homo sapiens | study: EMG produced TPA metagenomics assembly of...
ATTGAAGAGGATCTTTTTGAAGTATATTATCAGCCACTGTATGATCTAAAAGAAAAAAGATATCGTACAATGGAAGCATTAAGCCGATTGAGACATCCGTCACTTGGAATGATCTCACCAGAAGTTTTTATCGGAATTGCAGAGAAACATGGACAGATCGCAAAGCTTGGGTATCTTCAATTCCGAAAGGTCTGTAAGTTCATAAAAGAACATCCGCAGATCATGGAAAAGATTGAAAGTATAAAGTATAATCTGTCTCCATTGGAATTATTAAAATCAGGATATAGCAAAAAACTGCTCCGTACGATCGAAGAGTTTGACATACCGTTTTCGTATTTTCAATTTGAGATTACAGAAACTGTTGCGACAGAGTATAGTGAAGCATTGTATCAGACGATCGCAGATTTCAAAAAGTCAGGAATTCAGATCTGCCTAGATGATTTTGGATCTGGATATGCGAATCTAAATACGGTACTAAAACTACCATTTTCAACGATCAAACTGGATCGCTCTTTGCTAAATGGAATCTGCTATGATGACCAGGTCGCATTATTATACAAAAATATTGTTGCAGTCATGCAGAATCTGGGGCATAAAGTCGTAGCAGAAGGAGTGGAAACTCAGGAAGAGATCGACCTGTTAAAACAATGGGGTGTTGATCTTGTACAAGGATATTATTATACAAAACCATTAGATTCAGAGCAGATCATTCATAAATTAGAGAAAGATGTTTGTTAGGACATCATCATTTTTATAATAGCAGTAGAAGCAAAAAAGAAGTTTTGTTTCTGCTGCTATTATTTTCTTTAAATTCTTGTGAAAATAGAACAAGTACAAAAAATTGATGACATGTTTGGAAAGCGTACAAAAGAAAATTGATTTCAAACCAGAGGTTGCACTGATCTTAGGATCTGGACTTGGAGATTTCGCAGATGGGATTAAGATTGAGCAGACGATCGATTACACAGACATTGAAGGATTCCCAGTGTCTACAGTCAAAGGACACAAAGGACGTTTTGTATTTGGTTATGTAGAAGAAACTCCAGTTGTGATCATGCAGGGAAGAGTTCATTACTATGAAGGATATGATATGACAGATGTTGTGCTTCCAACAAGATTAATGGGAATGATGGGAGCAAAGAAAATCCTTCTTACAAATGCAGCAGGTGGTTGTAATCCAAATTATAAACCAGGAGATTTTATGATGATCACAGATCATATCACAACAGGAATCCCAAGTCCATTGATCGGACCAAATGCCGGTGAATTAGGAACAAGATTCCCAGATATGAGTGAAGTATACAGCAACAGACTTCAGGATGTGATCAGAAACTGTGCGAAAGAATGTGATATCGAACTTCAGGAGGGTGTATACGTACAGTTTAGTGGACCAAACTACGAAACACCGGCAGAAGTAAAACTTGCACAGATCTGGGGTGGAGATGCAGCAGGAATTTCCAAGGGAGAATTAAATCACAAAGAAGTACAGGAAACAGCGGACAAAGTCGCAAAATCTTTTAAAGAATTAGTTGCGAAAGTTGTTGTAAATATGTAAAGATAAATTTAAGAAAAGTAAGAGACATCAGAAAGGAAAGAAAGCAAAATGAGACGATTTGTAATGAAAGGAAACATCTGTTACAGCAATGACAACAAAGAACTTTGTGTCATAGAAAATGGATATGTAGTCAGTGAAGATGGGATATGTCTAGGAGTCTACGAACAACTGCCAGAAAAGTATCAGATGATACCATGTTATGACTATACAGACAGACTGATCATTCCTGGATTTACAGATCTTCATGTTCATGCACCGCAGTATTCATTTAGAGGCTTAGGAATGGACCTTGAATTGTTAGACTGGCTAAATACCCATACCTTTGTGGAAGAAGCGAAATATCAGGAACTAGCATATGCCGAGAAAGCATACGATATTTTCGCAGATGATATGAGAAAGAGTGCTACGACAAGAGCCTGTGTATTTGGAACGATCCATAATGAGGCAACTTTACTTTTGATGGAGAAGTTAGAAGAAGCCGGGATCAAAGGATTCGTTGGGAAAGTTAACATGGACAGAAACAGTCCAGATTACTTATGTGAAGCTAGTGCAGCACAGTCAGCCAAAGATACCGAAGAATGGATCAAAGCCTCCAAACAATTTGAAAATATCCGTCCGATTTTAACACCAAGATTTATTCCAACATGTACGGATGAACTAATGGAAGAATTATCAGATCTGCAGAAGAAATATGATCTTCCAATGCAATCACATCTGTCAGAAAACTTTGGTGAAATTGCTTGGGTGCAGGAACTTTGTCCTGACACTTCTTTCTACGGAGAAGCTACAATAAATATGGGATGTTCGGAAATGATTGCAAAACGATCATGGCACACTGTGTACACAGCACAGAAGATGAGATCAAGATGATGAAAGATCAAGGAGTATTTATCGCTCATTGCCCAGAGTCAAATACAAACCTTTCCTCCGGGGTAGCTCCGATCCGAAAATATCTTGATATGGGAATGAAAATAGGTCTTGGAAGCGATGTGGCAGCAGGTTCTACATTATCCATGTTTACAGCAATGTCTATGGCGATCCAGTGCTCCAAACCTCGCTGGAGACTTTCAGATCAGGAATTAAAACCATTAAATATTGAAGAAGTATTTTATTTAGCGACAAGAGGAGGCGGAGAATTTTTTGGCAAAGTAGGAACTTTTGAAAAAGGATATGAATTCGATGCAGTCGTATTAGACGATTTAAGTCTTCGACACCCGCAAGAGTTAACAGTGAAAGAACGATTAGAACGAATGATCTATCTTGCAGATGATCGAAATGTAGTTGCAAAATTTGTAAATGGAAAGAGTGTTCCGAGGGATAAAGATGGAGACGAAACAGCAATTTTGGGAGGAAATCAATAAAGTCAAAGGAAGCAAAAGAGATTACTTAAATAAGTTATTTCAATATGTATCAGAAGCAGTCATCCGGGCGGCGGTACATAAAAATGTAAAAAAAGATGAGTTTATTATTCGAGCAGGAGAGCCATGCGATACTGTCTATATCATCTTAAAAGGCGATGTTGCAGGGTAGATTATCAAAAATTAGGAAAAGTATATTATTTTATGGATTTCGCAAAGATGTATATTGTAGGAGATTTTGAAATTTTTTCCGAAGATACAAATTATAATGTTTTCCATCTGTGAATCTAAAGATAGTGAGCTGTTAGCAATTCCAGCATCGATCTACTGAAAATGCATTGCTGTTAAGAATAAAAAATATAATGACCATTTTGACATCAGAAAAAGCAAGTGATCGAAAATATATGTTTATGAGTTGCAAATCCGTTCTATGATCGCTGGTGTATTCGTAAGTTTAATGAGTGCATTGATCGTCAGCATGGTAACACTTTTTTAAATTCATTTAAATGAAGCATCAGATATTAGATAAAATATGAAACAGCATCCGCATGTATTCCAGCAGCTTATGTAAAACAGGCAGCCGAATATGTAGAGGGAAAACTTCCAATTTGTACAGTTATCGGTTTCCCGAATGGTTACCATACAACGGCGGTTAAAGTGTTCGAGACAAAGAATGCGATTGCAAATGGTTCATCTGAGATCGACATGGTCATAAACATTGGATTTTTGAAAGACGGAAGATATGAAGAAGTAGAAGAAGAGATCAGACAGATTCATGAAGCATGTGATGGAAAAATTTTAAAAGTTATCATCGAAACATGTCTGTTAACAGAAGAAGAAAAGATCAAAGCAGCTGGTGGAATTTCAAGTTTTGATGATGCAGAAAAATTCATTAGTCTTGGAGCGAGCCGTTTAGGAACAAGCCGTTTGATCAAGATCATGAAAAATACAGACAATGGTGCAGGATACTAATTTCAGAAAATGAGGAATTAAAAAATGAGTACAGCATTAATGATTGAGATTTTTGGATATATCGGATGCATTTTTGTTATCATTTCTATGCTGATGACATCCGTAGTAAAACTAAGAGTGATCAATACGGTTGGTAGCTCTATATCTGCAGTCTATGCAATGATCGGACATTCCTACCCATTGGCGGTGGTCAATGCCAGCCTTGTGGTGATCAATATTTATAATCTGATCAAGTTAAGTAAAGCAGATGGAAATCACTATGATATGATTCGTGGGGACAAAGAAGATTCCTACTTAACATATTTTATAAAACACTATAAAGAAGATATGAAAAAATACTTCTTAGAGAACACCTTGGAGCTTTCAGCAGCAGATACAATATATACAGTCTGCTGCGAGGGGGTTCCAGCCGGAGTATTAGCGGGAAAGAAAGAAGGAGATGCGTTAGAGATCAGCTTTGACTACACAACACCAACCTATAGAGACTGTTCCGCAGGACGTTTCCTTTATGCGAAATTAGCAGAAGAGGGATATAAGAAATTTATCTGTAAGAAAGCGACAGAAGGACATAAAAGTTATCTTGAAAAAATGGGATTTGTGAAAGAAAACGGTGTTTATGTAAAGAACGCATAGTACAAATCGGTGTTGTTTAAACACTTTCATTTTCAGTTAGAGAATGCAAAAATTTTAAAATCAATACCATTTAACATACACACTGTGTGGTGGTTTGAATAACGTAAATTATTTGAATATTATAAAAAGAGATCATGTGTCAGCAACCGTACGAACACGTCTGCACTTAGCGAGTGGATGGTCGAATGACCATTCAGGAGCTTAGTACAGCTACGTGAGAGTCCGAACGCAAGTGGGTTGCAGACACATGATCTCTTTTTATAATATTCCACCAATAATTTCCGCTATTCAAAATTTTACATTTAACAAAAACTTTACACAACTCTTCTTTTTGATTTTACATTTCCAAAGTAACATAATATCTGTAATTGATACGAACACAAAGTTCAAAAGGAGAGAAAGAACTATGAAGAAAGAAATTATTAACATTAGCAGTAGCAACAGTAGCAGCATCAAGCCTTTTAACAGGATGTGGCGGAAGCTCAAGTGACGATAAGAAAGCAGCATCTGATGAAAATATCACAGCAGTATCCAGAGAAGATGGATCAGGAACAAGAGGAGCTTTTATCGAATTATTCGGAATTGAACAGAAAGATAAGGATGGAAATAAAGTAGATAAAACAACATCAAGTGTACAGATCACAAACTCAACATCTGTAATGATGACAACAGTTGCAGAAAACAAAGCAGCTATCGGATACATATCTTTAGGATCTTTAAATGACACAGTAAAAGCAGTTAAGATCGACGGAGCTGAGGCGAGTGTTGATACTGTAAAAGATGGATCATACAAGATCGTTCGTCCATTTAATATCGTAACCAAAAGATAAATTAAGCAAACAGGCTCAGGACTTTGAAAACTACATCATGAGTGCAGATGGACAGAAGATCATTCAGGATAATGGATATATCAAAGCAGACGAGAAAGCACCAGCTTACAAATCAAACGGAGCAAAAGGTAAAGTTGTTGTTGGTGGATCTTCTTCAGTAACACCAGTTATGGAAAAATTAAAAGAAGCATATGCAAAAGCAAACAAAGATGTAACAGTTGAAGTACAGCAGAGCGATTCAACAACAGGTGTTACAAATGCGATCGAAGGAACATGTGATATCGGTATGGCATCTCGTGATCTTGCAAGACAGCGAAGCTAAAAAAGGTGTAAAAGCAACAGTTATCGCAAAAGATGGTATCGCAGTCATCGTAAATAAAGACAGTAAAGTTGATGAATTAACAAGTGCGCAGGTAAAAGACATCTACACAGGAAAAACAACAAAATGGGCAGACATTAAATAAGAAAGAATCATCGATATAAAGGAATGGTAATAATGAAGAAATATTCAGAAAAAATCATGCATGTCGTGTTTTTACTCGCAGCATGTGCCTCAATTTTGGCAGTAATTTTAATCTGTGCATTTCTGTTCGTAAATGGTATTCCTACAATCGGGAAAATCGGACTTGGAAATTTTGTTTTAGGTAAGATCTGGATGCAAAGAGTGGAATCTTTGGCATTTTCCCGATGATCATAGGAAGTATTTATGTAACAGCAGGAGCGATTTTGGTTGGAGTTCCAGTTGGAATTCTTGCTGCGATCTATATGGCAAAGTTTTGTAATGAAAAAGTGTATAAAATAGTAAAACCAGCAGTTGATCTTCTGGCAGGAATTCCATCTGTTGTTTATGGATTCTTTGGAATGGTAGTGTTAGTACCAGCTTTCCGTAATATATTTGGAAATGGTAACTGTGTATTTACAGCATCTATCTTGCTTGGGATCATGATCCTGCCAACGATCATCGGAGTATCTGAAAGTGCGATCCGAGCAGTCCCAGATAGTTATTATGAAGGGTCCTTAGGACTTGGAGCAAGTCATGAGCGAAGCGTATTCTTTGCAGTGTTACCTGCAGCAAAATCAGGTATTCTTGCAGGGATCGTTTTAGGAATCGGACGTGCGATCGGTGAGACAATGGCGGTAGTAATGGTAGCTGGAAATCAGGCTATCATCCCAGATGGAATGTTCTCAGGAGTTCGTACTTTGACATCCAATATCGTCCTTGAAATGGGATATGCGACAGACCTTCACAGAGAAGCACTGATCGCAACAGCAGTTGTATTATTTGTATTTATCTTAATGATCAACCTGTGCTTTGCAGTATTAAAGAGCAAGGAGGAACAGTTAAAATGGAAGCGGTGAAAGAAATGGAATCAGTAGAAAAGATCCAAGCGATCAATAAAAACGTCTTGGATACAAAGAATGAAATCATATAAAAGAACGCCGTTATCCTTTGTATTATGGCTTCTTGTAAATGTTGCGATGATCGCAACTGTCGCAGTACTTGCATATTTGATCGTTTATATTCTTGTAAATGGAGTACCATACTTAAATTCACAATTATTTGAATTAAAATATACAAGTGAAAATGCATCGGTATTCCCAGCAATCATTAATACCTTGATCATGACAGTATTATCTTTGGTATTAGCAGTACCACTTGGAATTTTTGCAGCAATTTATTTAGTAGAGTATGCAAAACGTGGAAATAAATTAGTTGAGGTTGTTCGTTTAACAGCAGAAACATTATCAGGAATTCCATCAATCGTGTATGGATTATTCGGTATGTTATTTTTCGTAAAAGCTTTGGGATGGGGATTATGTCTGCTATCTGGAGCAGCAACAATGGCGATCATGATCTTACCATTGATCATGAGAACAACCGAAGAAGCATTAAAGTCTGTGCCTGATTCTTTTAGAGAAGGAAGCTTTGGACTTGGAGCAGGAAAACTAAGAACAGTATTTTGTATTATCCTGCCATCAGCAGTTCCAGGAATCTTATCTGGAGTTATTTTAGGAATCGGACGTATCGTCGGTGAGACGGCAGCATTAATGTATACAGCAGGTACGATCGCAGAAATCCCTGCAAATGTTATGGGATCAGGACGTACACTGGCACTTCATATGTATGTATTATCATGCGAAGGATTACATATCAATCAGGCATATGCAACAGCAGTTGTGTTACTTCTGATCGTGCTTGTGATCAACGCCGTATCTTCATTTATCGCAAAACGAATTACGAAAGGGTAACCAATTATGGATAGTAAAATGAAGTTGAAAACCTTGACCTGTATTATGGAAAATTCAAGGCTTTAAAAAAATATTAATCTGGATCTTCCTAAAAATGAGATCACAGCATTTATCGGACCATCTGGATGTGGTAAATCTACACTTTTAAAATCATTAAACCGAATGAATGATCTTGTAGAAGGTTGTAAGATCACAGGTAAAGTAACATTAGACGGAGATGATATTTATGGTGACATGGATGTCAATTTATTAAGAAAACGAGTTGGAATGGTATTCCAGAAACCAAATCCATTTCCAATGAGTATTTATGACAATATTGCATATGGACCAAGAACTCATGGAATCCGAAGCAAAGCAAAATTAGATGATATCGTAGAAAAATCTTTAAGAAATGCAGCAATTTGGGATGAATTAAAAGATCGCTTAAAGAAAAGCGCTTTAGGGCTTTCTGGAGGTCAGCAGCAGAGACTTTGTATCGCGAGAGCGTTAGCTGTAGAACCTGAAGTTTTACTAATGGATGAACCAACGTCAGCTCTTGATCCAATTTCTACTTCCAAAATTGAAGATCTTGCGGTAGAATTAAAATCAAAGTATACGATCATCATGGTAACACATAATATGCAGCAGGCAGTCAGAATTTCTGATAATACAGCATTCTTCTTATTAGGAGAGATGGTAGAGTACGGAAAATCAGATCAGCTATTTTCTATGCCACAGGATAAGAGAACAGAAGATATATTACAGGAAGGTTGGGTGATTTAGATGAGAAATCGATTCGACAGACAGCTGCTTAGGTTAAATCAAGAGATGATCGACATGGGTTCTTTATGTGAAGAGATGATCACAGCTGCGGCCAAGATCGTTGCGACAAGAGATAAAGACTGATGGATGATATTGTAACAATGGAAGAAGAAATCAATCAGAAGGAAAGGGATATCGAACGTATCTGTATGAAACTTCTGATGCAGCAACAGCCAGTGGCAAACGATCTGCGTGTTATCTCAGCAGCTATGAAGATGGTATCTGATATGGAACGTATCGGAGACCAGGCATGTGATATTACTGGAATCGTTAAAAAAAGATGCAGAAGTTCTTACGATCAGAGAGAACACACATCTTGATAAGATGGCAAAAGCTACGATCAGTATGGTAAGCAAGAGCATACAATCTTTTATTAAACAGAATCTGGTGATCGCTCATGAAGTGATCGAACAAGATGACATTGTTGATGAATTATTTAACAGAGTCAAGAAAGAAACAATCTCATTGATTCATGAAGATCCTGGGAAAGGAGAAGAGTGTGTAGCCATCGTCATGATCGCCAAGTATTTTGAGCGAATCGGAGATCATGCAAGCAATATCGCAGAATGGGTCGAATTTGCGATCACTGGGGAATATAAAGGAGGAAGCTTGTGATTTTTGTTGTAGAAGACGATCCGAATATCAGAGAACTGGTGACATATACCTTACAAAGTACCGGATTTGATGCCTGTGGATTTGAAAATGGATCAGAGTTTTTAAAAGCTTTAAGTGATGGAGAGAAGCCAGAACTGGTATTATTAGATATTATGCTTCCAGGAGAAGACGGAATATCGATTTTAGGAAAACTTCGTAAAAAATCAGCGACCAGAGATCTGCCGATCATTATGATGACAGCAAAGGGAACAGAGTATGATAAAGTACTCGGACTTGATAGTGGGGCAGATGATTATATTACAAAACCATTCGGAATGATGGAACTTGTATCCAGAGTCAAAGCGGTATTGAGACGTTCCAGCAGAAATGAAAAAAAAGACGAGATCATTGTTGGACAATTAAAGATTTATCCAAATAAACATAAAGTAAAATCCTGTGGGAATGAAGTGACATTAACCAATAAGGAATTTAAACTATTATGTTTATTGGTAGAGAGTAAAGGAAATGTATTAAACAGAGATCAGCTGCTTACAAATATCTGGGGATATGATTTTGATGGTGAGACAAGAACTGTCGATGTTCATATTCGTTCATTAAGGCAGAAGCTTGGAGAATGTGGAAAGCTTATCGAGACGGTCAGAGGAATCGGTTACCGGATCGGAGGCAACGAATCATGAAAATGAAACAAAAGATATTAAACAACATGGTATACATCGCAGTTGTAGCTGTTCTGATCACGACAACGCTTATTGGAATGTTTACATATTATCGTTATATGGAACAGATAAAAACAGGAATGAAAAGATGAGGCGGCCTATTTGGCGGCTTCACTTAATTTTGAGGATCAGCAAAATCTCGATAAATATAAAAATATTACAATCACAAGGATTACAAGGATCGCTAAGGATGGAACGGTTATTTATGACAGCAGCGGGAAAGAAAAATCCATGGGAAACCATAAGAATCGTACAGAAGTCAAAGAAGCATTTAAACATGGACATGGGGAAGATACTCGTATGTCAATGACATTACGAAAACAGACTTATTATTATGCGCTGAAGTTAAAAGATGGAACGATTCTTCGGATGAGCCGGGAGACCCAGACGATCGTAAGACAGATGGAAGATATCATTCCGATCATCGCCTTGATTCTTGCAGTTGTAACGATATTGTCTGTGATATTATCAAGAATGTCGACAGATCGTATCGTAGAACCGATCAACCAGATAAATTTGATACATCCAAAACAAAACAAAACATATAGTGAGTTGACGCCATTGCTTGATAAGATTGAAAAACAGAATATGGATATAGAAAGACAGATCAAAGAGATCAAGGAAGCAGAAAATATGCGCAAAGAATTTTCAGCCAATGTATCCCATGAACTAAAAACTCCATTGACTACGATTTCAGGATACGCTGAATTAATGAAAGATGGGCTGGTAAAACCAGAAGACATGCCAAGATTCTCTGCAACGATCTATGATGAAGCAAGAAGATTGATCTCGATGATCGAAGGAATCATCAAGCTCTCAAGACTTGATGAAAATAGAGTAGAATTAGACTGGAAAGATGTCGATCTCTATGAATTAGCATTCAGTATCAAGAATGATCTGAAGCGAAGAAGTGAAGAAGAAAATGTAGCTATTCATATCCGCGGAATTCATACGAAGATCCGAGGAGTTACACAGATCCTTTACGAAATGTTTTTTAATGTATGTGAGAATGCTATTAAATACAATCATCCTGGCGGAGAAGTCGTATTCACGATTTCAAAAATGGGCGATTATCCAACAGTTATTATAGAAGATACCGGAATTGGTATTCCAAAAGAAGACATTGATCGTATATTTGAACGTTTTTATCGTGTAGATAAGAGCCATTCAAACCAAAAAGAAGGCTCAGGACTCGGATTATCCATTGTAAAACACGGAGCAAAATTCCATCATGCAGAGATGGAAGTAGAAAGTGAAGTGGGAAAAGGAACAAAGATCACGGTTGTATTTCCACGGCAAAATTCTGATTTGTTGTAGTGTTGCATGTATGAGTCAGAAAGAAGATAAGAAGAAATATTTATAAGAAAAAGGATGACACTCCGCATTTTTGAAAGCGTTTTTTACAAATCGCTGATCCGCGCCTGTTCCTTTGGAAACTGATATGTAATGACCTTTGTCAATAGTAAATTAACAGAAATCACAACAAATTTTTATTTTATTGTTTCTGAAGATATCCAGAAAGAGTTCCGATGTATCAGTTCCCGGC
>ENA-OQAN01001294-OQAN01001294.1-human-gut-metagenome-genome-assembly--contig:-NODE-1294-length-11271-cov-3.171572_pt1 | contig 11271 bp, 14 predicted proteins | sample MGYA00242735_ERZ504527 | MGnify/ENA primary metagenome ERZ504527 (study PRJEB26092, sample SAMD00036230) | human gut metagenome | host: Homo sapiens | study: EMG produced TPA metagenomics assembly of...
GTTCACAGTAACGTAGCCAAAATTCATTCCAGATTGCTGCGGCAATGGAATTTTGGCTTGTATGTCTCGGGATTTTGGCATATTCATGCCAAAACACCTCGCGGGACAGTGGTGTGTGAACAGTAACTTTCACACTCAGTAATAACTTCCTTAATCCTTCCACTATGCAAACGTCTTACTATTTTTGATTCTTGTACTTCATGCATAGTTGCAACATATAAATAGTCCCCATCTTTATCTAATTTTATCCCAATTAAAATATTATCTTTATAACACTTAATTAATTCAAAAGAACTATTTTCCTTTTCGTTTGGATTAACTCCCGAGGGCTTTCATACTGCTCATATTAAATTGTGATCATTCTACGTTCTCAAACATCTCCGCTAATGTCATGGAGATTTTCGGAAAGTCTTTCAATGTCACCACTGTATCTGCATTATAATGTTCTTCTTCTGAATCATCCTGAAGAATGTAACTGTATTTCAAGTCATATTTACCATTTTCCAGATAGTAGATTTCTACAGCCCGCTCTCTTGGTGAAATGATCCAGTATTCCTCAACTCCTGCATTCTGGTAAAGCTCCTTTTTGACAGTCTTATCTCTCAATGCAGTCGCAGGACTAAGAGTTTCCACAATAAATCTGGGTGTACCAGTATAGGAACCACCTTTCAAATGCTTACGGTCACATATAATCATCACATCTGGTATCACATAATCATTATTCTCCTGTGCATGATATTTATAATCCAGATTCTCCATGAATGCTAAACACAGTGTTCTCTGTAAACCAGTTGATATGATTCGATAAATATTACCATCTACAAGCCCATGCTGATAATTTGGTGATGGTGATATATCATAGATTACACCATTAATCTTCTCTTCTTTTCTATATTCCTCTTCAAGTAATGGCATATTATCACCTCCAAGTGAGTTTGGTTATATGTACATTATAATATAGGTTATGTCTGTTCAGCAACCTGTTTTTGATTCTGACAAAACGAATATAGATATCCGGTTACTGTTCAGGTTTGACACCATTTTGACACCATTTTTCACAAAGATGCGTAAAAATACGGTAAGATAGTGAAATTGAACTTCTCGCAAACCCTTTAGATCTCGCTGAAATCCGGTGTTCCATACAGGTCGAACGGAGTTGACTGGTAGACATAGTAATTCAGCCAGTTTGTATACAGGTTGTTCGCATGTGCTCTCCACATAAGGAGCGGTCTGTTTTCCGGGTTGTTGTCTTTGTAATAATTCTCCGGGATTTCGATGGGCAGGTTTTTGCTGACATCACGTTTGTACTCACCGTCAAGAGTCACACGATCATATTCCGGATGTCCCATTACAAAGATCTTGCGGCCGCCGTCTGCCATTGCAAGGAAAAGCCCTGCTTCATCGGATTCAGCAAGCACTGTCAGCTCTTTACAGTTATGGATATCCTCGATGGGAACTTCCGTATGTCTGGAATGAGGTGCAAGGAACATATCGTCGAATCCGCGTACCAGCGGAATCTTACGGTTCATCACTTTATGCCAGAAAAGACCGAACATCTTCTTATCAAGTTTGCGCTTTTTCAGTCCATAGTGGTGGTAGAGTCCTGCCTGTGCAGCCCAGCACAGATAAATGGTGGAGGTAACATGGGTGTTTGTCCAGTCCATGATCTCTACCAGTTCCTTCCAGTAGTCTACCTCTTCGAATTCCATCTGCTCTACAGGAGCACCTGTGATGATCATTCCATCATATTTGTTATTTTTCAGTTCCGGAAATGTCTGATAAAATTTATTCAGATGACTCACAGATGTATTCTTCGCTTCATGCTCTGTACTGCCATAAAAGTGACATCTACCTGCAGCGGTGTGTTGGAAAGGGAACGCAGAAGCTGAAGCTCTGTCTCCTCTTTCAGAGGCATCAGGTTCAGAATGAGGATCTGAATGGGGCGGATATCCTGATGGGATGCACGTGACTCATCCATCACGAAAATATTTCTTTTTCCAGAATCTCTTTTACGGCAGATCGCTCTGTATTTTAATTGGCATTATCTTATCTCCTGTTCTTATTATTTTATTGTTGTGCCATCTTCAGGAAATCTTCTTCCGAAAGGATCGGAATTCCCAGTTCTTTGGCTTTTTTATTCTTTGAAGAATTGGAAGTTGTGTCATTATTGATCAGGTAGTTCGTCTTCGATGTTACTGATCCGGTCACCTTGCCTCCCAGAGACTCAATAAATTCCTTTGCCTGTGCTCTGTTTGCAAAGTGCTCCACACTTCCTGTGATAACGAAATTCATGTTCCGGAAAATCTGCTCACCTGTCTTTTCTTCTTTCTTAACAGTCAGATGGCTCATCAGATGATCCAGTTTTCTGTTATTATCCTCGTTTGAAAAATAATCAGTCAGACTTCCGGCAATTACCGGTCCGATGGTATCAATAGAGCTGATCTCCTCTTTATCTGCATGACGGATCTTCTCCAGATCATCATCAAAATGCCTGCAGATCACTTTTGCATTGGCAAGACCGATATTGGCGATTCCAAGGCTGTAGATCACCTTCGCAAGAGTAGTCTCCTTAGCTTTATCAAGGCTGGTCATCAGGTTCTCAAAGGATTTCTCCCCGAATCCGTCCATCTCCACGATCTCATCACGATGCTTTCCAATCTCAAAAATATCTCCGAAATCATGAATAAAGCCTCTTGCAATGAATTTCTCCAGTGTTGCTTCTGACAGTCCGTCAATGTTCATGGCATCCCTGCTTGCAAAAAGTGCAAAGGATTTGATCTTCTTTGCGGCACAGTCAGGATTTGTACAGTAAAGTGCCTCCACATCATTTACCTTCTGTATCTGTGTTCCATGGCCACATGCAGGGCAAGTATCCGGAATTTCCAGTTTACTGCTGCGTGTGAGGTTTTCTGCAATCTGCGGAATGATCATATTTGCTTTATATACAGTGATCGTATCCCCGATACCAAGCTGCAATTCTTTTAGAATGCTCACATTGTGTACGCTGGCGCGGCTCACAGTGGTTCCCTCCAGCTCAACCGGTTCAAAAACAGCCACCGGATTGATCAGCCTGTTCTTGACGGGCTCCATTCGATCTCCAGAAGATGGGTTTCTCTGATCTCATCTGCATTTGAATGCAAAAGCATTTCTGGGAAATTTCGCTGTTCTTCCAAGGGAATCTCCGTACGCAATATCATCATAAAGAGCAACCAGTCCGTCTGACGGAAAATCATTCTCAGTGATCGCAGTTGAAAAATATTCCATGGCTTCATCCAGCGTTGAAGCTGTGACTTTCCTGTATTCCACTACATCAAATCCCTGTTCTTTCAGCCATTCAAACTGCCGGGCTCTTGAATTATGGAAATCAACCCCGTCGGCGCTTACCAGCGTAAATGCGTAGAAACGCACATTCCTGCGGGCTGTGATCTCATTGTTTAACTGGCGGACAGAACCGCTGCATAAGTTTCTCGGATTCTTGTATTTCGCATCAACGTCTTCTATGGATTCATTGATCCGTTCAAAGTCCGAATAGGTAATGATCGCTTCCCCACGCAACACCAGTCTTCCCTGATACGGGATTTTAAGAGGAACGTTCTTAAATACTCTGGCATTATTGGTGACAACCTCTCCTGTCACACCGTTTCCACGTGTAACTGCTTTGGCAAGTTCTCCATTCTCGTAGGTAAGAACGATCGTCAGTCCGTCCAGCTTCCATGACAGAAGCGTTTTGTGTTCCCCGATAAATTCCCTCAGAACTTCTCTGTCCTTAGTCTTGTCCAGAGACAGCATGGGGGATTCGTGTTCTTCTTTTGGAAGCTGGTCAACTGCCTCGTACCCTACGCTTACGGTTGGGCTGTTTGCCAGAACAGTGCCTGTCTCTTTCTCCAGAGCCTGAAGCTCGTCGTACATCTGATCGTACTCTCTGTTGCTTATGATCTCTGTATCCTGCTGGTAATACGCCTTTGCTGCCCTGTCCAGCTTTTGCACCAGCTCTTTCATTCGCATGATCGCTGCTGTTTCCATTCTGTTCTCCTGTTCTGATCACTGTTTCACTTGTGGAAGATTCCAGTAAATGGTTCAGTTCTTCCCACTCCTGTGCTGTGATCTCTCTGTATTCGCCTTCTCTGATCCCGTCCAGAGTCAGATTCATGATCCTGATCCTTTTCAGCTTCTGTACCTCATATCCCAGATACCGGCACATTCTGCGGATCTGCCGGTTCAGTCCCTGTGTCAGAATGATCCGAAAGCTGCATTCTCCTGTCTGCACCACTCTGCATGGTCTGGTCACTGTATCAAGAACAGGGACTCCCTTGCTCATCCTTCGGACAAATTCCCTGTCCACCGGCTTATTCACTGTCACAAAATATTCTTTCTCATGATAGTTTCCGGCGCGCATGATCTTATTGACCAGATCTCCTTCGTTTGTCAGAAGGAGAAGGCCCTGTGATTCTTTATCCAGTCTGCCCACAGGATAAACACGCAGAGGATAATCCAGATAATCTGTTACCGTCGTCTCATCAAACTGCTGCTTTGTGCTGCACACGATCCTCTGGGTTTGTTAAAAAGAAGCAGTACTTTTTTTTTCATTTTTATGGACAGGTATATTGTCTGCACAGATCTCATCTTCCAGGCTGACTTTCTGACCGCTTTCTGCTTTTTTTCCGTTTACCGTAATCCTTCCCTCTTCGATCATCCGGTCGGCTTCCCGTCTGGAGCATATGCCTGCCTCGCTTAAATATTTGTTTATTCTGATTTTTTCGTCCATTGTTCTATTATATAATTTTTTGTACATCTTATCAACGGTGAAATTTTGATGGAATTTTTCTGGAAATTTTTTCAAAAGGGCAGGAATGGGGAATCGCCTTGTATTTTGTCAGATTTTATTGTATGATATCGAATGACAGGATATCTTTTTTGTCACTGATTTTATCAAAAAGGAGGCTTTCATGTCAGATAATTTACCACGTACAAACCGGTGGCTGATCGCACTTTCTGTTATTCTGTGTCTGATACTTGGAGGAATTTTCACCCGTTCTTCCGCTGTGACTTCACAGGCAGATGCCATCAGCGATGCCGGAGCTTTCGTGTCAGAAGATCAGGATTCTGCGGAGTTTACTTCTGAGGAAACATTGACTGATAGCAATGATAATTTTACGGATTCTTCTTCCGGGAAACTGTTTGGACGCACTTCTTCAGATTCATCTGAGACTTCTCCGGGCGGTCCTGCATTAAGCACTGATATCTCGCCTGAGGCATCAGAGGGCAGCTGGGCTTCCAGCGGAAGTAACTGGATGTTTCTGGTGGATGATAAACCATACACAGGATGGTTCACAGATACAGACGGGAAACAGTACTATATGGATGAGACCGGTATTATGCAGACAGGCTGGACAGATATCGGAAAGAAGCGGTATTATTTTGATATGGATGGCATTCTGCAGACAGGGACTGTGATAATAGATAAGAAAACTTATGAACTGGATACAGATGGTTCTCTGAAAGGTTATACGCCAAAGAAAAAATCCTCGAAGAAGAAATCTTCAGATAAGTCAGCTACCTCTGACAAGTCCGGTACATCTACGGCAAAGAAGTCGGTTGCCCTTACTTTTGATGATGGTCCCAGCTCTTTTACAGACCGTCTTCTGGACTGTCTGGAAGAAAATAATGCAAAGGCAACTTTCTTTATGGTGGGTACTGAGATTGCCAGTTTTCCGGACGAAGTAAAACGCATGAAGAAACTGGGCTGTGAACTTGGAAACCACACTTATGACCATAAGGATCTGGCGACTCTTTCTTCGGATGAGATCAGTTCAGAAATTGCAAGAGTGGATGAACAGCTTGTAAATCTTACAGGTGAGGGAGCTTCGGTGGTCCGCCCGCCATATGGATCTGTTAATGATACGGTAAAATCAACTGTGGGAACCCCGATGATTCTGTGGTCCATTGACACTCTGGACTGGAAACGCAGGATGTGGAATCTACGGTTGAGGAAGTCATGAATAATGTAAAAGATGGTTCCATTATTCTGATGCACGATATCTTCAGCACCTCTGTAGATGCAGCCGAGATCCTAATCCCGCAGCTTATCGAAGAAGGCTATCAGCTTGTAACAGTGCACGAACTGGCTTCCCTGCATCAGACAGAATTATCGACAGGAGTTACATACGGTGAATTTAATCGAATCAAGTAAGTCCCTTGCGGAAGTTGCGAAAAGTAATAAGAACAGCAAAATCTCCGGCAGAAGCTGACAAAAACAATGTCAGAAAAACGGAACGTAAAAATACAGGCAGTTACCACAAAGATAACCGCCTGTATTTTTTACGTTCCATATTCAATTTTATTCAAGTAAATCTCCTCTGATGTATCCGGTCTGACCGTCGTAGTCGATCTGAACCCATTCACCATCAGTACCTGTCTTCTGAACCTGATCACCTGCTGAGATCACGCCAAGGATATCAGCATCTGTGCTGGCTTCTGCGCGTACATTACATTCCTCCGAAGCAGTAAGCATCGTGCCATCTTCTGCCTCTGTTGACACACCTGCTTCCTCCCCAAGACCATTCAGGAATTCTTCAAGAGACGGATCAGATTGCTGTGCCTGATCCAGTTCATTCTGCACCTTCTTTATAAGAGCTGAAACATCACTGTCTGATAACTGTTTTTCCATATATGCGGAAATCTCAGAATCCTGTAAAGCTCCGTTATTGATCACCCAGTTTCCTTCGCTGTTCTTATATACATAGACTGAGTCAGTGCAGGGGCCTTGGTCTCAACGCCCTGACAGATATACGAGAAACAGGCGTAAACCACGTAAGAATCATCTGTCATACCTTTCTTCGTGTACACATCGCCTACTTCATACCCTTCGATATAATCTTTCAAATTTGTGACTTTTGACTCATCAGACGGTGTAAAATCATCTTCCAGAGTCTTCAGCGTTGCAATATCTTTTTCCCCCAGAGCCTGATAATAGCTCGTGATCAATGCAGTAACGTCTGCATCTGCTGTTTCCATGGGATTGGCGTCTTCTTTCTTCTCGTCAGACTCCCCTTCACTTATCGGAGAAGAAGGAACATTTCCCTGGTCTTCGGATGTGGTTTTCTGTTCATCTCCGGAATTCCCCTTATTACTTCCGGAACAGGCTCGAATGCCGCAAAACAGGACAACCACAATTATCAGAATAGCTCCACCCAGCATAAAATACCGGAGATTATCTGATAACCATTCTCTAAAATCATCCAAGTTCTTGTCCTCCTTATGAGTTACCGTTTGCTCCGTTCACTGCCGCCATACGATTTCTGACAGTTCCCGATTCTGATAACTCCTGTGATACAACGCACCGGAACTGTACATACGTCCCAGGCAGCACGCCTGAAGGGAATCGAACCCCCGCACATGGTACCGGAAACCACTGCTCTATCCACTGAGCTACAGGCGCGTATCTTGAAAATCAATCTTTTTAAACCTTTGTAAATACTGAAAAGCATTGATTTTACTGCTTTAAAGCCACTTTGCAAGAGATATTCAGTTGTAAAACTTGATACCTAGTCGTGTTAGTTTATACTTTCACCCTATTAAATTTAATTCATAAGGGGAAATAAGGGGAATATTTCATTTCCCGCATTGATAAGGGGGAAATAATTATTGCTTCATCCTTATCCGTATGCTATAATTTACTTAACACATAATTCATATTATCATAATTTTGGAAAAAAGTAAAGTTTTTTATTTTGTAAGTAAATTAGTGTAATTTTGTACAACGGAGGGATGTATATGGCAAGAAGGGAAAAAAGGTTCAGGATCATGGGATACTGTAACAAAGAATGACATTACATACTATAGGTACCGTAAGAAATATGATGGTATGACAAGCCGGAAAGAATTTGTAGGAAGAACAAAAGCTGATGTAAAACGCAAGATACAAGAATTTGAAGCTAAGAGTATGAGGGTTAACCAAAAAGATTATCGTAAGATGACTCTTGGGGAATGTATAGATAATATCCTGCAGACGTTGGAGCCGACTTTCAAGACAAATAACTATGCTACTCTTCAGTCTACAAATCGCTGCTATATTAAAACTAATCCGATTGCTGATGTTCAGATGGCTGCTATAGACAAGATTGTCATTCAAACATACTATACAAATATGTCGAAGAAATATTCTGAGAGCACTGTTAAAAAGACACGCACTCTTTTCAATATTGTTTTCGACTATCTTGTATCCTGTAATATCATCACAGAGAATCCTGCAAAAGGGATTAAGATGCCACATAAGTCAAAATATGCAGTACAGAAGAAAGAACACTCTTTTTTATCTTTAGAAGAAGCTGAAAAGTTTTATAATACGGCTCTTATGAAAGCAGACTCTGCTTTGCCAGGCGTAAGGACAGGCGATTACATCTATGGACGTAATGCCAGGTTCTGTCTGTTAGTTCTTTATACTGGCATGCGTATAGGAGAAGCTTATGCTCTCACATGGAAAGATATAGATTTTAAGAATAATACCATTAACATAGATAAGACAATGGAGCGTATTAAAGTAGATGGCAAATATCAGTGGCTCATAGATACACCAAAGCGTCCTAAGTCAATCAGAGTCATTCCTCTAGCAAATCGTGCAAAGGAACAGCTGCTCTGGCTTAAAACTGTGTCTCCTGGACTGGAAGCATCCGGAGATGACCATATATTCGTAACTAAGAACAATATTCCGCCATCACAATCAACTCTTACCAGAACACTTAAAGCGATTCTCAAGAGAGCTGGCATCGAATCTAATGGCTTCGGCCTACATGATCTTAGGCATTCGTTCGGATCTATGCTGCTGCAGAAAGGATGGGAACAGAACCAACCTGTAGATATCAAGGTAATATCAGAGATACTTGGACATGAAGATGTTTCCACAACTTATAACATATATATGCATATCATGAATAAACATAAATCAGAAGTCATAAATTTACTTGATTAAAAATAAGGGAGTTATATCATTTCGATATAGCTCCCATTTTTTACTATAAAAATATTGTTTTACGTATATTATCAGATATCCATTTAAGATACTTTTCTTTAGGAATCCTGTATGTATTTCCTATTTTTATTTTAGGAAAAGAACTTAGTTGAATAAGCTGATATGTTTTGTTACGTCCTATTTTTAGATGTTTTTGTATATCTGTTGGAGTTAACATTTCATCCATTCCATACTCCTTTTGATTATATGAGCCATATTTAAAGGACTCCATGAATAGCCTTTATTTGAAATTACATAATCTACTTCATCCTTAATACCATCAAATTGACCCACATCAGATAAATTCCTTCTATAAGACTCTTCTATATCATCACCACGTTCTAAAATTTTAATTAATCTATCCCTTCGAGGAACATCAATATAAAAAGATATAATATGCAAATCTTTGTTCTTCTTTAATTGTCTAAGCCCATGAGGAGTCAAGACAACTACTTTATCATCTGTACAGTCTTCTTTGGCTGTTCCATATTGCCAACCATTGTAAGAAGCATGCTCAGCAAAAAGATCTTTTTCTATCATATCATTAAATTGCTCTTCTGTAATAAATGATACGTTTCTCCATCTACATCTTCTTTTCTCATAGGTCTAGTAGTATATGTAACTATTTTATTAAAACCTAAAGCAATAAGCTCTCTTTCGATAGAACTTTTACCTGATGCTGATTCTCCTACAAGTACTATCATTCTTTAGTCTCCTTTGTATAAGTAATTAACTCCTTAGCATAAGGAAGAGTTAAAATCCAATCACAGAACTGATGCCATTCAGTTAATTTATGAGACTTCCTCTGAAAATACATAGAACGGAGATTTTCATAATTCAAACTGAGAGTTCTTGTCTGAAGCCATCCATTAGGCAACCAACGTACTAAAGCTTTCCAATAGCGTTTGTCTTTAGTCTCAATATATTTCTGTCTATAATGCTCACACTGATTAATAATAGCTGTTGGGTCTTCAATCTCTGAATCGAAATCGTCTGTTTCAAAACATTCTAAAGTAATAGGTGTACTAGCAAGTTTGTGCATTGTACTGGAACTATTAGCTACTGTTCCTACTTTGTATGTATCGTACTCTTTCCACCAATAAAGCGGTGCGGTAATAGTAACAGCTACAGAAATCTGTCTTAAAAATTTTCTATGCTCTGGTCCGGCACTGATAAGTCTCTGACATAAATCCATATCGTTTGGACCAATAATATAATCCGTCATACCACAGTTATGATCTCCGTATACAAAAGGACAATGATAGCATTCTTTATTAATATAATTAGTACTATCACTCTTACTATGAGACATTAACGCAGTCTCATTCCATAAAGTGCTTCCTCAAAGTTATATACATGTGTTCTTTCAAATTTCATAATTAAACCCTCCACTTTTTAATAGCTTTATTAAAAATTTCTATATCTATTTCTGGGCCCATAATATTTATGTCAATATCTTTTGGCAATCCAAAGGATAAGACTCCCAGAATAGACTTTAAATCAATAACATATCTTCCGAACTGTGCATCAATATCACAATTTTTAAATCTATTGGCAATACTGACAATTTCTGTAGCATCTGTTGAATCATTTAGTCGAATTTTCATCTTTATCCTTTCTTTCTGTTAAATAGTATGATATAGTGTAGATGGTTGTTCTATACACTTCACTTGTACACAACCAACACACATTTTTCTTTAGAGGCACTCTATTCAGTGCCTCTATTTTTTATTTATCTGTACTTCCAAATCCACCATTACGAGTACCCTCAGTTTTATCATCTTCTGTAATTCCATAAGGTAAGAAAATTCCCTGACAGAAGCCATCACCTTTAGCTACTTTCCATAGTTTTAACCCCTTCATTGGTTAATTTTAACCATAATATGTCCTTCGTTATCTGAATAGAAATAATCACTGTCAATGATACCAACTGTGTTCTCAAGTCTTATTCTATATTTAAAACCTAAACCACTTCTTGGAAACAACATTAGTACCCAATCATTGTTCATTCCGCAACGAATACCAGTTGGAATCTTAATTGTTTCTCCCGGCTCTAACACAAATGACAACGGTGAATAAAAGTCATAGCCAGCACTACCTTTAGTTGCTCTCTGAGGAAGTTCAATAGGGTAATATGCATCTTTAATTGTTTTATCAGTAATCATTGACGGCTTACTGAATGAATCTTTCCATGCTGTTTCAAACTGTTCATAAGATACTTTTTCAAATTTTGCAACTCTTTTCATTTACAAATCTCCTTTTTT
>ENA-OQAN01001295-OQAN01001295.1-human-gut-metagenome-genome-assembly--contig:-NODE-1295-length-11271-cov-2.329415_pt1 | contig 11271 bp, 11 predicted proteins | sample MGYA00242735_ERZ504527 | MGnify/ENA primary metagenome ERZ504527 (study PRJEB26092, sample SAMD00036230) | human gut metagenome | host: Homo sapiens | study: EMG produced TPA metagenomics assembly of...
CATTTTTATGGAAATTCAGAAAGTTACAGATACCGCATTTGCCAAATATGGAAAAGTGATGTCAGATATTCCGGTAGAGCGGATCTTAAAAGAGATGGAACACACGCCGCTTCCGGAAGATGTGATTTATGTTCCGTCTGTGGAAGCGCTGGAAGTACTTCCGGATGCGGTGGCAGTCAGAGAAAAAGGATTTGGAGGGCTGCGATTCAGATTGGGTATTGTAATGGGAGCAATGTGAAGTTGAATGCACTGGAGTATCACAGATCCTCAGAGATTGATATCGCAGTGACAGATTTGATCCTGCTGCTTGGATGTCAGCAGGACATCAAAGAAGATACCTATGATACAGCTCTCGTGGAGGCGTTTTTCGTACCGGCAGGAACGGCAGTGGAATTGTATGCGACTACGTTACATTATGCACCATGTAATGCAAAAGCAGGCGGTTTCCGATGTGTGGTCGTACTTCCGAAGGGAACGAATGAGGCACTTCCGTTTGCACCGGAAGCAAAGGGCGAGAGCAGACTTTTAACAGCAGTGAACAAGTGCTGATCGCGCACGAAGACGCAGAGATTGAGGGTGCGGTGAACGGCTTAAAAGGTGAAAATATAACAATTGTGTAAAAATAAAAAGCAAACAGAAAGGATGGTAACAGTATGAGTAACATGCCAGAATTAAAAATCGGAGTCGTTGCAGTGAGCAGAGATTGTTTTCCGGAGAGTCTTTCCGTGACAAGAAGGGAAAATCTGATCAAAGCATATAAAGAAAAATATGGAGAGGCGGATATTTATGAGTGTCCGATCTGTATCGTGGAAAGTGAGATCCACATGGTGCAGGCACTGGAGGACATTAAAAATGCAGGATGTAATGCACTTGTTGTGTATCTTGGAAACTTCGGACCGGAGATCGCAGAGACATTGCTTGCAAAACATTTTGACGGACCGAAGATGTTTATCGCAGCAGCAGAAGAGCGCGGAGACAACCTGGTTCAGGAAGAGGCGATGCTTACTGTGGTATGCTCAATGCAAGCTATAATCTGAAACTTAGAAATGTAAAGGCCTACATTCCGGAGTATCCGGTAGGAAATGCAGAGGAATGTGCGGACATGATCGCAGAGTTTCGTCCGATCGCAAGAGCTGTCATCGGACTGAACAGCTTAAAGATCATCAGCTTTGGACCGCGTCCGTTAAATTTCCTGGCATGTAATGCACCGATCCAGCAGTTGTACAATCTGGGAGTTGAGATCGAAGAAAACTCAGAGCTGGATTTATTTGAGGCATTCCATAAACATGATGGAGATGAAAGAATCCCGGACAAATCGTAAAAGAGATGGAAGAAGAACTGGGAGCGGGCAATAAGAAACCTGAGATCCTCGCGAAACTGGCACAGTATGAACTGACCTTGAAAGACTGGGTAGAAGAGCACAGAGGATACAGAAAATATGTAGCAATCGCAGGAAAATGCTGGCCGGCGTTCCAGACACAGTTCGGATTTGTTCCATGCTATGTCAACAGCCGTCTGACAGCACAGGGAATTCCGGTATCCTGTGAAGTAGATATCTACGGTGCACTGAGTGAATTTATCGGAACGGTTGTCAGTGAAGATACTGTGACCCTTCTGGATATCAACAATACAGTACCGAATGACATGTACAAAGAAGATATCGAAGGCAAGTTCCCATATACACAGAAAGATACATTTATGGGATTCCACTGTGGAAACACAGCGTCCTCCAAGCTGTCATTCTGTGAGATGAAATACCAGATGATCATGGCGAGAGCGCTTCCGGAAGAGGTGACACAGGGAACTCTGGAAGGAGACATCATCCCTGGAGATATTACATTCTTCCGTCTGCAGAGTACGGCAGACTGCAAGCTGCGCGCTTATATTGCACAGGGAGAAGTACTTCCGGTGCCGACACGCTCCTTTGGATCCATTGGAATTTTCGCAATTCCGGAGATGGGAAGATTTTACCGTCATGTTCTGATCGAAGGCAATTATCCGCATCACGGAGCAGTTGCATTTGGAAAATGGGGCAAGGCATTGTTTGAAGTATTCAAATATATCGGAGTGGATGTCAGTGAGATCGGATATAATCAGCCAAAAGGTGTCAGATATCCAACAGAAAATCCCTGGAACGAATAGGAAAAGCAGGAGGAATCGTATGTTATACATAGGTGTAGATCTCGGAACATCAGCAGTAAAATTACTGCTGATGGATGAGAACGGAACCATTCATAAGATCGTATCAAGAGAATATCCATTGTATTTTCCGCATCCAGGCTGGTCCGAGCAAAATCCGGAAGACTGGTTCGCACAGAGTATGGAAGGAATCCGTGAGCTGACAGCAGAGTGTGACAAAAGTCAGGTCAGAGGATCAGCTTTGGCGGTCAGATGCATGGTCTTGTGGTACTGGATGAGGCAGACCATGTGCTTCGTCCGGCAATCCTCTGGAATGACGGACGAACAGAGGAAGAGACGGATTATTTAAATCAGGTGATCGGCAAGGAAACACTGTCCAAATATACAGCCAATATTGCATTTGCCGGGTTCACGGCTCCAAAGATCCTGTGGATGAAAAATCATGAACCGGAGTTGTATGAAAAGATCGCAAAGATCATGCTGCCAAAAGATTATCTGGCATATAAGCTGTCCGGTACTTTTTGTACCGAATATTCGGACGCATCGGGAATGCTGCTTTTAGATGTACAGAACAAATGCTGGTCAAAAGAGATGCTGGATATCTGCGGCATCAGAGAAGAGCAGCTGCCAGGGCTTTATGAAAGCTATGAAGTGGTTGGTAATTTGAAACCGGAAATTGCAGAAAAACTGGAACTCGGTACAGATGTAAAAGTCATTGCAGGCGCCGGAGACAATGCGGCGGCGGCTGTGGGAACCGGAACAGTAGGAGACGGTCAGTGTAATATTTCGCTTGGAACGTCAGGAACGATTTTTATATCCAGCAAGACATTTGGTGTAGATGAGTATAATGCATTGCATTCGTTTGCGCACGCGGATGGCAATTATCATCTGATGGGATGTATGCTTAGTGCGGCATCCTGCAATAAATGGTGGATGGATGAAATTTTAAAGACAAAAGAGTATGCAAAAGAGCAGGAAGATATCGTAAAGCTGGGTGAAAATCAGGTGTTCTATCTGCCTTATCTGATGGGAGAGAGATCCCCGCATAATGATCCGTCTGCAAGAGCTGCATTTATCGGGATGTCCATGGATACTACACGTGAAGAGATGACGCAGGCAGTACTTGAAGGCGTTGCATTCGGACTTCGCGATTCTCTGGAAGTGGCGAGAAATCTTGGAATTCAGATTGAACGCACGAAAATATGCGGAGGCGGAGCAAAGAGTCCGCTCTGGAAAAAGATTATTGCAAATGTGATGAATCTGAAAGTTGATGTGATCGAAAGTGAGGAAGGACCCGGATACGGTGCTGCGATTCTGGCAGCAGTCGGATGTGGAGAGTTTGAAAATGTGGAAAGTGCTGTGGATAAACTGGTCCATGTGGTGGAAACTGTGGAGCCGGACACAGAGCTTGTGGAAAAATATGAAAAATGCTACCGAAAATTCAAAAAATACTATCCGGCATTAAAAGGATTGTTTTAATTGTGAAGAAAATGGTACATGCTAGAAAGTAGATAGTTCTAAACAGGGGCAAGTATGACTCATGCGAGTCGCTTTGCCCCTGTAATTTTCTATAAAAAGAAAAAGATAGATAACAACTGCTATCTTACGAGAAAATTCTTAATCATTCAGAAATATCTTGCAGGAGTTTTTAAAAAAAGTTTTTTCCGAAAAACAATGGTTTCATATTGGCGAATATTACCGTTCTTATTTCCGTAGATGATATCCCCCTTTTTTGGCAGTACTATGTCGATATTGCGGTATGAAAAATTTTGTATAAAGATATATTCGTATTCATCATCTGTCCGACTTGTTACCTCAATCCCATCAGGAATTGTATTTAGAATAGAATGAATATGATGTTTAGCTAAAATTTTGGCATAAAAATCATGGTAAAAAAGTTCTTCAGCGTCGGCACAGATGTAGTAAGCATATCCCTTACCATACTGATTTACTGTCAGTGCAGGTGTGCCTTGATAAAAATCCTTTCCGTAATTCATGAGTGGTGTGGCACCGTCGAGTTGAATTAAATCGCAAAGATTTTTACATTTATAGGACGTATTCAGCTGCAAAGAATTTTCAGTGACTGGAATGAGTAAATTCTCTTCCCATTCATAGAGTCCGTCAATTTCTTTACTTCTAAGTCCCAATACATCGAGCAAGCCATGTGGAGTTCCCTCGAGGTAGCACAGATCAGTTTCATTTACGATTCCACTCCAGTATGTCATGATTAGTATCCCGCCATTTTCAACGAAAGTACGTAACTTTATTTCGATGCCAGCTCGAAATATATATAACATTGGTGCAACCACGAGTTTATAAGAATCAAGGGATTGCTCCATGTTAATGATATCTATATTGAGGGCAGCTTTTCGAAGCGTCTGATAGGATTTTAAGACACTTTCATGGTAGAAAAGCCCTTCATTTCGTGGTCCTTTCGCGTCTTCCATAGCCCATCTGTTTTCCATGTCATAAATGATGGCAGCAGATGAATCTACTTTGCTTCCAATAACTTGTTTTAACTCTATGAGGGATGCACCGGTTTCAGTTACCTCGTTGAAAACGCGTGTATCAGATCCTCCATAGTGATCAATGACCGCCCCATGGAATTTTTCGAAACCTCCTCGACTCTGTCTGATTTGGAAATATTGTACACTATCCGAACCGTGTGCAATTGCTTGTAGAGAAGCAGATTGTAACAATCCAGGTTTTTTGAGTTTACTTACTGTTTGCCAGTTTGGACTGGAAGGGCAGGATTCCATCAAAAGGAATGGTTTCTGTTTCATACTACGCATGAGATCATGTGCATTGCTGTATCGTATGCTGTACAAATTTCCTCTTCTTTATTCCATGCAGGATAGCTGTCCCAAGATACATAATCAATGTGTTTTGCCATATTGTAGTAGTTTAAGCCTTTATAATCATTCATAAAATTAGTTGTAACGGGCTGAGTTGCACCGGCATCTCGTAGAGAATGTATCTCTTCGCACATAAAATCAATTGTCTGATCTGTTACAAATCGTTTCCAATCAAGATTGAGGCCGTGTAACCCATGGTCTCCTATTGAAGAGGGACTTTCAACTTGATTGAATGAATTATAGGTGTGACTCCAAAAGGTTGTCCACCATGCTTGATTCAGGCTGCCGATATCTTTATATTTGTTTCTCAGCCAATTGCGAAAAGCTTCCTGACATAATGGACAGTGACATTCATCTCTGTATTCATTGGAAATATGCCATAAAATCACTCCCGGATGATTTTTAAATGTTTCAGCCAACTTCTGGTTGATGATTCGAACCCGTTCTCTGTAAGCCGGTGAAGTGTAGCAATGATTATGTCGCTCTCCATATAGTTGACGGGTACGGTCTTCACGAACACGGAGAACTTCGGGGTATGTTTCAGCCAACCAGCGAGGACGGGATCCAGAGGGGGGGGCAAGTATGACTTGAATGCCATTGTCGTAGAGTTTATCAATTATGTCAATCAGCCAGTTGAAATTAAAGCAATCCTTTATTGGTTCTAAGGTAGACCAAGAGAAAACGCCAAGTGTTACCGTATTTATGTGTGCTTTTTTCATAAGAAGTAAATCCTGTTTGAAAATATCGGGTCTATCCAACCATTGTTCTGGATTATAATCACCGCCATAGATAAATCTATCAATATTTAAATAATTTTGACTCATTCTTGTTATCCCTTCTATCAGTAGCAATAAATTTGTTATAAAATGCAGTTTAAGAGTTTTACTTAATTTATGCAATAATAAATGTAAGGTTAAGTGGTTACATTTTTGCACAGCAAACTGGCGAAAAAAAGAATTTTTAAAATTTGCAAGTTGGTGTAGAATGAGGGCATCACAAAGAGGAAGGAGAGTAAGGATGAGACCCAGGTATCATATTTCACCAGAACACGGTTTTTTGAATGATCCAAACGGTCTGACACAATTTCGTGGAAAGTATCATGTGTTTTACCAGTGGCTGCCGGATGTTGTTCCACAGGGTAATAAGCAATGGAGACATTGTATTTCAGACGACCTGGTGCATTGGACGGATGAGGGAAGCACATTACAACCCAAGGAGTGGTATGAAAAGAATGGTTGCTATTCAGGATCGGGTATTGCAACAGAAGATGCATACTTTTTGTTCTATACAGGTAATGTAAGAGATGCTGAAGGAGGGAGAGAAACATATCAGTGTGTTGCTGTATCTGACGATGGGAAGTCTTTCCGGAAAAAGGGCCCTGATTTATCTGCCAGATGGATACACAGCACATTTTCGTGATCCGAAAGTATGGAAGAAAAATGACAGATGGTGGATGGTTGTAGGAGCACAGACAAAAGAATTGAAAGGCAATGTGGCAATATTTGAGTCGAATGACCTGAAAAATGGGATTACCGGGGAAATCTGCTGGATACTTCGATGGACTGGGGGTATATGTGCGAATGTCCTGATGTAATGGATATAGAACAACAATTTCTGGTAGTCAGTTGTCAGAAAGAAACCGGGTGTAAAGGAATCGTTTTTAGTGGAAGGATGGACTACGCTGAAGCAAAATTTCAATTACAGGATGAGGGGAATTTGCTGGATGAAGGATTAGATTTCTATGCGCCACAGAGTTTTGCAGATGAATCAGGACGATGCATTTTAATTGGATGGCTTGGTGCAGGTGAGTTGGAGTATCAGATGAGTCAGCCTACGGTAGAAGAGGGGTGGCTGCATGCACTGACAATTCCAAGAGAGTTGTTTATACAGAATGGAAAACTTCATCAGAGGCCGGTTAAGGAATTCGAGCGTATCAGAAGACATGAGCGGGTGATCGAAGCAGAAGGATACACTTTCATTGATCAGGAAACATGGAGCGTGGAATTACTGGCAGAGCAGTTATCCAGTCAAAAAATTTCTTTTAATTTTGGGAATGTATTGAAAATTTATTTTGATAATAACAATTTGCTTATTCAAAGAAAACATTGGAATATGAAAGGATATGATGAAGTACAAGTGGAGATTTCTGAGCTTGAAAATATCCAGGTGTTTTTAGATCAGTCTACAGCAGAAATTTTTGTGAATAATGGAGAAAAAAGTATTTACATTCAAAGCTTTCTTTACAGATGAGAAAGGGATTGAAATTGAATCTGAACAAACAATTTTGTAAAATTTTATATCTAATTTTTGATTATCCGTATAAACACTATACTTTCAAATATTTTGAAGTATAGAAAAGCACTCATTTTACCACGAATTTACCATAATTAAACGAGCCTTGATATGACTATAAATAACACTAAAAAGACCTCACACCTAAACGGTGTCTTTTTTAAAAGCAGTCAATCATAAGACCAACTGCTTTGTAAATATAGATATTAAATTGTTAAGCTGAGATTTTACTTAGATTTATCTTTCACTGGTTTGCTATTTTCATCATTTTCTCCTTCAAGCCATGCCATTATGCCAAAGTTACAAAATGGATAAATTATTACTTCTTTATAAACTTCTTGCTCACAACGAGGCAGATGACATATTCTTCACCTTTTACATTTTTTAATTACCGAAATTCCCTTTTTTATTTGCAAATTACATGTCTTATAGCTTACCATGTTTTTCGTATCTTGCGACTCTTGATATTTTGTTATCCTCATCTACAAATACTACTTTAGGTGGATTTTTCTTTACCTCTTCTGGAGTCATCTGTGCATAGCACATTATGATTATCTTATCACCTGTCTGAACACATCTTGCAGCAGCTCCATTGAGACATATCATTCCGCTGCCTCTTTCTCCTGCAATTGTGTATGTCTCAAATCTGTTCCCATTATTTATATCTACGATACTTACCTTTTCATACTCCAAAATTCCAGCACTGTCAAGTAAGTCTTCGTCTACAGTGATGCTTCCTACATAATCAAGTTCTGCTTGAACTACTGTAGCTCTGTGTATCTTCCCCTTTAACATTTCAAATGTCATATTTAACCCCCGTTTAACCTTCGTAAATAAAGTTGTCAATCAATCTGGTTTTGCCGATATAAACTGCCATGGCAACTAGTACTGGTGCTGTCATCTCCTTGACCGGTTTAACTGAAACAGCGTCTACAGCCTGAACATAATCTATTTTCGCCATAGGCTCAGTTTCAATAAGCTTAATCATTTCTGATACAATTTTATCTGTATCTTTTTCTCCTGCTTTTGCCATATCTTCTCCGAGCTTAACTGCTTTGCTTAAAATTAGTGCCGCCTTTCTCTCATCTTTGCTTAGATATGTATTTCTTGAACTCTTTGCAAGACCATCCTCTTCTCTAACTATAGGGCAGCCCACAATTTCGATATCAAAGTTCAAATCTCTAACCATTCTTTTTATAATCGCAAGCTGCTGTGCATCCTTTTGACCAAAGTAAGCTCTGTCGGGATTTACAATATTAAAAAGTTTAGATACTACTGTGCCTACACCCCTGAAATGTATTGGTCGTGATTTTCCACAAAGTTCCTCTGAAAGACTTTCTATGTTTACATATGTTGAAAAATCGTCAAAATACATATTTTCCGGCTCAGGATTAAATATTAAATTAGCACCTGCCTCCTCACATAGCATAGTATCCCTTTCCAAATCCCTCGGATAGCTTTCCAAATCTTCCCCTACTCCAAATTGAGTCGGATTTACAAAATCACTGACAACAACTCTATCGTTTTCTGAAACAGCCCTTGTAATTAAACTCTTATGTCCTTCGTGCAAAAATCCCATAGTAGGAACAAGACCTACTGTAAGACCTTCTTTCTTCCATTCTTTGACTATAACTCTCACTTCATCTACGGTTTTTACTATTTTCATCGTTCTATCTCCTAATATAACTTGTTAATTACATCTTCTGAAATTTTAAATGTGTGTTCAGGTGCTGGAAAGCTTCCCTGTTTAGTTTCTTCTATATATGCAGCAAAGGCTTCTTTCATTACATCTCCTACCTTTGCGAATTGTTTTACGAATTTAGGTGTAAAGTCAGAGACCATTCCAAGCATGTCCTGATAAACGAGAATCTGTCCATCGCAGCCAGATCCTGCACCTATTCCTATTGTAGGAATATTAATGCTTTCAGAAATAATTTCCGCTAATTTTGCAGGTACGCATTCCAAAACAATCGCAAATGCTCCTGCTTCTTCAACAGCTTTTGCCTCTTCAATGAGTTTCTTTGCTCCCTCTTCACTTTTTCCCTGAACTTTAAAGCCTCCAAAAACGTTCACTGACTGAGGTGTAAGTCCAATATGTGCCATAACAGGAATTGAAGCAGCTGTAATAGCTTAATCTGTGGACAAACAGAGGCTCCACCTTCTAGCTTTACTGCTTGACATCTTCCTTCTTTCATAAGTCTTCCTGCGTTATACATGGCCTCTTCAACTGAAACTTGATATGACATAAACGGCATATCTCCAACTACTAAGGCATCTTTGGCACCTCTTGTAACTGCTCTTGTATGGTGAATCATATCTTCCATTGTTACCGGCAAAGTATTTTCGTATCCGAGCATAACCATGCCAAGAGAATCTCCAACGAGAATACCGTTAATACCTGACTGATCCATCAATTTAGCTGTCGAATAGTCATAGGCTGTCAGCATTGTAATCTTATCGCCCTTAACCTTCTGTTCTTTAAAAGTGGATACTGTGTTTTTCATTTTTAATTACCTCCGTCATCTTCAAATAGTCACTGTCTAAATGTTTTTCCTGTGCAATACTGAGAAGCTTTTCTGAAAGCAAAAGATATATCATCTCATATCCCACCTTTTCCTCAGACTCGTTTATCCATGCTGCCTTAATAGCTTCAATGTGTTTTGTGATAGTCGACAAATCATTTCGCTCAACAGGACCTGTGAGGGCAGCCGCAACTCCTTTTTCTGCCAATGTGTCGGCATTTCCAGTAAACAAAGGCACTAAGGCTTTCTTTGCATCTTTTTTATCAAAGCCGCATTTTACAAGCATTTCAGCCCCCACTTGAAAAAGTCCGTTTACGAGATTGCTTACAACTACTGCACCGCAGTGGTAAAGAGATTTATTTTCCGCTCCCATTGCGATTACCTTATTTCCTGCTCGCTCAAAGATACTCTTAATCTCATCTAGATTCTCTGCCGAACCCTCCACAGTAAAATAAGCCTTATTCAAGTGTTTCCATGATTCGCACTTATCACTTATTGCATATAGGGGATGTACCGAATAGATATTTGCACCGAGGTTTTCACCATCAAAAAAAACGGTAGATGAAATCGAACCGCTGCAATGACAAATATTTTTATTTTTAATATCCAGATTCTTCATATAATCCCATACTTTGCTTATTTGTCCATCAGGCACAGTAATAAACAGGGTATCACTGTCACTTAAGATATTCTCTATACTCTTATATAGTTTTGTGTTAGTAAAATCTGCTGCTGATTTAGCTGATTCCGGTGATTTGCTGAAGTAACCCGTAATCTCTACGCCGTTTTCCTTCAGTATTTTCCAAGGGAAAATCCTACTTTCCCCGCTCCGATAAATCCTGCTCTCATATCGATCACTCCTTTCTGGGAAGTGACAATCATGAAAATCTGCATGGATGAGGTCTCGTTCAAACTGATATAATCCTCATGGTTTAAAAATAAAAAATATGTGGTATAGTTTCTGTTCGAATACTATCTACCCATTACTATAGCACCTATTTAAGTGATTGTACAGAGAAAAAAACAAGGCACCACTCTAACTAATTTATCATTAAAGTGATGCTAATATAAATCGTGTTATTTAGCTTTTCTGTATTTAATCATTTTCACAATCTGAATTATCAAAGTCGGGATAAAAATATAAAGCATGACAAAACACTTCTTCATTTTTCGCTTGATTACCCACCACAGAAAAGAAAGAACCCTGTAAAGAGCCTTACCACCATTGGTGGTGCTTTGCACTCTTGATTGGGCTTTTTGTTTGCTGTATCTTTCATGCAAGAGGAAAATTAAAGTCCTCTATTCCATTTCTCTTTTAGATAATCTTCATAGTCCGTTTCATTAAAATCTAATTGTGGCGAAGTGTTGGGAATGTTGTTTCTGTTGTCTATATCTGCAAGCTGACGGAATATCCAATCATCATAAGGGTCGTGATATTTATAACTCTTTGGGCTGTTCTCTGT
>ENA-OQAN01001296-OQAN01001296.1-human-gut-metagenome-genome-assembly--contig:-NODE-1296-length-11270-cov-1.737234_pt1 | contig 11270 bp, 16 predicted proteins | sample MGYA00242735_ERZ504527 | MGnify/ENA primary metagenome ERZ504527 (study PRJEB26092, sample SAMD00036230) | human gut metagenome | host: Homo sapiens | study: EMG produced TPA metagenomics assembly of...
TCAAATTCCAACTTTGGAAACATGAAACAGTTTGGAAATAGCGGGAATAAGGCAACCAAATCGTTGGTCCAAGGGCGGCACCGATGGCTAGGCAGGCAGACAAGGTACCGAAGCAGGCAAGACGGCCTTAGCAAGATAACCGATTCCCCAAGGTAGACACAAAGATAACTGGGAAAATCAAAAATAGAATGAGTTTCCAGTTACGTAGAATACTAGTGATATCACTTTCTTCACCCTCACGAAACAGCAAGGGAGCAATAATGAAAGCTAGGAAAAGTTCTGTTTCAAGCTCGAAAGTGCGTCCCTTTAAAAGTAAACCAATACCAACCCCAAAAATAATTTGAATCAAAGGTAGGGGAAGACGTGGAAAGACACGATTGATAACGTTCGATAAAATCAAGCTAAAAAAGAAGAACAGGCAAAGCTAATGATAAATGCATAGCTCCTCCTACCCTTCCTTATGACAACAGTTTGAGAATAGTTCTTTTTGCTTACTAATTTTTTTATCAATGGCAGTGACATCTTCCTTGGCTAAAAGTTTATGGCAACGTTCGACCTCAAGACTAGCTAACTTTTTCTTAATTTTAGCCGTTTTACGATTATCAACCTTTTTTAAAGTATCCTCGGCACTTTGCTTATCTATATATTTGGCCTGCATATCTGCAAGCTTCTCTTTAATATCTGTAATCATTGTAATTTCTCCAACATCACCAAAAATGGTGGGGTATTAATTTGATTAAGGGGTTGGTAAAGCATGGCTGTAAAATCACGCTGGTCCAAACCGATAACGTACTCAAGCACAGCATCCTTCTCCATATCGCCACCATCATGACCATAGTAAATCATAATAGCTAAACGACCACCCACCTCTAGACGGTCAAGAATTTTCTCAATGGCCTCAAGGGTCGTGTGGGGTTTGGTAATAACACTCTTATCTGCAGATGGCAGATAACCCAGATTGAAAATAGCTGCACGAATAGGTTCCGTGACATAACGGTCCAGATTTTCGTGACCGTCTAAAATGAGTTCCGCATTTTCAATTTCCAAATCTGACAAGCGTTGACGAGTCTTTTCGAGCGCCTGCTCCTGCACGTCAAAGGCATAAACCTTCTTGGCAAGACCAGCCAGAAAGGCTGTGTCATTGCCGTTTCCCATGGTTGCATCGACAACTACACTCTCATCGTCCAGCACTTGAGCTAGAAAGTCATGAGATAGATGAATTGGTCGTTTAATCATGCTTTTTCCTCCTTCTCGTTAGCTACTTTGCACCCTTGCCATGAGTCACGACGTTCCATCTCTTTGTCAATGGCATTGAGGACTTCCCATTTGTTGAGACTCCACATAGGACCAATCAACATATCTCGCGGTGCATCACCTGTGATTCGATGAATGACGATATCCTTAGGGATGATTTCCAACTGGTCACAGATGATGGACACATACTCTTCCTGACTCAGCAATTTAAGACGCCCTCGTGGTAGTCTCTTTGCATACGCGTATTGGTCATCAGATGGAGGAGGTGGAGTTTAATTCCCTGAATGTCATTGTCCGTCACACAACGGCGAACATTTTCCACCATCATCTCGTGGGTTTCCCCTGGCAGCCCATTAATCAGATGCGATACAATCTCAGCCTTTGGCGCACGCTCACGCACACGCTTAACCGTCTCCACATAGAGATCATAGCTGTGTGCTCGGTTAATGAGTTCTGACGTTTCTTCATAAGTCGTCTGCAAGCCAAGTTCAACGGTCACATGCATACGTTCTGTGAGTTCTGCCAGATAATCAATCACATCGTCTGGCAAACAGTCCGGGCGGGTACCGATATTGATGCCAACAACACCAGGCTCATTGATAGCCTGTTCGTAGCGTTCCTTGATAACTTCAAGCGACGCGTGGGTATTGGTAAAGTTTTGAAAATAAACCAGATATTTCTGAACTTCTGGCCACTTGCGGTGCATGAAGTCAATCTCATGGTAAAACTGCTCACGAATCGGTGCCTCAGGAGCTACAATGGCGTCCCCAGACCCCGATACCGTACAAAAGGTACAGCCACCATGAGCACTGTGCCATCACGGTTGGGACAATCAAAACCCGCATCTATTGGTAGTTTGAAAATCTTTTCGCCAAAAATTTCACGATAGTAATCATTGACTGTTCTATAACGTTTTTTCATAAAGACTATTATAACACTTTGACCTAAAAAAGAGAGTAAGACTCAGAACAAAAATCATGAATTTCTGCCTGTCCTACTCTCTTCTTATTTAGTCTTTTTCAAATAATCAATGGCTTCTTGAGCTGTTTTAACAGGGACGATTTTCATCTTGGTTCCCAGTTTCTTGGCAGCTTCCTTGGCCTCTTGATAGTTGGTTTTGGCATCCGGATCAGCCTTTTTCATTTCCTTGGTTACTGGATTATTTGGCACGAAGAAAATGTCTGCACCACTATCAGCCGCTGATTTCACCTTGAGGTAGGCACCACCGATATCACCGACCGAACCATCCTTTTCAATGGTTCCTGTTCCAGCAATCTTACGGCCAGCCTTGAGTCTTGACCAGATACCTGATCGTAAATAGCTAGGGTAAACATAAGACCCGCACTTGGTCCGCCAACGCCATCAAGTTTAAACTTCACATTTTCAGGACTCTTAACCTCGGTATGATCTGTCAAACCGATACCAATACCATTTTTACCATTGGCAATCTTGATAATCTTACCAGTGGCAGTCTTTTCTTTGTCATCTGTCGTATAAGTGACCTTGACTTTTGAACCCAGCTTAAGTCCTTGAACGTATTTAATCAAGTCAGCAGAATTATCAAAGGTCTTGCCATTGACAGCTGTCACCGTATCCGCAATATTGAGGACACCCTTGAAGCTAGAATCATCAGCCACCTGAAGCACATAGACACCCATATACTCCAAGCTAGCCTCCTTACCAGCCAGAGTCAAGCCCTGATAAATCGCTTGGTTTTGGGAAGTCTCCATGTAAAATTGGTTGATACGCATGAAATCTTCATCAGAGTAATTCCCAGTTGCCTCTTCAGCTGTTTGAAGCTTTGCAAAATCATTAAGCTGAGCATAGAGCATCAAGCCAAAGTCGCCTTGGTTTGAGCCACCGCCACAAAATTGTAGGATCCTTTTGAATCATCAGCTTTCTTGTCTACAGTCAAGACTTCCTTGGTATCAAAAGCACCACCCGGAAGCTCAACATAATAATTATTTAGCGGGAAAAAGAGGGCAAATAGGAGGAAAAGTACCGTAAAAATACTTAACAACCACCACTTAATCCGCCAAATTTTCCCTAATAGTGATTTAGATTCGTTCTTGTTTGCCACGCTTAGCCTCCACTTCCTTAACAACTGCTTGAGGAACATAGGAACTAATATCCCCCTCAAAATAAATCAACTCACGCACACGACTGGAAGAGACTGGTGTTACCTCATGACTAGCAATCAAATAAACCGTTTCAATTTCAGGGGCCAACCCCTTATTGAAATAATCCATATTAGCCTCATAGTCAAAATCTGTCGCATTACGAAGGCCTCGGACCAAATAAGTCACCCCAAGATCTCTGGCGACATCTACAGCCAGACTATCGTGAGCCGTTATAACCTTTACATTGGGAAGATCTGCCACGACCTCTTCCAAGATACGCTTGCGAGTCTCCACGTCCCAGAAGCCCTGCTTATTTTTATTATAAAAGAGACCGATATAGAGCTCATCAAAGAGCTTGCTGCTCTGGCAATAATATCCATATGCCCATTAGTAATCGGATCAAAAGACCCCGTAAACATAGCAATCTTTGTCATAGCATTCCTTTCTACAACTTCCCTATCAAAGGCTAACGCACGTAAACGGTCACCTTACTGATACCATAGGTTTTCTGTTTCCAAATCCCAAAGTTTGAAATTTCTTCAGGCAGGTCCACAGCCTTATCCGTCTCACAAACCAACATAACTTCCTCAGCCAAGAGCCCTTGCTCTTCTAACTGAGTAATATTGGCCACAATCTGCTCTTTGGCATAAGGCGGATCTAAAAGTACCAAGTCAAACTTTCCTGTCAATTGTGTCAACGCTCGCGCCGCATCCATCTTCAAAAGCTGAAACTGCTTCTCACTCTTGGTCATCTTGATATTTTCCTGAATAACAGCCTGTGCCCGACGATCCTTTTCCACGAGGACAGCAGACGACATACCACGACTGATAGCCTCAATAGCCAGACTACCACTTCCAGAAAAAAGATCCAAAACACGCCCTCCATCAAAGAAAGGACCAATCATATTGAAAATGGCACCCTTGACCTTGTCCGTTGTTGGACGAGTCGTTTTGCCTTCTAACGTTTTAAGCGGACGCCCGCCAAATTCACCTGCTACAACACGCAAGTCGGTCACCTCGTTTTTACTGATTTTTAGTAAGACTTTTCTATTATAACAAAAAACACGCATAGATGTTGGTCCAAAGGGGACTAGACAAGCTAAATCCCCCCAAGAGAACACAAAAAACTCGAGAACATCCCAAGTTTTTATTATTTTACTTATCACCAAGTGCAGTCACGTAGTTGTAGGCTTCGATACCAGCTGTGGCACCATCACCTACGGCTGTTGTAATTTGGCGAAGGTCTTTCTGACGGACATCCCCAATGGCAAAGATACCAGGAATACGTGTCGCCATCTTATCATCTGTAATTACCCAACCATCTTGGTCAGTGATGTCGAGACCTGTCAAGTAATCTGAAACAGGATCAAGTCCCACATAAACGAAGACACCGCCAAATTCGTGGTTAGTCACCTCACCAGTTTTGACATTCTTGATATCAACACTGCGAACCTTGATATCATCACCCTTGATTTCTTCAACGACTGAATCCCAGATAAACTTGACCTTTTCATTGGCGAAGGCACGGTCTTGAAGGACCTTTTGAGCACGCAATTCATCACGACGGTGAACAATGGTCACGCTATTGGCAAAGCGTGTCAAATAAATTCCTTCTTCAACGGCAGAGTCTCCACCACCAACAACCAAGAGGTCTTGATTACGGAAGAAGGCACCATCACAGACCGCACAGTAAGATACCCCACGGCTGTTGTACTCTTCTTCACCAGCAACACCAATGTGGCGATGTTTGGCACCAGTCGCAATGATCACTGTCTTGGTTTGGTACTCTTCATCACCAGTTTTGACAACTTTATAGTCACCCTTGTCTTCGATACCAGACACGATACCATAAAGATTTTCAACGCCCAATTTTTCCAAAGGTTCGAACATCTTCATTGACAATTCTGGACCAGAAATACTTTCAAAACCAGGGTAATTTTCAATATCAGACGTGTTATTCATCTGTCCACCAGGAGCACCTTGCTCCAAAGTTGCCACTTTAAGGTTGGCACGTGCTGCATAGAGTGCTGCAGTCATCCCCGCAGGACCAGCTCCAATAACAATTGTATCGTACATGAGTAACTCCTTATATGATTTTCTTGTAGAGATATCTTACACCTAATGTGCCAACAAAGCTAGAATTATGCATTCAGCACGATAAGAATCGCCATAAAAGCAAATGCCAAAACGGGAATCGAAACCATCGACATCATAATAGCATCATAGAGGCACCTTGACGCTCCTTAACAGTTTTGTCCGCACGACGTAAAGCACGCCATCCAAGCCAAATAGCACCAATCACCAAGCACACAAAGAAAGCAATCACAAGGCCTAAGAGGTAAAATTTAAAAATATTTAATAACATAAATCATCCTAAAGTGAGAAATAGAAAAGGCTGAGATAACATTCTCCAACCTCTAAATTCGACTAGTAATAACTGCACGATGCAGTTTCTGATTGGACTATAGTCGCCTTTGAAACATTCAAAAGTTCCTAATCATCCTTGTGGGACTTTGACTATGGACTAAAATGTCGTCCACTCCCACCACCTTTTCTATTGTAACAAAAATCTCATCTTAAAGATATTGTTTTGAATAAGAAGCGAAAAATTCTTTTGTTCGTTCTTCTTTTGGATGGTTAAAGACTTCGTCAGGTGTTCCTTGTTCAAGAATACGACCTTTTTCAAGGAAGAGCACCTTGTCAGCCACTTGATAAACAAAGTTCATGTCGTGACTGACCAAAATCATAGTTTGACCTGACTTAGCTGCATCAGCGATTGATTTTTCAACCTCACCAACCAACTCAGGGTCAAGAGCAGATGTTGGTTCGTCAAGCAAGAGCACATCAGGCTTCATTGCAAGGGCACGAGCCAAGGCCACACGTTGCTTTTGACCACCTGACAAGTGACGTGGGTAGTGGTTTTCACGATTAGAAAGCCCAACCTTAGCAAGCTCTTCTTTCGCAATCTTGGTAGCTTCTTCGTCAGAAAGTTTCTTAACAATCTTAAGACCTTCCTTAACATTATCCAAGGCTGTACGACGTTCAAAGAGGTTGAACTGTTGGAAAACCATGGCCAACTTACGGCGAAGGGTAAGGATTTGTTCTTTAGTGATAGTCTTAAAGTCGACTTTAAAATCATCAATGGTAATGGTACCAGAATCAGGTTGTTCCAAATAGTTTAAGCTACGAAGAATTGTTGATTTCCCTGCACCAGAGGCACCAACAAGAGCTACAACTTCACCCTTTTCAATGTCAATATCAATACCATCGAGAACCTTTTGACCTGAAAATTCCTTGGTCAAATTTTTGATACTAATCATTAGCGGTCACCTCCAATTCCAGAAATGTCAGTCACTTCAGGCGCCTTAATGGCCATGTGATTTTCAACTGAACGACCAATGTACTCAATCAAGATTGAGATTACCCAGTATACAAGGGCAACTGAGATATAACGTTCAAAGTAACGGTAGTCGGCACCACCCAAGATTTGAGCCTGAGCATACATTTCGACGATACCAGCACTAAAGGCAAGTGATGTTCCCTTAGTCAAACCAATCAAACTGTTAATCAAACTTGGTGTTGCAATAACTGCCGCATTTGGAATAATGACACGACGGTAAACCTGTGCTGATGTCATCCCAAGAGAACGGGCAGCTTCGATTTCCCCAGCATCAACAGCCTGAATCGCTGCACGAATGGTTTCACTCATGTAGGCTGCTTCGTTAAAGGCAAAGGCCGTAATCGCGAAGATAGCTGGTGGAATCTCATTGATATTCCAATCCAAACCAAATTCACCATTCAAATAACGAAGGAAGAGTGGTATTCCATAGTAAGTCAACATGAGTTGTACAAGGATTGGTGTCCCACGCAAGAAGCTCACAAAAACTGCTTGAATTGGATAAAGGATACGTACTCGATTGATCTTAACGACCGCAAAGACAAGGGCCAAAATCAAACCGAAGAAAGCACCTGCAATGGTCAATCCCAAAGTCAAAGGCAAGCGTTCCACAATCTTAGGAACAGCATCAAAGACTGCCTTCCATGAGAAGAGCTTACCAGCTGGCATCCAAGACGAAATCCATTTGAAGATAATCGTAATCAGTTGCAAAACATAGCCCCAAAGAATTTCTACTAGCCAAGACAAGGGAATGGCTAAAGCAACAGCTACTGCCAAACCAACCAAGCCAATGATAACTTGGAGATACCAAGGTGACCGATTAAATGCTTCTATACTCTTTTTCACAATGTCGCCCTTTCTTTCTAAAAAAAGTAGGTTAGCCTAGTGCTAACCATTCAAATATCTTATCATAATTTTATAGTATTCATTTTAGCACGACTCAGAAAGTCTGTGAAATAGTCTTTTCTTATCATAGTGATAAGAAAATCGTATCACTGATAATAATACCTTGTTAAGACCAAAAAGATTTGAACTAATTCCTTATTTAACGAACAAAGTGAGCATAAACCGAGGCTTTCCGGCGTGAGAAAAACACCTGAAACTTTAAAGTTTCAGGTGTTCGGAAGTGAGACCTTAGGCTCAAAACTTAGTCATGGAGCTTCGACGAAGGTCGCTGACGTCCGTCATCACCTCAGGAAAGCCTCAAAAGAAAGCTTTGTGTTAAATCCAAAGCTGAGACAGCAGTCTCAACTTTTAACAGTCTTATTTCAAATCACTGACGTAATCGCCACCGAAGTATTCCTTGCTGAGTTTGGCAAGGGTTCCATCCTTCTTAAGCTCTTTGATACGCTTATTAACAAATGTCTTGAGTTCCTTACCTTGCTTATCATTTGAGAATAGAAGATATTCAAGACCATCAGTCTTCATACCGATATCGTCTTTAATCTTGTTTACAGCTAGCTTATAGCCTTGATCTTTGACAATGTACTCAGACGAAATCGCATCGTAAAGGATAAAGTCAATTTTTCCTTCTTGAATGTGTTGAATACGTGTTGAAAGACCCGTTGAGCTAGAAGCATAGTTGATAGTAATTGGTGTCTTGTCCGCATTGGCATGGTTCCAATTTTCAAGCAACTGAGCATAGTTAGAGCCAGGAAGCACCTCTGTCGTCTTACCAGACAAATCGTCTAGGCTAGTATACTTGGTACCCTCAGCACTAGTGATGGCATAGTTAGAACGTGAAATCGGATCTGAGAAACCATATTTCTGAGCACGTTCTTCATTGTAGTTGAAGTCGTTAGCCGCAATCTGATAACGTCCAGAATCCACCCCTGTCAAGATGGAATCAAAAGGTGTCGTTACAAACTTGACCTCATATTTGTCCGAATCCTTGAAAATAGCCTTGACCAAATCAATATCATAACCCTTGAAGTCATCACCCTTTTTGAAAGTGAAAGGCGCCGTATCAGAGTCTGTCGCAACAGTAATCGTCTGCTTTTCACCAGATGCCTTACTGTCACTCTTGTTCCCACAAGCAGCCAAAGTCAAAACCGACAAGCCAAGAATCCCTAAACCTGTAAGCCATTTTTTCATATCTATAATCCTCGATACTTTCATTAATAGTTAGTTGATAACAGTTTATCATCTTCCTACAAACTCGTCTAATAATAAAATCCTAAGAGGTGATAGATAAAGGTTATAGGGGAATCGATACAACGAACAATAAGAAAAGAGCTGCCACTGGTGTGACAACTCTTCTCGTCCAAAAAAGCTTTCCGTACATGTTTAACATCAAATGCAATAAAACTCTATTTTCCCTTACTTGATGACTTACTGCTTGAATCGCTACTGTCTTCAGGTTGATAATCTGATAAATTCTTATGGATACGTTCAGCGTAAACGGCTCTGCTTCCTGATTCATCATGGTCAACCAAGGCTTCGGCAAGCTCTTTATAATCTTCTATAGAAATCGTCCAGTTGCCTCCATCATCTTTGGTTAGCTTGAAGGTCTTTTCTAGATCATCAGCACCTGTCAAAGGTGTATAGGCCATTTCTTTATCAATATCCTTAAATTGTGTCAAATCTCCGTTAAAGTTTTCACCATAAAGGAATTTCGTTGTGAGATCTTTGGCTTTACCTTTTTCCACATCGTTGTTATCAGCTTGATTCCATTGTTTCAACTTGTCAATATCGTTGTCATAGAGACTCATAAGGAGAGTACGAACAGCAGCTGCAGCACCATAGGCACTAACAGAACGTGAAGTAAAGGTAACTGTCGCTTCATTTCCTTTAACTTTGACATCTTTCAGCTTATAGTCCTGAATCTTACCAATCATATTACGACGGACCTTGAGGAACTTAGAAAGCACTTGGGTTGGAGTCTTGGCATCATAACCTTCAATGTATTTAAACGTATACTTGTCTTCCGGTGTATACCCCTTTTCTTCGATAGTATCTGCAACTTGTTTTTCAAAGACTTTCGTTTCAGTCCAGGTTTCGTAATTTTCACCGTAGAGTTTTGAAAAACCGTTACTAGATTTTCCAAGCATAGTATCAATTAAAACTGTCGCATCAGCTTGGCACGTTCTGTCGGAGTTGGTGTCGCTTTTTTCTTCTCAGCTGGCTTATTGGAAGCACAAGCTACGAGAACCAAGCAAGCTACCAGAATCAGTCCTAAATAGGTAAGAACTTTTTTCATTAAGATTATTCCCTCATTTCTTTTAGTTACTATTTAAGATAGCATAGGTCTGATGATTCTTCAAGGTCACTTTCCAAAAGAAAAAATCAAAACTCTACTATTATAATGACTCCAAATCATCTAGGTCCAATTGCCTGCCTTCTTGATCTTCCAGACCCGTCAGCGTCACACCGAGCAGGCGAACACCGCTGCTATTTTCCTCTAATTGATCAAAAATGGTATGGGCAATCCTTTCGATGGTGTCGAAATCCTGAGTCGATTTGTCCAAGGTCATACGCTTGGTTAAGGTCGAGAAATCCGAATAACGGACCTTGATGACAATAATTCGACCGACTTTTTTATTTTTCTGAGCACTTTCAGCTACCCGCCTAGCATTCTTAGTCAACTCAGCCTTGATGTCATCTTCATTATAAAGAAGTTTGCCGTAGGTTCGCTCACTTCCAATAGATTTACGGACACGATTGGGCCTAACAGACTATTGGAAATCCCTCTAGCCTTTCGAAAGAGATCAAATCCAAAACGTCCAAAACGATCAATCAGCGTCATCTCAGGAATCTTCAGAAGATCGGCACCGGTGTATATTTCCATGTCATGAAGACGTTCAACTGACTTTTTACCTACCCCATGAAACTTTTCAATAGGTAGCTTTCCCAAAAATTCCTGAGCTTCCTCTGGAAGCACCACCGTCAAACCAGCAGGCTTTTGAAAATCAGAGGCTAGTTTGGCGATAAATTTATTGTAGGAAACGCCTGCTGAACAAGTCAGATGAAGTTCCTGCCAGATATCATACTGGATAAGTTTAGCTACCTTAACCGCCGATTTGATACCAAGTTTATTTATCGTCACATCAAGATAGGCTTCGTCGATAGACATAGGCTCTACCAAGTCGGTATAGCGTTTAAAAATCTCACGAATTTGCATCCCTACCTCTCGGTAATGGCTATAATTTCCTGAGATAAAGACAGCATTAGGACAACGTTCATAGGCTTCCTTAGAAGACATGGCTGAATGGACACCATATTTTCTAGCCTCGTAATTACAGGTTGATACCACACCACGTCCCCCAGTTTTTCTAGGATCGTGACCGATAATAACCGGTTTGTCCTTAAGACTGGGGTCATCCCTCATCTCGACCTGAGCAAAAAAGGCGTCCATGTCAATATGGATGATTTTCCGACTGGTATCATTTATTAGAGGAAACTCTAACATGGCTCCCTGCCTCCTTTCTCAGATTTATCTCATTGTAAAGCTTTTCACATAAAACTTTGGGACTACAAAGCATTCTCCCTTATGATACCAAA
>ENA-OQAN01001299-OQAN01001299.1-human-gut-metagenome-genome-assembly--contig:-NODE-1299-length-11250-cov-2.232491_pt1 | contig 11250 bp, 7 predicted proteins | sample MGYA00242735_ERZ504527 | MGnify/ENA primary metagenome ERZ504527 (study PRJEB26092, sample SAMD00036230) | human gut metagenome | host: Homo sapiens | study: EMG produced TPA metagenomics assembly of...
CTTTTCTTACTCCTTGACGATTCATTCTTGACAGTATTTCAATGATCTCTTGAATATATTTTTGAACCGGATTATGCCGATTCTATGTTTAATTTTAATTTATCGGTAAAAATTTACCGAAGTATTGTATTTATGTACGATTGACTAATGTTTGTACATCATAAATCAATTTGTGCAACTCCGTATAGTTGCCTTTCCCTAAATTTGCTTCCGAAACAAGTTCTAAATTACTTAACATTTAATATTATGAACAGAAATTTTAAAAGAATCCTCTTCAGTGCATGTCTGCTTGCTGCTTTGGGAGGAACAGCATGTTCGGATGATACACCAGAACAGCCTGCTGGTGGAGGTACAGAGAGTGGAGAAACCGAGGAACCAGGAGGTGAAGATAATCCTGATGGACCTTTGCAGATGGATCCGGTAGAGTTTGCTGCATTTCCGGGTGCAGAAGGGTATGGAAAGAATACCGTAGGCGGACGAGGAGGAAAGGTTTATCACGTGACCAGTCTGGACGACGATGCCAACAATCCGGCAGAGGGAACATTACGCTGGGTATTGAAACAGAAAGGTGCAAAGACAGTCGTGTTTGATGTTGCAGGAACCATTCATCTGAAAGCCGACTTAAAAACCAATAACGATAATCTGACTATTGCCGGACAGACTTCTCCGGGAGGTATTTGTCTTGCCGATTATGCTTTTGTCATCAATTCGAATGAAGTAATCATCCGTTTCCTTCGTTTCCGTCCCGGAGATGACAGTGGAAAAGAACCCGACGGACTGGGAGGTATGGATAAAAAGAATATTATCATAGACCATTGTTCAGTGAGCTGGAGTGTGGATGAATGTCTCTCGGTGTACGGTATGGAGAACTCTACCGTGCAGTGGTGCATCGCGGCTCAGGCACTTCGTGTATCGGTTCATGGCAAGGGTACACATTGCTACGGAGGAAACTGGGGTGGAAACAAAGCTTCCTAATCACCATAACTTGATAGCACATTGCGAAAGCCGTGTTCCTCGTCTGGGCCCGCGCGCCAGCACACAGCTTAATGAGTATGTCGATATCCGGAATAATGTATTCTATAACTGGGCAGGAGAGGGCTGTTACGGAGCCGAAAATCAGAATATAAATATTGTAGACAATTATTATAAACCGGGACCGGCTACTAATTCGGGTAAGGAAACAGACCGTATCCGTTACCGTATAGCCAAGATTGGTGTTCGTACTCTCGATTATGTGACTGAAGACGATGGTTCTTACAACGACTGGTATCCTTCCTTGCATAAATGGGGAACTTTCTATGTAACGGGAAACGTGGTGGAAGGACACGATGATGTTACGGCAGACAACTGGACAAAAGGTATCTACGCACAGCAGGAAAACGGCAGTAAGGTAGATAATCTGTGGACTGAAGAAACCATGAAGGCTATCCGTAAGGAGTCGCCGGTAGTCGATCCGGTAATGACAACCGAACATTCGGCGCAGGAAGCTTATCAGGCGGTATTGAACTACGCTGGAGCCTGCAATTATCGGGATGCAATCGACGAGCTTGTCCTTTCGGATGTCAAAGAAGGAAAAGCTACGTGTACGGCTTCAGGAAATAAGCCTGGATACATCAACGAACCTGAAGATGTATTGCAGGCATTGTCCGAACTGGGTGACAATCCTTATCCGGAACTTGCGAAAGATACCTCGCGTGATGTGACCGATACAGACGGCGACGGTATGCCTGATGCTTTTGAAACGGCATACGGCTCGATGCCAATAATCCGGATGACGGTAATGCGAATACACTCGATCCGGCTGGAAAATATACAAATCTTGAAATGTATCTGCATAGTCTGGTGCAGGATATTATAAAGAAACAACAGCAGTAATTTCTGGAAATAGTTGTTGATTAAGGCATGGAGTTATTGGTTGCTGTACGATTTATCGTCCGGCTGCTGATGGCGCCATTGCTTTGTCTTGAAAAATAGTCCGTATGTCATGCAATATTTATTCATATCGCCGGTTTGCCTAAATAGTATACATTGTTTACTTAAATAATGCACGCCTTTTCTTCAGGGGTATCTTATTTTTGCGTTATCGAAAACAGCAGGAATAAAATCTGATAGTTATGAAACATCCGTTATTTTTATTAATCTTATTATTGTTTTTCCCAACTGGAACGATGATTGCAGCTGACGGTGGAACTGCTCTTCCGGCTTTTCCGGGAGCTGAAGGATTCGGAAGATACACTGTCGGAGGAAGAGGGGGTAAGGTATATCATGTTACCACACTCGAAGATGGAGAGCAGGAAGGAACTCTCCGATATGCTGTAAATAAGAAAGGGGCACGTACCGTGGTGTTCGATGTTTCGGGTAACATTTTCTGAACCGTCCCTTGCAAATAGTGAACGATAGCCTGACCATTGCCGGACAGACAGCTCCGGGACGTGGAGTATGTATTGCACGTTATCCGGTAACTATCAAGGCAGACGATGTTATAATCCGTTATGTACGCTTTCGGGTTGGCAACGAAAACAAGGGAGAACCCGACGGACTTGGAGCTACCGATCATCGCAATATCATAGTAGACCATTGCTCCATCAGCTGGTCGGTAGACGAAACTTGCTCTGTATATGGAAATGAGAATACTACCGTACAATGGTGTATCATCTCAGAAGTCTGAATAACGGAGGGCATGCCAAGGGAGCGCACGGATATGGCGGTATAGTAGGAGGAGATCATGCCTCGTTCCATCATAATCTCATGGCACATCATGTGAGTAGAGTTCCGCGTATGGGACCTCGTCCGGGAACACAGACCAGAGAGTATGTGGATATTCGTAACAATGTGTACTACAACTGGGCTGGCAATGGCTGCTATGGAGGCGAAGGAATGAAAGTCAATATCGTGAATAATTATTATAAACCCGGTCCTGCTACACCTCATAATAAGGTGCGTTATCGGATTGCTTCTGTCGGTGTGCGTTCTAAAAAATATTGTTATAACAAGAAAGGGGAGCCCAACATCTGGCATCCCATGCTGCATGTGTGGGGAAGTTTTATGTGGACGGTAATGTAGTAGAAGGCTTTCCCGAAGTTTCAGCCGATAACTGGACGAAAGGTATATACGAACAGCTTGATACGGCAAGTGCCGACGGATACTTTTCTTCCGTCACACGCGATACGATACGGCTGAAAGCTCCATTGGAAGCAGGTATTGTTACCACACATACAGCTGCCGAAGCCTTCGAGAAAGTGCTGGCTTCAGCCGGATGTTCCAAATGGAGAGATGAAATCGATGAGCGGATTGTAAGAGAAACTCGTACCGGTACGGCGACTTATATGGGAAGCATTGATAAAAAGGCTGCCAGTTCGCCTGGCATAATCGACTTGCCCGAGGATGTCATGCCTGAAGGAGCTTCATCACCATGGGTGGACCTTTCCGACGGAAATACCGATTTGCAGGCTCTTCTGGATACTGATGGTGACGGTATGCCCGATGTGTGGGAAAGAAAACACGGATTGGATCCGAGAATCCGGCAGATGGATCAGCAGTAACGTTAAGTCGTGAAGGATATACCAATCTGGAAGTCTATCTGAATGAAGGTTTATAATCGGATATAAGATATGAAACAATAGATGTGAATATATATAAGGTGGGCGCTTTTTATTTGTTGGGTGTATATGATGAATATCGTTTAATTTAATTGAAAATCAACACAGTACACAATCTCTATATAATTTGGAAGGCAAACTGATATGCTTATGAAAATGTAATGACAGAAAGGTTTAAGCACCCCGTTGATAGTGTCGGATACGACAGAAAATTTTGTACCACAGCCCGTTAAAGGATGCCTTCATAATCCTTTGCGCTTCTTTGGAATTTCTTTGGAAATACAGGAGCGCGAAGGATTTTTTTTGAAAAATACGGGCAGAAGTTCTGTAAAGCATCAGCATTTTTTGGGGAAAACATGAGCATCTTTTAGAAGAAACATCAGCATGTTTTGGGATAAGGTTTCAATGTCTTTTATGGTAACTTACTTAGTCTTTCAGATAATTTAATTAAAATCTGTGCAGCATTTAAGTGAAAATTTCTTTTCTTTATAGAACAATGTTATGTGAAACCAAACTATATGCGATATGAAGAAAGTACATTTGATGAGCTGGCTGATACTGTTTTTCAGTTTGTTTCCATCTGTATTGCAGGCACAGAGTTATAATGAACTTTGGAAAGAAGTAGAAGCAGCCCAAAAGAAGGACTTGCCGAAAACGGTTATTGGTGTAGTTGATAAAATATACACTAAAGCGAAAAGTGAAAAGAACATCCCTCAGATGATGAAGGCCTATATTGTGCGTGCTGAATCACGCATCCAGCTTACTCCGGACAGTGCACAGGCAGAGTACGATGGTATCCGGAAATGGGCAGAAAGCGAAACAGATAGGGTGGGGTGTGCCGCACTGAATCATGTAATGGGTAGCCTGATACTGGATAATCAGCAGTTGGGCACGGAAGATGATGCGATACGGTATTTCCGTCTTTCGCTGAAAGACAGAGAGGTACTGGGTAAGGCTTCTGCCAAGGATTTCCGTCCGATGACAACTTCCGGCGAGCTGAGTGAAAAGTATCTGGATGATAATATGTTCGACTTGCTTTCCCGGCAGGCAATTGAACGTTTGTCTGTTTATCGTTTTAATTCCGACAGACTGAAATGTGTGTCGGAAGCATTGTCACTGTACGACGGACTGATTGCTTTCTACGGTGAAAGCAACCGTCAGGCAGCTTTACTGACTAAGGAAGCCCGTTTGTTGTACTGCTGGGAAGGGGCGGGAAGTAGCATCGTACGTGAAGCGCTGACACCGGAGCAGGTAGCGGAGAAATTGCGTAAGCTGGCAGAAGAATACAAGGATCTGCCGGTCTGTGCCGATGTATATGTAAAGCTGGCCTATGTCTATCGTATGAACAATGAACTGCTTAAGTCGGTTGAGGTGGCACGAGAAGGAATTGAAAAATATCCTAAGCACGAATGGGTGTCTCAGTTGCGTTCATACATTGATTTTGCTTCCAGTCCGTATCTTTCAATGAATATTCCTTTTGTATATCCCAACTATGAGGCGGATATGAACCTGACGTATGCCAATCTGAAAGGAGTGTCTTTCGAATTGTATCGTCTGAATATATCTCCTGCTTCTTCATTGATTCGCGGCAATCTGAAGGAAGAAACGTTGATACAGAATTACGGTACAAAAGTGGCTTCATGTTACTACGCTTTGCCTTCTACCCCCGATTACGAAAAGCGTGATACGGTATTGCATTATACATTGCCCGAAGCGGGAATTTACATGTTAAAGCAAATTCCTCAAGGGAGTGCGAAAGGTATTGATTATTCGTTGTTGTTTGTTTCTCCTTATCAGTGCATCAGTATTCCTGTGTCAGAGGGACGCAAGGAGCTTGTTGCTGTAGATAAAACTGACGGGCAGACCAGTTCCGGGTGCAGAAGTGGTTACGTATCGGTCGAACGGAAATGAATACAATGTGCTTCAGGTATATAAGACCGATGGTAAAGGCAGTGTTACGGTAGATGTTCCCCGTTCGGGCAGGATTTATTACAATGTCCGTATGGCAGGAAATGATTTCACTGCTATTTCAAGTATAGGAGGAAATGCTTCGTTTGTCAGAGAAACAGTGCAGGGATGGAAGAAGAAGGTAAATCTGTTTACCGACCGTTCGTTGTATCGTCCGGGACAGAAAGTATATGTTTCCGGTATGGTTTACGAACAGAACGGTGATTCTCTTCGTGTGATAAAGGGCGAAAAAAGTTCTCTGAAACTGTATTCTTCCGAGCGTAATGTAGCCGAATATACCGTATCGACAGACGACTTTGGCGTATTGTCGGGTGAATTTGTGCTGCCACAGAACCTGCTTCCCGGTACTTATTATGTGTCGATGGATGGAGCTTCTGCCATTATCAAGGTAGAGGAATACAAGCGTCCTACTTTTGATGTGGTCTTTACTCCGTACGAAGACACATATAATATGGGCGATTCCATTGTGGTGAAAGGAGAAGCAAAGACATTTGCCGGAGCACCAGTCCGTATGGCAAAGGTAAAATATACGATATCCCGTTCGGAATATATGTGGTTCCGTATGGGAGGTATGAATAAGGTAGAGTTGGATAACGGTGAGGTGCAGACGGATGCTGATGGAAATTTTAGTGTCCGTGTGGTGCTTACTGCCCCGGAAACAACCGGAAGGGATATGCTGGAGCACCGTTATTATGTATATGAAGTACAGGCAGAGGTAACCGATGGAGCGGCTGAAACACAGACAAACACCTTGTCACTTCCGGTGGGTAAGCAGTCGTTGGGCTTGCAGATACGCGGACTGTCGGGTATGGTCATGCGTGAGAAACAGGAAAAGGTGCAGTTTATGGCATTGAACCCGAATGGAACTCCTGTACAGACAGAGGTCGCTTACCGTGTGTTTGCATTGGATAAAGCGGGCAAGAAAGCCGGATTGCAACTGGAAGGCAAGGCGGAAGCTCAACGTTCGTTTGTTCCTTCCGAATTGCTTGCATTGCCTTCGGGCAGATATCGCATTGAAATTTCTGCAACGGATGCGCAGGGACGAGTATGTACGGCAGAGCAAGATTTTACATTGTTCTCGCGTCTGGATACACGACTCCCGTATCCTGCTGTCGACTGGTTCTATCAGGATGGAACCGAGTTTAACGAATCGGCTCCGGCAACCTTGTATGTGGGAACCAGTGAAAAGAATGTGTATCTGCTGGTCGATGTGTACAGTGGAAGCAAACGGATCGATTCTCAGCGATTGACACTGAATGATGAAATCAAGAAATTCAGTTATCCGTATCGGGAGGTGTATGGCGATGGTATTACCGTAAACTTTGCTTTCATGCGGAACGGCAGCCTGTATAGCAAGCAGGCGACAATCATCGGCCGGAACCGGAAAAGAAACTGACATTGAAGTGGGAAACTTTCAGAGATAAGTTGCAGCCGGGCAATAAGGAAGAATGGAGCATGCATATTACAGATGCGGCCGGAAATCCGGTGAAAGCTAATGTGATGGCATCCCTTTACGATGCTTCGCTCGATAAGCTGTATCAGCACGACTGGCGTTTTAATCTGTGGTTCTCTCGCCCTGTTCCATGGATTTATGCAGGTATGTTGTCGGCAAACCAGGGAATCGGCATGTTTGCAGGTTTCCATACGTAAGGACATACACCGGACTGAATCTGCTGAATGGTGAGTATAGTTCTTTGCTGGTCTTTTCCGGAAATGTTTATATGCGAGGCATCAATCTGGCTGGCACATCAACCCGTATTCTGGCGAAACACGATGCCGGAAATGCCGTAGAGGTGAAATATCAGCCTGTCATGACTGTTGAGGAATCGGCGGTAGTCGCCTCTCCGGATATTGTATCGTCCGGCTTTAAAAAAAGAAAGCGGCAGTGCTGGTGTAGAAGAAGTCTTGCAGATTGTAGAAAATGATGCAGCTGTCGAAGGAACAGATGGTAAAGAAACGATGATTCCGGTGCGTGAGAACTTTGCCGAAACAGCCTTTTTCTATCCGAATTTGCGGACTGATTCACTGGGTAGGGTAAGTATCGTCTTTACCGTACCGGATGCATTGACCGAATGGAAGTTCACAGGACTGGCGCATACACAGGATGTCGATTACGGCATGCTGACGCAGACCGTGAAGACGAGCAAGCCATTTATGGTGCAACCTAATATGCCGCGCTTCGTCCGCAAAGGTGACCGAACCGTTATTGCTGCTTCGCTGGTCAATCTGTCGATGGACAAGATTGAAGGGAATGCCGGTATCAAATTATACGATCCGGTGACAGAAGAAGTGGTTTACGATTATCAGCAACCGTTCAGTGTGGCAGAAGGAACAACGGGGGTCGTACGGTTTGACTGCCAGATTCCTGATAAATATGATATGGTGGTATGCCGGATTACGGCCGAGGCTGGAGAATATAGCGACGGCGAACAGCATTACTTGCCGGTACTGACCGACAAGCAGTGGATGACGGAAACCATTCCTGTCCAATTGAGTGGAGAAAGCATGACGGAAGTCGGAACCGAAGACTTGTTCAACAAGCAGAGCAAAACGGCTACCGAACGACGGCTGACAGTGGAGCTGACTGCAAATCCCGACTGGTATGCTGTTCAGGCGTTGCCTGTTATTGGCAATCCGGCAGAAGAAGATGCATTGTCGTGGGCAACTGCCTATTATGCCAATTCACTTGCTGAGGCTATTGTGAAGGCAAATCCCCGCATCAAACAGGTGTTTGATACCTGGATTGCTCAGGGAGGAAGTAAAGAAACGCTTTTGAGTAATCTCGAACGCAATCAGGATTTGAAGAATCTGTTGCTGGAAGAAACTCCATGGCTTTCCGAAGCAATTGAGGAAGGCGAAACAGAAACGGCGTATAGCCTTGTTGTTCGATCTGAATTCGATGGACAACCGCCTGCGTACTTCGGTAGAACGTTTGCAAGAACTGCAACTTTCCGATGGCTCATGGAGCTGGTATAAGGGTATGACAGGTAGCCGGTATATTACAACGCAGATTGTGGAGATGCTGGCACGTTTACAGCACATGAACGTGACGCTCGACGGAAAGGTCGCTCCGATGTATACACAGGCTTTGCGCTATTTGCAGAACGCAGTGAAAGAAGATTATGAAATGATGAAGAAGGCGGAAAAGGAAGGTGCGAAAAACCTTGTTCCCAACGGGCAGGTGGTACACTATCTGTATGTTTGTGCCTCGACGGGCAGGCTGCTTCGTTGGCAGATAAACAGATAAACGCCTATATGACGGATAAGCTGGAAAACCGTTCGGCTGAGTATTCTATCGGTGAGAAGGCGATGATTGCTCTCATTATGCAGGCTGATGGCAGAAAGCGTCAGGCTCAGGAACTGGTTCAGTCTGTTAAGGAGTATACGGTAAGCACGCCGCAACTGGAAGTCTATTTCGATACACCGAAAGCACCTTATTCATGGAGCAATTACAGAATCCCTGCACAGGTGGCTGCTATGGAGGCTATCCGGCAGATTGCTCCCGATGCGGATATGCTGGCCGGTATGAAGCTTTGGCTGCTCAAACAGAAGCAGGTTCAGGTATGGGAAAGCGGTATTGCAACAGCAGATGCGGTGTATGCTTTCTTGAATGGCTCCGGTAAGCAGTTACAGGTGAATGGAAAGATGAAGCAGTAGCCGGTAATATCGAGGTACGTACTCCGGACGATGCTTTAGGATATACCGAAAGACGCTGACCGGAACGGATACTCGTGTGGAACGTGTTGTCGTTTCGAAGTCGGGAACCGGTATAGGCTGGGGAGCTGTATATGCGCAGTATCTGGAGGATATGGATAAGGTACTTCCGGCAAAAGGTAACGGCGTTTCAATAGTACGTGAGTATTGGCTCGACGGTAAGCAGGTTTCGCGGAAGACTGCCTTGCATGCTGGAGATAAACTGACTGTACGACTGACGGTAAAGGCCGATCGCGACATGGACTTTATCCGAATAAAGGATGAGCGTGCGGCATGTATGGAACCGGAAAACCAGTTGTCCGGCTATCATTGGAACAACGGTCTGGGATATTATCAGGTGAACCGGGATGCTTCGACCGAACTCTTTATCGACCGGATGCCGAAGGTACATATACGCTGGAGTATGAAGTTTATTTAGACCGTGCGGGAAATTATCAGGCTGGTGTGGCAACCATCCAGTCGGTTTATGCTCCCGAGTTCAGCGGACACACAGGAGGACAATCTCTGACAGTAGAATAATTCATTAGAAAACAGTACAGGCTGATGTATTTTCCATACTGGAAAAATCTGCATCAGCCTGTATTTCTTTTTACCGCTGTATCGGCAAATTTATATTAATTCACCACCAACCTTTGTTCGTCTTTGATTTTCTCTTTATCTTTGTTCACTCTAAACAAGTAACACACTGAAAGATGAAACGCATTTTATTTCTATTCAATATATTGTTTGCCGTAGTTTTGGTTGCTCAGGCACAGCCGAAAATAACATTCGACAAGAATGTGCAGGAGTTGGGATATGTGCTTTGGCGCAATCCGGTGACCATTACTTATAATTTCACGAATACGGGTGACAAACCGCTGGTTATTTCGAAAGTAACTTCTTCCTGCGGCTGTACGGAGGTCGACTGGACTAAGTCTCCGATACCTGCCGGTGGAAAAGGTACGGTAACAGCCGTTTTCGACGCAGAGGCTATCGGACATTTCTATAAAGAAGTCGGTATTTACTGCAACGCTTCTTATCGTCCTATTTATCTGGAATTTAATGGTGAAGTAACAGCCGACGCCAGAAATTATTCGTTTACCCATCCTTTCGGGTTTGGTGCAATCCGTCTGGACAAAGATGAAATAGAATTTAAAGATGTCAATAAAGGCGACCATCCTGAATTTAGTATTCTGGTTGCCAATACATCCAATAAAGCTTATTCTCCGGTGCTGATGCATCTGCTCCTTATCTGAGTGCAAAGGCAGTTCCCGAAGTGCTGGGAAGAGGTAAGAACGGTAAGATTATCGTTACGCTCGATACGGAAAAACTTCCAAAGTTCGGTATTACCCGTACATCGGTGTATCTGTCACGCTATCCGGGCGATAAAGTGGGAAGCGACAACGAAATACCTGTATCGACAGTCTTGTTGCCGGATTTCTCCGGACTGACCGAACAGCAGAAGAACAATCCTCCGCAGATTTCGCTTTCTACTACACAGTTGGAGTTCCCTCCGCTGAAACCGAAACAGAAAAAATCACAGAATGTCATCATTACCAATACGGGAAAGACCGATTTGGTTATTCAGGATATGCAGGTGTTCAACATCGCTCTAGCCGTCAATTTGAAGAAAACGGTATTGAAGCCGGGTGAATCTGCCAAGCTGAAGATTACCGTACTTGGTGAGAATCTTTCGCGTGTGAAAGGTACTCCCCGTGTACTGATGATTACCAACGACCCGAATAAACCGTCGGTTACCATTCGGGTAAAGGCAAAATCGTACAGCCTTAAGATCTCTCGTAAGGCTATTATTATCAACTTAAAATACTAAGACTATGGAACACCCTGAGAACAGTGAGGAGTACAAGGGATTGACTGTTAACAAGGGTATCGAACAACCCTCCAGTATAAATCCTTATTTGAACCTGAGAAAGAAACCCAAGCGCCGTCAGTTTACCGTAGGCGAGTACGTGGAAGGTATCGTAAAAGG
>ENA-OQAN01001301-OQAN01001301.1-human-gut-metagenome-genome-assembly--contig:-NODE-1301-length-11244-cov-1.419628_pt1 | contig 11244 bp, 19 predicted proteins | sample MGYA00242735_ERZ504527 | MGnify/ENA primary metagenome ERZ504527 (study PRJEB26092, sample SAMD00036230) | human gut metagenome | host: Homo sapiens | study: EMG produced TPA metagenomics assembly of...
TTTTTTTTGTTATGACCATTTTCTTTTTCCTCCATTTATCTCTAATACTATAAATTTTATCATATAGCTTCTTTTATGAACAAGAAAAAGCACCTGCCATACGGCAGATGCAAAAGAATATGCTATCATGATTTTGCCCTCATATCGCTTTGAGGCTTGCGGAAAGAAATCAAATAGTAATTTTAGGAGATAAATATTATGAATAAAATAAATACATTTATTGCATTGTAATTTTATTATTATTTTCTATTGAATCTTTTGTCATTATAATTGTGAAATCACCCTTATTGATTACCAAATTATATCTTTGATTCATCATATTATTAATAGTTTTACAAATTTCATTAATTCCATAAACAAATATTGGAATAACCACTACTATTCTATCATTTTTTAATGTGTTTTTTGCAAAATTAATCACCTTATTTTTCTTCATTTTATTTACCTCTTTTATATTATTTCATGACAGCTTACTCCCTTCTTTAATAATTTGATTATAACACATTATTTCTTCTTATAATATAATAATTTACAGCTGTAATCACTTCTATAAATATTTTTCTAACCTATCACACCCATAAATTCCAACACCATCATCAAATCCGCCCCAATCGTAAACACACAAAATACAACTGCCACAATTGCAATCACTCTCAATACGATTAAATCTTTTGCAAGCACCGCACTAAGTATTCCCATGATCACTGCGAATCCCGACACAAATGGATACATGAAAAATCCACTGATCGGCAGTAAGAATACAATTCCTGCAAACAGCTCTGAAGTATCATAACGATAAATAAAATAATTGATATCTTCTTTCGATTCATAAATCTACACCCTTCCCCTATCTTCTCTATTCTGGCATCTCAATGATCTTATTGTACTTTTGTATCCAAGATTGATTTCGTATAAGATGGTGTCAATAATACCACCGTATCTGCTCCTCTTCCACTTCCTGCGATTGCCACGATCTTTTCCTGATATGGAATCTTTCCTGCATCAAGTGCCATGTACTTACTTCCACGCATACTTTCACACCCTGTGAGAACATACGAAGTGTGTTGGCTACAATCTCTGTTGGTCCGTATCCTCCAAAATATGTAGAAAAGCATCGTTCTGCACCGCTTAGTGCATGTCCTGCTGTTACGATATCCATTCCTGCTTCTTCAAAATGTTTTCTTACCTCTTCTCGCATCTGATTTTGTCCCTGATCGTAAGCATTTGTTACTCCTACGATATGTAAATCTTTTCATCTTCCAGATATGTAAGGTTGCCGCCTGTCGTTGTTGCAACTATCAATATTTTTGATATTATTTTCTTTTGCATAATCGACTGCTTTCTTGATTGTTTCCTGTGTTGTCATATATCTTTTCCTTTCTTTTCTACGTTTTTATCTATTCTAACTGTTATTTTCTCAAGTATATCATATTTTCATTTGTCCATAAACGCGCAAAAATCAATCGTAAAAATTTACGATTGATTTTGCGATTACTTTTACCTATATTTTAAATTTTCACTTTACATTATATATCCAGATCTTCTAACACTTCTTTCAAGGCTTCTGCTGATTTTTCATGAGCTTCCTGTTCTTTTTCATTCAGCTTGATCGCCAGCTGTTTCTCGATACCATTTTTTCCTACGATCGCTGGCATACTTAATGTAACACCTTCAATTCCATAGGTATCATGTTGGATAGAAGATACTGGTAATTACAGATTTTCATCTCGGATGATTGCTTCACAGATTCTTCTGACCGCCATTGCAACTCCATAATATGTTGCTTTTTTCTTTTCAATGATCTTATACGCACTATTTTTGACTCCCTGTGCGATCTCTTCCATATGCTCGTCGTGTTCTGTGTAACCTCTCATCTCGCAGAATTCTGAGATTGGTACGCCTGATACATTGGCACTTGACCATGCTACGATCTCAGAATCTCCATGTTCTCCAATAATCCATGCATGAACAGATCTCGCATCTACCTGTAAATGTTCTCCAAGCAGATATTTTAATCTGGCAGAATCCAGGGTTGTACCAGAACCAAAGACTCTGTTTTCAGGAAATCCTGATAGTTTTACTGCAACTTGTGTCAAAATATCTACTGGATTGGCTACGATCAGAAGAATCCCTTCACATTTTCTCTGTGCGATCTCTGGAATGATCGATTGAAAGATTGCTACGTTTTTCTTTACAAGATCAAGTCTTGTCTCTCCTGGTTTCTGTCCTGCACCCGCTGTCACAACGATGATCGCTGCATCCACGATATCATCATAATCGCCTGCTGTGATCTTCATTGGTCTGGCAAACGGGAGTCCATGGGCAATATCTAATGCCTCTCCTTCTGCTCGATTCTTATCAGCATCGATCAGCACCATTTCAGTAAATAATCCACTTTCCATTAATGCAAATGCAGAAGATGAACTACAAACCTGTTCCGATCACTGCTACTTTTCTGCTGTTTATTCCCTTACTCATTATCGGGCCTCCTTTTACATTTTTTAGAATGACAATATTATCACCCAATTCCATTATATCAATTCATGTAAAAAGATTTTTACTATTCACAGATCTCAAAACATGCTCTTTCGTTTATACACGATCGGATCATCATATCCAAATGTTCTTCTTCCATTTACTTCTATGATCTCTGATACCTCCAGACTATCCTCTGAAAATCTTTCCCATAACTTAAATATCATAACTGGTGAAAACTGGCTTGTACTGCCACCTTCCCAGACACCATCCTTCTCGCGATAAAGTGCTGGTGTGAATTTTTTTGATTCGTTCAGTTCACTGTAATCTACTGCTTTCATAGAATCATAAGAAAATGTATTCTTATCTTCTCCATTCGGAATATCGTAGGAAGAAAGCACAATTCCTTCATTATTTTCTGAAATAAGAAAAAGATGTGGTGATGCGTGGCTTTTTCCATCTGTTTCGTAATAACTTTCTTCTACAACAAATGTACCCTTGAAGTTTTCTGGGAGATTTTTGATTTTATCGTTACATGCTGTATTGATGTGTTTTGCATATGGATATGTTTTTCCTTCTGCCTGCATTTTGTCAAATTGTTCTTTATTGTCAAAAACGACCAGTTATTAACTTTATGAAATCTGTAAGTTTGCTCATGGTCTTCCTCCGTAAATTTAAATTTCTTTAATTATACTCTTGTGAAATTTTTTTGTAAAATATTTTCCTATGTATTTATTGAATATCCGCTAATTTTTTTGTAACTCTAACCTGAATTTTCGTATAATATGATAATTCATCACTATTTAGATTATCATCGCTATTAACAATGACACAATCGAAATTTGGTTTTACAGTTTTTTTCGCCATATCATTTGATGACCATTGATATATATTGATATCACTGTTTGAATCATCTGGCACCATATCTTTGTTTTTGAAATCATAATTAAACGTATAAAACTTTCGATTTTTGATCACTTTGATGATAGCATTATCTGGAGTCATTAAATTGTATTGATCTTGCGTAACATCCGTCCATAATCCATCATCTGCGCCACAAGATATATTATTTGATTTTTGACCTGATTTTACAAATCTATAACTTCCGTTACAATATTTTCTTCTTCATATTCATTTCTCCTTCTTTTGTTTGGTTACAATTGTACACTTCTGAATAAAAAGAAATCCCCACCATAATGGTGAGGATGTAATAAATCCGTTATTCAATTTCTTTTGATAATTTCATCAACCCTTGGTTTCCAGCATTTCATCAATATCGCCCAGGTCATATTTTCTGTGGTTCACTGCTACGATGATACATGCATCCCGCTTGTCTTTTGCATATAATGGTTTCATCTCATATAGTTTCAGTGCCGTGTTGATCTCGTTTAATTGAAAATGTGCCACAATACAAAATCGAAGGATCAGATCTCGATTCTTTGGGCAGTTTTCCTGTAAGCATCATATTTAGTAAGATTCCGACTGCATAGATGTCAGCCTTGATCGTTGATGCACTGAATCCATATCCAAACTGTTCTGGTGCTGCAAAATATAAGGTTCCAAGTAATCTGGTATCCTTTCTGCAATGTAAGATTTGCATCACAACGAGGGCAGAATTCATCGCCCTCTTCTGCTGCTCAGATCATTCGCTTCTCCAAACAATAATGATAAATTCCATCCTCCGAAACATCTCCACAGATTTCATCTGCCACTGCTTTCAGATCATCGGATGCATTTGCCATTGCAATTCCATTACCAACTGCTTTTAACATTTCGATATCGTTATTCCCATCCCCGAATGCCATGCCTGAGATCTGTCTATGCCATAATGTTTTAACATTTTCTCAGTCCTGCTCCTTTCCTGCATTGACCGGTATGATATCAACTGCTCGATCCCACCATGCCGTAATCTCAGCTCCCTGGACACCTTTTAAGATCTCTTGATACTCTTCTACTCTTGCACCCATCAACACTTGATAAACTTTTTCTTTCTTTATATCTTCAAAGTCTTCTGCTACATCAACTTCGGCATTGCCAAACGCATAGTAATCAATCAAATCCTGATCTTTTCCATTTGCAGCCATACGGTCTTTCGTTGCTAATGCAACTGGCTTTCCCATTTTGTCTGCATTCTTAATGATTCTTTCAATATCTTTTGATGGAATACAATTGCTATAAAGTGTTCCTTCATGGTCATAGCAATAGGAACCATTGTATGTAAGAAATGCGTCAAACTCAACTCCTTCAAAATGTGGAATGAGCATTGGTCCTCTTCCTGTTGCCAGACAAAGTTTGACTCCTTTTTCCTGTAGTCGTTTTAATGCTTCTAATGTTTTTTCTGAAATCGTATCTTGATCCATAGCGATCAATGTACCATCAATGTCAAAAAATATGATTTTAATATCTTTCATGTCTTTCTTTTCCTTCTATAATTATAGTGAGAGTTTACGCTAAATAACGAAATGCCTGTATGATATAAGACAAAATCTTGATCATACCCTGCTTTTTGCTATCCATCGTGCGTTCTGCTACATTCTTATCATTTTGATAACTTCCATCTTTGTTTACTTTCAAAGATCCTCTTTTTAATCTGCTAAAATCTTCTTCCAGCTGTTTTGTGATCTCTTTTCCTTGTACGACAAGCATCGTTTCTGTATCCACATAGGTACTTCTGCAATCAAAGTTGTAAGAACCGACCACTGCGATATCATCATCAATGATCAGCGATTTTCCATGTGTGGAATGTCTGCCCATATATTCATACAGTGACACTCCTGTATCTAAAATCTTTGATCGATTCTTTTGATAATCTGCCGATGCACAAATATTATCTCCGGATGCGATGGAATTCAAGATCATTGTTGTGTTTGGAACCTGTTGTTTCACCTGTGCGATCCCTTCGTACATTTCTTTGGAAAACACCGCATATGGCGTATGAATGATAACTTTGCTTTTTGCCTGTAACATCAACTGCTTCAACGTTTCAAATACGACTGGTTCTTTTTCCATAAATTGTTGTCGGATTGGTTACCAGGGTTGTTTTTCTTCGTTTGGAACTGTGTATCTTTTGATAATCATAATCTGGAACTTTCACTTTCTCTGCATGAGATAAGAGGCGCTTGACTTCCTTCTTTTTTTTTATTCTTTGAGCATGTACTGAATTTTATTTTGCAGACTTCTAAATTCCAGACTTTTTGAAAATATCTTCTGATCTGTCCGACTGCACCTTGATCTTTTGATCCTTGATTGACGATCAGAATCTCCCGGTCTATACCTTTGCTTTTTCCTTTGTACGTTCCAAGGAAATAATCAAACATATTTCTGCCACCCATTAAGAGATACTTATGATCCGCCACAATATATTTGTCATGCAGACATCCATTGATCGTCCATGGTTTCAAAAAATTTGGCGTATTATAAAAACGAATTTCAACATTTGGCTCACTTCCAACTGCCGCAAAAATATCTTTTCCACTCATATGGATCGTTCCATAAAGCCCATCAACCAGAATCTTTACCTTTACGCCTCGTCTGGAAGCTTTGAGTAATTCTGAGAAAATATCATCACTGCTGCTCCTTCACGGATATCAAAAGTTGATATAATGATCTCTTTCTTTGCTTTTCGTATCATATCCAGCCGCAGATCAAGTGCTTCCTGATTATCACTCACAATCTTTGCCCGGTCTGATCCATTTTTTATCTGATGTTGAATAAAATGTTTCCGTATGAATCTTTGACTTATTTGTTTTGCTTACTGATTTCATATGTACAAATGGTACAAGCATTCCAATGATCACATACAAAACAAACAAGATCAGAACGATTCCCGCTATTTTTTAATTTCTTCATTGTCCTAAAATCCTTATTTTAATTTAGATAAATAATTTTAAATCTTTGTCTTTATTTTAACATCTCTAATAAAGATTTTAAACTATTGATTTCATAATCGGGTTTTGGTTGTGGATCTTCTGTCAAATCTCGTGATCTGTGAAACCAGATTGTCTGGATCCCTGCATTGATCCCACCTTGAATATCAGAACTCAAGCTGTCTCCAATGATCGCTGTGTTTTCCTTCTTAAAATCTGGAATCTTAGAAAAACATTTCTCAAAATATTCAATGCTTGGTTTGTTATATCCAATTTCTTCAGAAATAAAAACACCTTGCAGATACTTCTCAATTCCCGAACTTTTTAATCTTCCTCTTTGTACAGACAATGTTCCATTCGTTACAAGATAGATACGAAATTCCTTTGATAATTCCTGTAAAACTTCTTCAGCTCCTTCGATAAAATAGTGTCCCTGTCCTAAATAGTCCTGATAATGTTTTGCCACTTCCTGTGGTGATGCTTTTATATCAAATTCTTGAAATAAAGCTTAAATCTGCGCATTTTTACTTCTTCTCTAGTCATTTTTCCTTGTTCCAACAATTTCCATTGAGCAAGATTAATCTTATGATAGCAATCACGCATCTCATCCGTCGCAGAAATTCCTACATCACCTAATGCCCTTGTAATTGCATTAGCTTCTGCTTTATCAAAATCCAGTAATGTATTGTCTAAATCAAATAATAATGTATCGATCATAAATCAATCTCCCTTTTTAATATATAGTGATATTATAACATGATGTAAGTGTCAAAAGTATAAATTGTGTTTGTTCTTGCACAAATATCCAAAAAGAGATCCACCATAATTGATGAATCTCTTTTCGTTAGAATGAATTGTTATAGATTATATGAATAATGATCGACTTATTTGTCTTTCAATACTGCCTGAGCTGCTGCTAATCTTGCAATTGGTACACGGAATGGTGAGCAAGATACATAGTCTAATCCGGCTCTGTAGCAGAATTCTACAGATGATGGATCTCCACCATGTTCTCCACAGATTCCTAAGTGGATATCTGGGCGAGTTGCTTTTCCTTTCTTAGCTGCCATCTCGATCAGCTGGCCAACACCTTTCTGGTCTAATTTAGCAAATGGATCAGATTCGTAGATCTTGTTCTCATAGTAAGACTCTAAGAATTTACCTGCATCATCACGAGAGAATCCAAATGTCATCTGTGTTAAGTCATTTGTTCCGAAGGAGAAGAATTCTGCTTCTTCAGCAATCTCATCTGCTAATAATGCTGCACGAGGAATCTCAATCATTGTACCAACTTTGTACTTAATGTCAGATTCATAGTAAGCTTTTACTTTCTCAGCTGTCTGTACAACAACTTCTTTGACATATGCTAACTCTTTCTTCTCTCCTACTAATGGAATCATGATCTCAGGAACGATATCATATCCTTTTTCCTGTTTTACTTCGATTGCTGCTTCCATTACGGCTCTTGTCTGCATCTTGGCAATCTCTGGATAAGTAACTGCCAGACGGCATCCACGATGTCCCATCATAGGGTTAAATTCATGAAGAGCTGCACGTCTCATATTGATCTCTTCTACTGTAACTCCCATATCTTTGGCAAGAGCTGTAATCTCTTCCATTGTATTTGGAAGGAACTCATGAAGAGGTGGATCTAAGAAACGGATTGTGACCGGTCTTCCTTCCATAACCTCATATAAGTCTTTAAAGTCTTTCTTCTGATAAGGAATTAACTGATTTAATGCGATTTCTCTTGCTTCTTTTGTTGTAGAGAGGATCATACGACGGATCTTTGGAATTCTCTCTGCATCAAAGAACATATGCTCTGTACGGCAAAGTCCAATACCCTGTGCTCCGAATTTCACTGCATTCAATGCATCGGCAGGTGTATCTGCGTTTGTTCTTACCTGTAATGTACGGATCTCATCGGCCCATGTCATGATACGGTCGAAGTTACCACTGATACTTGCAGGTACTGTACGGATCTCACCAAGATAAATCTTACCTGTAGATCCATCTAAGGAAATATAATCCCCTTCCTGTACTGTCTTTCCACCTAATGTGAAAGATTTGCCATCTTCAGCAAACTTGATATCTCCACATCCTGCTACACACGCTGTTCCCATACCACGTGCTACAACGGCTGCGTGAGATGTCATACCACCACGAGCTGTTAAGATACCTTCTGCTGCATGCATTCCTTCAATATCTTCTGGTGATGTTTCTAAACGAACTAAGATAACTTTCAGTCCTGCTTCATGATGCAGTTTCGCCATCTCAGCGTCAAAATATACTTTACCAGCAGCAGCTCCTGGAGATGCTGGAAGTGCTTCTCCGATTGGAAGAGCGGCTTTCAATGCTGCCTGGTCAAAGTTTGGATGCAGTAACTGATCTAATGCTTTCGCATCGATTCTTGAAACTGCTTCTTCTTTTGTGATCTTTCCTTCATCTACTAATTCGCAGGCGATACGAAGTGCAGCTGGGGCTGTTCTCTTACCATTCTTGTCTGTAAGAAGTACAGTTTTCCTTCCTGAATCGTAAATTCCATATCCTGCATATCACGATAATGTTCTTCCAGTGTATGAGCAATTGTCCATAAACTGTTTGTAACAATCTGGTAAGTCTTCTGCCAGTTTAGTAATTGGCTGTGGTGTACGAACACCAGCTACTACGTCTTCACCCTGTGCATTGATCAGGTATTCTCCGTAGATCTGTTTCTCACCTGTAGATGGGTTTCTTGTAAATGCTACACCTGTTCCTGATGTATCTCCCATATTACCAAATACCATTGTCTGAACATTAACGGCTGTTCCCCAGTCTCCTGGAATGTCGTTCATTCGACGATAGTAGATAGCACGTGGGTTATCCCAAGAGCGGAATACCGCTTTGATTGCTTCAAATAACTGGTCCTTTGGATCCTGAGGGAATTCTTCATTCAAAGCTTTGCGATAGATACCTTTGTATCTCTTGATCACTTCCTTCAGATCATCGGCATCTAAGTCTGTATCAAACTTCACACCTTTCTCTGCTTTGATGTCATCTAAGACATCTTCGAATTTCGCTTTATCCACTTCTTTTACAACGTCTGAGAACATCTGGATAAAACGACGATAAGAATCATATGCAAAACGAGGATTGCCTGTCTTCTTCGCAAATCCTTCGACAGCTTCATCATTCAATCCTAAGTTAAGGATCGTATCCATCATACCCGGCATGGATACTCTTGCTCCTGATCTTACTGATACTAATAGAGGATCTTCAAGGTCTCCGAACTTCTTTCCCTGAATCTCTTCCAAGTCTTTCATTGCTTCGATCACCTGTGATGCTACTTCATCACTGATCTTTCCACCGCAGTCATAATAGTTTGTACACGCTTCTGTTGTAACTGTGAATCCCTGAGGAATTGGTAAGTTCAATCCTGTCATCTCTGCTAAGTTTGCACCTTTTCCTCCAAGAAGGTTACGCATCTCGGCATTTCCTTCGCTAAATTTGTAGACCCATTTTGTTGCCATGTCAATACCTCCTAAAATTAAGTTATGTCACATTCATATGTCATTGAACTTATTGTACCACAAAATTCTAATTTTGCAAAACTTTTTTGTGTATTTTTCATAATTTTTTCTTTTTTCTTATCTTTTTCTTATAAAAAACTGCACATTTACACGATTTTCGATGCATTTTGCGCTGTTATTTTTGTCTTATTTTTATAATTTTTACGTTTTATTTTTTGTATACACTACACAATATCATTATTCCTATTGCATCTTTCCGTTCGCTTGTTGATCATTATGCAATTTCCATAACAACAAAAAAGAACATTCCACAAAATATCTCATTTATGAAATGTTCTTTTTTATTTTTAATTCTAATCCGCAATCTTATCGATCGCATTTGTCACAGCATCTATGTTTTTGTGACCATCTAACATCTTTTGTTTATAATCTGGTTCTTCCTGCTTCTCTTCTTTTACACTGATCTCCCAGAATGGTCCCCCTGCATTAGCACCTTCTTTGCTTGTCGGATCACTTTCTTAAGCGACCACTCTCAGCTGTTCTGGCTCTGCTTCCTACATCGGCAATCTTTACTTATCTTGCCGACCATTCTTGTTAATACAACAAAATGTCCATTCTTTGTGAAATCTCCAGGCCCCATCAGTGACCACGACTGGATGTCCTGCTCTTAATGCTTTCTCTACAGCATCTTTATCCATTCCGAGACCTTTACACTCCATTCCGTATAATTTGGATAATCCTGGAACTACGCTGTGAGAACATCCCTGTCCTGTGTAATACCATCCATGTTTATATGCCTGTTTGCACATCTTTGGAACATCAGCTTTCTTTCCAGTTAAAGAACTGTAGCATACAGCAACTGCGGTTGGTCCGCATCCTGCTGCCTGAATCGTACTTCCGCCGATCTTCTTTCCCGGATAATCTGCCTGATTATAATAAACAACTTTTAATTGCTTGTTCTCTGTCTGCTCTGCAGCCATAACCCCTGCTGTCTGTGTCATCATCATTGCTGCGATCCCCATCGTTGCGATCACTCTGCCAGTCATCTTGTTCAATCTCATAGTACCCTCCAGATAACTTCTGCTTTTGACATAATACATCAGTTATTAATTATAACAGAGGGTAGTTTGTTAATCAAGTGTTTCAATTGTTAATTTTTTATTAAATCTCGTTTACATTTTTTCATTTTTTTGCCAAAAGATGATAAATGTCGCTGCATTTATTCATGAATTTTTCGCTGTGTCGTTCCTGCAATTCCAAGCTGTGCACGATATTTTGCTACGGTTCTTCTTGAAATCTTCATATTCTTTTGTTCTAACAAACTTACGATCTTACTGTCACTTAATGGTTTTTTCTTATCTTCTTCACAAAGTATTCCTCATACCATACAAGGA
>ENA-OQAN01001302-OQAN01001302.1-human-gut-metagenome-genome-assembly--contig:-NODE-1302-length-11234-cov-1.808769_pt1 | contig 11234 bp, 13 predicted proteins | sample MGYA00242735_ERZ504527 | MGnify/ENA primary metagenome ERZ504527 (study PRJEB26092, sample SAMD00036230) | human gut metagenome | host: Homo sapiens | study: EMG produced TPA metagenomics assembly of...
CTTGAATACCTTGGTATGGCCGGAATCGTAAATAACGTTATCTTTCTTCTCATTGGAGTTCGCCTTATCTTCAGTGGCTGGAAGATTCCGAAGAAGCTGCTTTTCCTCGTCTGCCTAATTACGATGCTCCTTGTTTTGAGTTACTCTGCTGGGAGCATAGTTCCCGGTAAGACCTCATACAACCTTAAAGCCATACAGACCTTCTTTTTCTATGCGCTCTTCATCGTGATGCTGAAGACCAACGGGTCAGATTTGCTGGATTTCGGCAAGCAGCGATGGATTGTTTTCTTTAACGTTGTCTATGCCGTCAACTGTATAGTTATCCTAATTCAGGTCTATTACCCATATTCTCTTATGGCGGCCGCCCCATGACGGGCCAAATTCCCTTCTATGAAGACCTGATTTCAGGTCTTTTCATGTATGCTTCGACCCATGCCGTTGCGTTGTTCTCGTGCTTCGTTTTGCTCATTGATTTGAACAGCATACGGGATGGAAGCGGGGAGTTGCGAATCCCCGTCGTTTGTTGCGCGGCGGCGGTTCTTGCTAGCTCACTTGGTATTGCCGCCTTGAACGACAACAAGGCTTTGTTCGCCTTGATGCCCATCGTTCTTCTGCTTTTCTATGCCGAAGGTTTGTCATCGATCAATTTCATGAGAATCGCCAAGGGCCTGATGTTTCTTGCTGTCCTGCTGGGAATTGTCTTCTTGCTGTACATATGCAATTCATCGTTCGCAAACTTTTTTGATGACAATGTCCTGTCGTTATTTGACCTTGTGGAAAGCTCTAGTTCGATAGGAACCGATGCGGTGGGCAGTGGAGAAAGAATTGCAATAATCGGTTATGCCTTAAATTTGGCGTCAAGCTGGCTTTTTGGTATCGGTTTGGGCGCAGCAACATTCCACGAGGGCGCCTTCTGCGGGTTTACTCATTTCGGCCAAGCTGATTTTGGATCGCTGGTCATCCTTCTGGGCGTTTGGTTCCTTATTGCCCTGTTTGCTTTCTATGTCTTCTGCGTGTCTTGCGGGTGTCGGGGGCGCAGACCATACGTTCTTTATCTTTCCCTTGTTGCGCTTGCGGCAACTGCGACAATCTACACTCAGTGTTTTACGAGGGCAAATAATGCCTTGCTGTTCTTGCTTATAGGGCTTGCGCTCGTCGAAAGGTGGAAGTCCATTGCTCAGAGTACGTCGGTTCTTTCTAAGGAGTGACTGGTAATATGAAGGTCGGGATTGTTACTTTTACCTTTGGGGACAATTATGGTCAGCGTCTGCAGAATTATGCTGTTCAGGAGCTGCTTCAAAGAAGGGGAGCGGATGCGAGCACGATTCGCCAAAGCGAGCCACGTTGCAGCCTAAAGCACCAGGTTAAAGTTTTTCTTGTCGATAGCTTCGCTGGTAAGAGGGGGGCCAAACGAGCGAGGCATTCAGCGTTTCTTCGATTCGATGAGGAACATATTAAATATGAGCCGAATTATTCTTTGCCGGATTTCCCGCCGAGAAAATCTGATGGTTTCGACGCTTTTGTAGCCGGAAGCGATCAGATTTGGTCCCCTTACATTCCTGATAGCAATGGTGCTATGTTTCTTTGCTTTGCCGAAAGTGTCAAGAAAGTGTCTCTCTCGGCTAGCATTTCTGCACCTGAGCTGCCCATGGAGAAAAAAAAGCGCATACAGGGAAAGACTCGCTGCGTTTGATTTCATATCGGTTAGGGAGAAGAACGCCGCAAGATTGATTAGGGAATGCGCTGGGTTGGACGCGGAGGTTTTGATCGATCCAACCCTTATGCTTGACGCTGCAGATTGGGATAAACTCGCCGAAGCGCCTGCGGCTTTACTTCCTAGGCGCTATGCCCTGAAGTACTTTCTCGGTAGTGATTCTCCCAAGGTTGCGATGTTCGACGAATATTGCAAACGAGCGGGATTGGAGGTCGTAGATCTTCTGGGGGATCCTCGGTTCTTTGCCTGTGGACCTTCTGAGTTCATCTACCTAATAAGGAACTCCTCGCTTGTTGCTACTGATTCTTACCACGGAAGCATCTTTACGCTCCTATATCGTAAGCCGCTTCTGATGTTCGAACGCGCAGGTTCGCAATTCGACATGAGCGATCGGTTCGATACCTTGGCTGAGAAGCTTGGCCTAGGTAATTGGCGTGAAGCAAATTGGAATTACCTCGAAAGCGGGGAGCCAAAATCCTTTGATGTTGAGGATAAGCTTCGAATTGAGCGCGCAAAATTCGATTCGTTCCTTAATCGATCCCTGTTCAGCAAATCGAGAAAAGAAATTGTCTATCATGCTTAGCCAACGTAAGACCGGTGCGATACTCGGCTATGCAAACATCATAGTCAAGAACCTGGTCAACCTCGTCTATACGCCATGCTGCTGGCATTCGTGGGCCAGGCTGACTACGGCGTATACCAGACGTCCAACTCGTTCGTATTCTCGCTTACACTTCTAACCTTCGGCTTTTCCGAGGCCTACATCCGCTTCTATACGCAGGAACGAGCGAAAGGTAGCGAGGGCGACATTCGCAGGCTCAACGGCATGTATCTCATGCTTTACATTGCGGTCTGTGTCGTGGCCCTTGCGCTGGGCCTACTCTTTTCTGCTAATGTTGGGACATTTTTCTCAGATAGTTTCACGGACAACCAGGTGGGACTCGCGGGTAAGCTCATGGTGATAATGTCGTTCAACGTCGCCGTGACGCTATTTTCAACCGTCTTCGATGCGTACATTCTTGCCCATGAACAGTTCAAGTTTCAACAGTCGAGGCAGATGTTCACATCTTTGGCGACTCCTGGCGTGGCTTTCGTGCTGCTCAATCTTGGGATGGGGGCGGCGGGCGTTGCGACGGCGCAGCTTGCAGTTGCATTGACACTGTTGGTTCTGAACGCCAGGTTCGCAGTCTTAAAGCTTGGCATTGAGATTGATGTTTTCCACTTTGACGGGTCTCTCTTCCTCTCGATTGCCGCGTTCAGCGCGTGGATATTTGGTAATCAGATTTGTGAACTGGTTAACCAGAGTGTTCCAAATATGTTACTTGGCGCTCTTACGAGTGCCGTCACCGTATCAGTGTTTGCAATTTCAATTCAAGTTCGTAGCGTCTTCGTTTCCCTTTCAACGGTGATGTCGAATGTCTTTGTTCCAATGATCAATTGTATCGTAGCCACAAGCGATGACAACACTAAACTCACCCGACTCATGACGCGCGTGGGACGCTACCAGATGTTCCTATTCTGCTGGGTGTACTGTGGATTCGTCCTTCTCGGGCGCTTCTTCATTGCCAAGTGGGCGGGCGAGGGCTTCATGGACGCGTACTGGCTTATCTGCGCCATGGCGCTGCCACTGGGAATTCCCCTGTGTCAGAACACAGGAATCGAGATTCAGCGCGCCAAGAACAAGCACAAGGCTCGCTCCGTCGTTTATCTCTGCATGGCGGGCGTCAACGTTGTGTTCACTTGGGCTATGTCACCTGTTCTGGGTTATTGGCTCCGGCCATCGCCTACATTCTGAGCATTTCGTTGGGCAACGGCCTCTTTATGAACTGGTATTACCAGAAGAGGATTGGGCTCGATATGGTTTTCTACTGGCGCCGCAACCTTCCCGTGTTGTTGGTCTCCGCTTGCGTCCTCGCAGCATGCCTGCTGGGATCAGCCTTCGTGCCCGTCACTGGATGGGCGTTGTTTCTCTGCTGGGGTGCTGTCTACACCGTCCTGTTCATGGCCGCTATGTGGCGTTCGTACTCGATGCCGACGAGAAGAACATGCTCGCTGCTCGCCTGCCGTTCCTTCGTTAGGAGTTCGCTGTGTCTTATGACGAGATGAAGATATCCAAGCTCGGCGATGCCTGTTGTGGCTGTGGTGCATGTGCCGCGAAGTGCCCCAAGACGTGCATCTCCATGCATGAGGATAAGTTTGGCTTCCTACATCCCGTTATCGATGCAGGCGCTGTGTGGGGTGCCATGCGTGCGATTCGGTATGTCCCGCGCTTGGCGGGGGCAAGTGCGACGAAGCTCTCGGGATCCGCTGGGCCAAGGGCAAGTCCAGTGAGCTGTTGGAGGCTTCCTCCAGTGGTGGCATCTTTGGCCTCCTAGCAGAAAGCGTGATCGCGGGCGGCGGTGTTGTCTGCGGAGCCGCCTGGGCCGACGGTTGCCGCCATGTCGAGCATGTGCTGATCGAGGACGCTGTCTCTCTCGATCGTGTCATGCGCTCCAAGTACGTCCAGAGCCGCGTAGGCAGGGAGGTCTACGCGGGGGTTCGCGATGCAATCCGCTCGGGTCGTCGTGTGCTCTTCGCTGGTACCGCGTGCCAGGTCGCGGGCCTCAAGCGCTATCTGGGAAAGACGGGGGGGGAGCGCCCTTCTCCTCACCGTTGACGTTATCTGCCACGGTGTCCCGGCGCCGCGCCTATGGTCGGAGTGGATTGACTACAAGAATGTGCTCCGCGATTCGAACGTCTGTGACGTTAATATGCGGAGTAAGACAACCGGATGGTTGTCTTACTCCGCTATGTACGAGTACATAGCGGAGAAAGACCCATTCTCGTCTTGCGAGTCCACCATTTTCAATCAAGACTGGTACATGAAAGCGTTTCTGGCCAATGCGTCGCTGAGGCCTCTTGTTTCATGTGTCCTGCCAAGAGAAGTTGCGGCTCCGACATCACCCTCGGCGACTTCTGGGGTTTCCAGGGCATCCATCCTGAGGTCGACTACTCTAAGGGTGTCTCTGCGGTTATCTGTAATACCGATAAGGGTATCGCAGCTTTTCAAGGAATTGCGAACTCCATTGACTGTGGCGAAGCGACCATCGAACAGGTTCTTGCTGGCAATCCTAGCCTGGTCAAATCGGTTGCCCCGTATGCGAAGTGCGATGAGTTTATGGCAGATTTTGCTTCAAGGATGGGTATCGAGGGACTTGATGGCTAAGTACGACTTCAAGTCGTCTCTTAAGCAGCGCGGTTCCGCGGCAAACTCGGAGCGACCAAACGCAAGGTGCTCAAGGTTGCTCGCGAGGGCATTCGCTAGCGGCATGCGACGGGCAGCTGCAAGCGGTGCGTGAGCCCGCCGTTGCGTGCGAGGTTTGTATATGTCGTTCCACGTGGATCTATTAACCTGCGCATCTACTTAGCTACATACTTGTTGTCACCAAGATGATTTAGCGAATCTAATTGGGATGACGCACAGTATCGGGTAGTAAAGCAACGACTAAACGGCCTTCAATTAGCAACTTATGAATCAGATTTGTTCCATGATCTTTGTTATCAAGAGTTGCCCCATAAGCAGTCAAAAGCGCAATTGCTTTTGACATTACATCTTTCTTTGCCTCCTCAACGGTTCCGCAATCTCCAGATCTCTTCTCGTGCGGCCTGAAAAAGAAGATCAATTTCGTTTCTCCTTCATACAGGTTCACCGCATCAAATATTGCCTGAAAATATGAATAGTCAGCTTTTCCCAAAGAGTGACCGTAGAACTTTATAACGCGCGTACCATGTCCATAGGTGCTTGCTTGGTGGGTACTTCAACAATTTTTTCAATATCTGGCGGATTTAATGCCATAACTCGATATGTCTTTGTAAAGGGCACAACGAGCTCATTGCCCATTATGCGAGAACCGTCAATCCCAAATACAATTTCACCGCCAAGTCTTCCGTGTACATTAACGTAGTTGATCGCATGTTCTTTCGAACGGAAATCCTCTGCGACTCGAGTGTAATTAAAGCTAAGGATGCTTTCCTGAATGTCATATTCTTCTTCACACGGTCGCTCATAATCCATCAGTCAATCATGAGTTTTGATGCGCGGTCTTTATAGTCATCCGACTTCGAAACTGCCTCCTGAAGGTATTTCGAAAACTCCTCTTCAAGAATATGTAGGTCCTTCATGGTTCTATCCAGTAGACTACTAATGGTCCAATGACACCAGTGATTTGGGAGGCGGTGGAACAGCTGAAACGCAACCACCTCTTCAACATTTTTTGAATCAAATTCAGTTGGGTCGTGATTCACCAGAAAGTTAAGGCACTTTGAAAAGAGCGTGCCTTCTGACAATGGCTCAAAGCCGTCGGGTGCCATCCAATTTGAGATGGCACCCTCTATGTCGCACCAATTGGCATTTGGCATGCCCTCTAGTATGGTATCCCATATTGTAAGGGTGTAACTTCGAGCTTCGTCACCTTTGCATTCTCTTAAATCGATATTTCGGGCATTAATATAGCTGCTGAACCCAGACGGCAATCCACACTCTAAGTCGAATCCGTTACCAATGATAATTAGCTGATGCCAATTTGGACGAAAATCAGGAAGATTAAAATTTGGGATATTCATATTCTGATTAATGGCAGGCAAGCTAAAATTCTGCGCACCTTGCTCTGTGACGGTTGTCATCTATTGTTCTCCCTGCGTCGTCTTTAATTGGCAATATTCTACTCATCGGTTATTTAACAATCATTCCTATTTTCGCCTGCAGTTTTTTATCGGCAAATTCTCTTAATAAAAAATATGGCAATTGGTGGACGCGGGCGTCTACAACGTGACGATGAAGTCGAACTCTAACGACTTCCGCGCGAGTTCCATCCAGGGCGTCATGAAGCGCGTGAATGTCAAGGGCGTGCCCGTGGTGGTCTACGAGCCCACGCTGTACGCGCGGAGTCTTCGGCTCCGAGGTGACCCATGACCTGGAGTCTTCAAGGCCGGCTGCGACGTAATCGTCCCCAACCGCTGGAGCGACGAGCTCGCGGACGTGGCGGCAAGGTGTACACGAGAGATCTGTTTAAGCGGGACTAGGGGAGAGGGTTTTTACTGCAACTCTAGCATACTTAATAATAGTAATGTCAAGGATGATGCCGTATCGGATAGTTCCGATACGGCATCATTTGATGTAAGCCCCAACCCCTCAACCATATATGATTCCTTGCTAGGTATATCTAAGTCCATTTTCATAACTCGAGTCCTACAATTTCCACTAAAGGGCCACCATGAAAATAGAGTCTGAAAAAAGACAATACCTCGTTGTTATCGCTATTCTTATTCACGGTTCAGGAATACGAGGCCATTACTGCACATATACTTTTACCGGCACCAAATGACTATTCTTCAATTTCCGATCCGCTCGGTCTTCGTGATTCAGCTATAGAGAATCTTAAGGCGACCTGGGCTGCAATGTATCTGCATGATGCTCCGGCGGAAATACTATTCCGACGGCGAGAGCGTGCAGCTGTGCTGATATCCACTTGCTGCTGCCTTTGTGGCTTGTTCAGAATCAGGCGACCCGTCAGAAGCAGGGAAACCTGAGGTTCCGCCTGATGTGAAATTGGATTCGCGAGATCGGAATCATTTTTGATGGACTTATTGCCGATTTCGTTGTTACGCTGTCGACTGAATTGCCCACTGCGCCAGCATCAACCTGCTCTAGGGTGTTTTCTTGACGCCGTTCTTCTTCCGCTATAACTTACGGGTATTGCTGCGCTAAGCATAGATACGCAAAGAACTGCGAAGAGCGAGCGGTAAAAGACTCGTTTCATAGCGGTGCCTCTCGATAAGATGGGCGCCAAGGCCCGGAGGCGGCGCCAGGCCAACACTCCGTGTATATGTCTGTGGGGTTATTTTGCGGTAACACCAGTCAACAACAGCGACCTTTTTGAACAAAGTTGGGGAGGGGAGGGGATGTTGGTGCACCTAGAATTGGCAGTGAGCTCGTATCGACGGCTATAGTTGGTTATTCAGGATGTAAAATCACAAACCAAGCTGGTTTACTACGGATTATTAATTTGATTGGGGGCCAAAGATGGTGGACGAATCTATTCTTGTTTCGATTCTTGATTCAGTTGCATCCATGCTTCCTCCCTAGTAGGCACCCTAATTGGCGGCGGCGTTACACTGCTCGCTACGCGTATGACTATCAGGCACCAAAACGAGCTTGAAGACAAGAAAAGAAGGTTAACGCTTGAGGACGATTGGCGACAATACGAAAGGGAGAACCTGACACGTCTTCAAGAAACGATTCAGCACAGTATGCGCGCAAGCGCTAAGTGCTATTCCCAAATGCTGGAGTATGCCGCGACCGGAAGAAATTATATCGAGGCGATTATTGACGACAATGATTCTGAAGCTCAGCGGCATTATTTAGAGGATATCCTTCTACTCAGCGCACGTTTACCTGGAGATGACCTGAACGACGCCATGACTTTGTACCGAGAGAAAACGCGCCGAGTGACGCTTGAGTCGCATAGCGAATCACAGCTGAATGCTGCAATGAACGAACTTTTAATTCAGTATGACGCATGTATGGCGCTTGTGGGGCAAAGACTTCGGCGATGCGTGGGCGGCAATGAATAAATAATTGCCTGAAACTAAAAGGGATAATTGCGGCGGTGGTTTAATCATGAAAATCGAAAAAGTTCATATCAAGGGTTTCCGCAACTTCGACGACGTTGTTGTTGAGCTTGGAGAAAAGACTCTTATTTTCGGGCCTAACGATTCGGGGAAGACAAACTTCCTGCATGCTTTGAGGATTCTTTTCGATCCCAGCCTCTCCGCTAGGGATTTCGAGCTTACCACGTCCGATTTCAACTGTAGAACCAATCCTGATCGAGTGGAGATAACTGCGACGTTATGCGACGTCCGTGAGGATTGCCTGATCAGCACATTCGGCGGCAATTTAGCCGAAGGCAGAACTGTTATTGGTTATTCCTGCAACCGAGAAGGTGACTACAAGTTTCTGGTCGGAAATGAAAAACTCGGCATCGAGCCCGTGCAGTCACGCTTCTATATCAAGCATCTGGTGCTCGAGTATGTTAACAGCACCCGCGACGCCGCCCGCTTCCTTAAGCGCAGCCAGACTGCCCTGCTCGAGGCCGCACGCAATTCGCGAAACGACGACGATGCTCATGACGACGACGTTTCGATCAAAGCGATTCAAAGCAGCCTCGAATCGCTGAACGACGGAATTAGCAGCCTCGAATCGCTGAACGACGGAATTAGCGGGCTCCATTACATAACCAATGCTCTTAAAACTGTGAACGATGAGATGGCCAGTATGTCAGCCTTGAACGAGGGACGCGAGGCCCGTCTTGTGGCTGGAAACACGGACGCGGGCAAGCTTCTTGACAACCTTCAGCTCGCCTATCTGTCCGATGATGTTCCCTTGACTTTTGGCGGTGAAGGCGGAACAACCAGCTGTTCTTCTCTACTTGGCTCTCTCAGAGGAACATTAAGAAGCCTGTTGAAAAGGTGAGCATCGTCGCCATAGAGGAGCCTGAGGCGCACCTTCATCCGCAGCAGCAGCGGGCATTGGCTAAGTATCTTTCTGGCTGTATTGACGGGCAGGTTCTTCTAACGACTCATTCGCCTCAAATAGTCGAGCGGTTTGTTTCCGATGCGCTCGTAAAGATGGGCAGCGAGGGCAAACCTACGTGCTCCGGCATCAAGCTCAGAAAGGAAGTCGATGACTTGGGCTATCGTCTTAACCCTATCGTTGCGGAGGTGTTCTTCAGCCGCGGAGTGTTCTTGGTGGAGGGTCCTTCGGAAATCATCTTCTTCCGTGCTCTTGCAGCAGCTGTCGGCATAGACCTTGACAGAGAAAACCTGTCGGTTCTCTCTGTAGATGGCATCGGTTTCATGCCTTACGTGCTTTGCTGCGAGGCGCTTGGGATTCCCTGGGTATTACGCACTGATAACGATGTATTCAAGGTCCCAAATAAGGAACGATATAGGCTTGCCGGAGTTGCTCGCGCATACGGGATCGTCGAATCGCTCGGACGTTCCTGCGTTGAGGCGCTATGGCTGAGAATCAAGAATTCATTGACATGGATGGCGGACCGGCTGTCCCTGTTGAAGTTGCATCCGCGGTGAATGAGCTGCGCGATGCCCTTGAGTTTGAGGGCATATATTTTTCAGATCGCGACCTCGAGTACGATCTCATTGCAAGCGGTCTCCGCGGAGTTTTGGAAGAGCATTATGAAGTGGATAACCAAGAAGAGCTTTACGCCGCGATGACCGTGCGAAAGGCAGAGGGCATGTATGCGTTCATCTCTAAGCATCCACGCGAGCTGGAATGTCTTGCGGAAAGCACCTTCTGCAAGCCGTTGAGGAGACTCCAACTGCTGGCTTCTGTGGGTCACGGCGATGATTAAGCTAGTGAGGAGCAGGCCAAGGTTATCGCCTGTGAAGAGTCCGCCGTCATTTCGGCACGACCGGGCAGCGGCAAAAACGTTTACGATGGCAAGATGATAGTCAAAGCATCTGAGCGTCTTTTGAGCTATCAGGGCGTTGTGGCCATTTCATACACCAGAAAGGCTAGTACTGAGCTTAGGGACAGGTGCTCTGGTTAGGGGTACGTGCTGGCAATTCGTTTTTCGGAACGATCGATGCTTTTTGCCTTGCTATGATTATCCAGCAGTTCGTCCCCCATGTCGTTGGTCGAATGGTCGAAATTGATGTAGTCGATGATGACCAGTCGCTTCCCGCGTCGAGGATCAAAGACCATTGGGTAAGCCCCAACGAGGACCGCTGGGATCTTATCCGCGAAGCACTTTCCTTGGGAGTGCTTCCTGTCTCGGCTTTGAGCGAGGTCGCTTACTGCATGGTGAAACACGTCCCCGCCGTGAGGAGTTTCCTGCACGCCGCTATAAGGCGGTGTTCATCGACGAATATCAGACTGTGGACTTGCCCAGCACATGCTGTTCAGAGAACTCGTCAATATCGGAATTCGAGGCGTGGCCTCGGGGATATGGATCAAGCTATCTTCGCATATGACGGCCGGTCTTCAGTCTTCCTAAATGAGCTGATTGCGGATCCACACTTCAAGACTTTCGAGATTACCGAAAACCACAGGTGTCATCGGAGCATCGTTGATTACTCACTGAGCTTCTAGGTACGCAAGCGCCTTCTCGCGCCTGTCAAGACAAGAGAGTTGTGCTGGTTAAGGTATCGGGCGACGAAAGAAACATAGCCGACACCATTTGTGAGCATCTAGATGTGATTACCGAACAATACAAAGTTGAGCGCCGCAACGAGTTCGCATTGTTGTCTACATCCAACATGATGCTCGAGCGGTACGCAGGACTTCTCGGCATACCTTCTAAGATTGTTATTTCCACGAAGCTGGACGTTGGCTTTAGCCGGTCTCGCATATTTTTCAGGGAATTGCTGGCGTTTCTGTACTCAAGTGGTTATGTGGGTGATTTTCTCGACAGGCATATTCCTGCAGAGCAAATGCCCCGCGCAAGGTTTACAGCTAACGACC
>ENA-OQAN01001303-OQAN01001303.1-human-gut-metagenome-genome-assembly--contig:-NODE-1303-length-11225-cov-1.835556_pt1 | contig 11225 bp, 16 predicted proteins | sample MGYA00242735_ERZ504527 | MGnify/ENA primary metagenome ERZ504527 (study PRJEB26092, sample SAMD00036230) | human gut metagenome | host: Homo sapiens | study: EMG produced TPA metagenomics assembly of...
CGCTTGGCGGTACTGTAAGGTTGTAAGCTCTTGCAAGTCTTGTGATACTATCTAATAAAATTACGACATCTTCTTTATGTTCTACGAGACGTTTTGCACGTTCTAATACCATCTCTGACACTCTCTTGTGGTGTTCTGGCAATTCATCAAATGTGGAATAAATAACTTCAACGTTCTTTCCTTCGATAGATTCTTTAAAATCTGTGACCTCTTCTGGTCGTTCATCGATCAATAATACGATTAATTTGATATCTTTATAATTCTGACTGATACTTTGTGCCATTTGTTTTAACAGTGTTGTCTTTCCTGTCTTGGGAGGAGATACGATCATTCCTCGCTGCCCTTTTCCAACGGGTGATAGCAGGTCAACCATTCGCATTGGTATGGATGATCTCTCTGTTTCCATTCCTAATCTTTCGTTAGGGAAGATTGGTGTCAGATCTTCAAAATGCTGTCTTCTCACTGCCATTTCTGGCTTATATCCATTGACAGATTCTACGAATAATAAGGCACTGAATTTCTCACTCTGGGTTTTGATACGGATCGCTCCTGTTAAGATGTCTCCTGTTTTTAAATTGAATTTGCGGATCTGAGCCGGAGATACATAGATATCATTCTCCCCTGGAAGATAGTTTTCACATCGGATGAAACCATACCCGTCTGGCATAACTTCCAGAATCCCATGTGCTTTTTCTCCGCTGTCCAGACTTTTTATATTCTTTGGAAATTCTTTCTGGTGATGTTTTCTTTCTTGATGCTCTGTAATAGATTGTTTGGTTCACGTTGTATCTGCGGTTCTTCCTTTTGTTTTGATTGTTCCTGATCATAGTTTTCTAATACTTTGATCAGTTCTTGTTTCTTTAAGGTCGAAATGCCTTTTATTTTTCTTTCTTTGGCAATTTCACGTAATTCAATTACCGACTTTTTTTCATATGTCATTCTATTCTTACTCCTTTACCTGGGAAAATGATGAATTATCCTTTAACGATCGATCAGATTTGTGTTTTCTTTATTCTAGCATAGTTTTTCAGATATTTCCAATCATTTGTCTTCTTAGTTTTTTTAAGATCCTTTTTTCTATTCTTGAAACTTGTACCTGTGAAATATGAAAGATCTTCGCAATTTCTTGTTGAGTTTTTCCTTCAAAATATCGGTAATAGATCATTTGCTGTTCTTTCTGTTCCAAATGTTTCATAGCTTCTTTTAATAGAACATGATCTACACTTCTCAGATTCATTTTCTCCTTTTGATAACTTATCCAGCAGAGAAATCTCACTGCCATCCTTCTGATATGCATTCTGATGAATGGATTCTACTTCATTGCTTGCCTCTAAAGATGTTACGATCTCTTCTCTTGTGATCTTCGTAATCTCACTGATTTCTTCGATCGTTGCTTCCCTTTGTATACTGCTGGCAAAACTTTTCTCTTGCTTTCATGATCTTGTATACATTTTCTTTTAAAGATCTGCTGACTTTGATCATACCATCATCTCTTAGGAATCTACGAATCTCTCCTGTGATCATCGGTACTGCATAAGTCGAAAATTTCACGTCATAAGACAGGTCAAACTTGTCCACGGCTTCATAAGTCCAATACTTCCGATCTGAAACAGATCCTCAGACTCATATCCTCTGTTTGTAAATCGTCTCACAACACTCCAGATCAATCCAACATTATTAAGAATGATCTGCTCTCGTGCTGCTTCGTTTCCTTCTTTGGTAAGCCGTAACAGTTCCCTCGTCTTATCCATTCAGCTTGTCTTGATCTCCTATTTTCTTTGTCATGATCACTGTCGTTCCTTCTCCTTGTTTTGAAATAACTTCTACTTGATCCATAAATGCTTCCATAAAAGAAAATCCCATTCCAGTCCTTTCTTCTTCTGGTTTTGTTGTAAACATCGGTTCCATCGCTTTCTTGACATCTGGAATTCCAATACCCTGATCTTTAATCTCTATTCGCAGGATTCCATTCTGATCGGAAAGATCCATGCTGATCTTTCCATCTGGATTGTGATACGCATGTACAATACAGTTTGTCACTGCTTCTGACACTGCGGTCTTGATATCATCCATTTCTTCCATATCCGGATCAAATTTCATGATATAAGCAGCCGTCACAATTCTTGCGATTCCTTCATTTTCTGAGTCACTGTTAAATTCTAAATGCAACATTTCTTATCCTCCCATTTCTCTATATTTCTTCTATCAGTTGATGCAATCCTGCCATATGAATGATCTTTCTTACTGATGCACTCATATTGCTGACTTTCACCGTTCCTCCCATCGCCTGTACCTGACGATATCTTCCTAAGATCACTCCAATCCCTGAACTATCGATAAATCCTGAATTTTTAAAATCAAACTCAATATCTTTGATCGGATATGATTTTAAAATGATATCGCATTTATGTTTTACTTTCTTCGCTAAGTGATGATCTAGATCACCATCCAGATAAATATATAAAACCCTGTTTTCTATCTTGTATTCTGTTGCCATATTCTGATCGCTCCTTCCTGCTCTTTGCTGTGTATACGTTCCTTTCCAAAATCATCTTGAATTTCCTGATAGAAAATAAAAAAGAAAGAAGTTCAAACTTTCGCTTGTTCTTCTTCCTTTATCTTTTGTTTGTAAACTTGTATTCTGTGTAATATTAATTATAAACTTTTGGCACTCTTTTTACCCATTGCATCAATTCGACTCTTCGCATTGATCGCCTGAGATGTTCCTGGGAACTTTTCGATGATCGTCTGATATGTCTTCTTCGCATTCTTCTGATCGGAAGCACCTTCATAAGCTTTGGCAAGGTAATCATATGCATAACGGTTTGTATCACTGACTTTGATCGCTTTCTCTAAATAAGAAATTGCTGTCTTGTAGTCTTTTGCCCAGTATGCATTCTTTCCTTTGCTGTATAATCCAGTTGTTGCACTTGGATATACTTTTGCTGTCAGATCTTTGTAGATCGTTTTCATATTCTTCGTTGTAAGTTTCTTGCTATCGATATCTAATAATGCATCTGCAGATCCTGTATAATCACGATCGCTGTATTTCTGCAAGGCACTTAACAGCAGATCATAAACACCGTCTTTCTTGCTTGTTCCAATGTACTCGTCTAATTCATCTTCTGCTTTCTTCTGTGCTGCCTTTGCTTCTTTGACTTTCTTCTCACTTGCTTTCAACTGTGTGTCTTTGGCAAGGATCTGTTCTTTATAATCTTCTACCTGTGTAGAGTTCTTATGGCTGAAGCTTGCACGTACTGTTGGATAGATCAAAACCGCTGCCACGATCACACCGATCACAATTCCTGTTACCATGTAAAACATCGGGCTCTTTCCAGCTTCGTTTTCCTGAATTGAAGAAATATTAAATGGATTCTTCTTTTTCTTTGGTTCTTCTGGCTGGCTCACAACTTTTTTCTTCTCTTTTTTCTTCTTGTCTTTCTTCTCTGGCTCAGTTGTCTGTGGCTCTTCTTCAACTACTTTTGTCTCAAATTCTTTGCCATATTCCACTGCTGATTCGTTGTTTGGATCGATCTTTAAGATCGTATCAAGGAATGTTCTTGCATTATCATAATTCTCTCCCTTGATGGATAATAATGCCATTAAAAGATATGCATCTACAAAATTAGGAATAGCTGCCACAACATTCTTTAACTGTAACATCGCAAGGTCATCATTCCCTTGCTTGGCGTAGTTTAATGCCTGATTGTATTTCTTGATCATCTGGTTGGCTTTATATAATTCTGTCTTATTCTTCTTGATCTCTTCTAATTCTTTCCCATATATATTCTCTTCCGCTTCTTCCAAATCTGCACATGGTTGAAACTTGGCTAATTCTTCGTTAAAGTCTAACATTCTCTTCCTCCTGATTTATAAACTCTTTGGCCATGCCTGCCAGATAAAAAAGATCCGACAACAAAGCATACCGTTGTTTCCTGATTCCTGTCTATCATCTTACGAAAAGCATCCTGAAATTCTGCTTCATTGATTCTTCTCTTATGAATCCCCACTGTATAAAAGGCTTCAATCTCTGGAATCGTCTTCAGAATGTTCTTCATGTATTCTTCTTCATTCTGATGAGATGCTGCAAATAAGATCCGCTTCTTCATTCCATGGTAGTTTGCCTCCACAGTCTGTACAAAGCCTTGCATTCCTTGGATATTGTGCGATACATCTACAATGATCCTGGTGCGATCTCTTCCATCCTTCCGCTGATCCTGATCTGGCTCAGTGCTTCATAGATCTTATCTTCATCGAGTCGTCCACAGATAAGTTCTGCTGTCTGCAATGCTGCTGCAAGATTGGACTTCTGAAATTCTCCTGCAATGTTGGTCCGCACATCTCTTTCCTTATCATACGCATTGGCATTTAAAAAATCAATATATTTTCCTGCTTTTTCTTTAAAATTAAGATTATCTTCAGAAATGTCATAAATTCGTGATTTTTTCTGCCTTGCTTCTTCAGAAAGGATTTCTTTTACCTTGGGTTCCTGTTCTATTGTCACAACTGGAATTCCTGGCTTTATGATCCCTGCTTTGTGTGTTGCGATCTCTTCCAATGTTTGTCCCAGAAATTCCATATGATCTTCGCTGATTGAAGTGATCACACTGACCTTCGGACAGATAACATTGGTAGCATCATATCTTCCACCCATTCCTGTCTCGATCATACAGATATCTGGTTGTTCTTCCTGAAAGATCACCATCGCCATCAGAAATACTGTCTCAAAAAATGATGGGCTGTTCTTTCCTTCTGTTATTCCAGTTTCAATGGTATGTCTTACCTTCACCGCAGCTGATGCAAATCGTTGATCACTGATCTCTTTCGCACACAGCTTGATTCGTTCATTGATCTTCACAACATGTGGCGAGGTAAAGGAAGCTGTCTTCTTTCCATGCTGGGTAAGGAGTGCTTCTAAAAATGCACAGACGGATCCTTTTCCATTCGTCCCTGCTACATGGATCATATGCAGCTCTTTTTGGGGATTTCCCAATCGTTCTAAAAAGTATTTTATATCTTCGAGAGAAGATTTTGTGGCGAATCCTGCGATTTTGTATAAATATTTTACAGACTCTTCATAAGTCATGGTCATTTCTTCTGTTAGCATAATTCACCACTCAGTACTGCTTTCAATACCTGAAGTACCCCATCTTCTTTGTAAGATGGTGCTACAAAATTCGCTGCTTCTTTTACTTCATCTCTGGCATTCTCCACTGCGAAGCTGTGACTTGCACGTTTTAACATCTCGATATCATTTAAATTATCGCCAAATGCCAGTGTTTCATCTGGTGTGATTCCGTATTCTTCCTGAAAATGTCTTAAGGCACTTCCTTTGTTCGCACCTTTGTTGGCACAATCAACCCAGCATTTTCCGGATACTACAACATTCATCTTCTTGCCCCATCGTTTGATGAACTCATCCCCAACTACATCTTCGGCGCAATTGTGATGAAAAATACTCATCTTACATACACCTTCTGGATTCCCTAAAACATCATCTACAAGATCACCTCTGTAGCCATAGTCTCCGACCAGATGCTGGTAAATCCCGATATTCTCCATATATGTCATGTTATCTTTATTGATCGCAATCTCACATCCTGGGAACTGTCTTGCTTCTTCAATATAAGTTCTTACGATCTCTGGGTCGATCACATCTACATATTGATAATCTTTAGAATGAATACAAGTTCCATTTTCTGAAATAAAACTGATGTCACCAAGTACTGGCGTGAATACTTTCTCGATACTTGCTCTCTGACGGCCGCTTGCCGCTAACACGATCGTTCCCCTTCGTTTCAGTTCTTTGATCACGTCATAATATTCCGGATTCAGATCCAGTGTCCCATCTGCCACTAATGTTCCATCAATGTCTGTTGCGATTAGTTTGATCATTTGTTTTCCTTTCTTTTCTCCATATACATGCTGTATCATTATTTCAAAAAGGCTGCCATACTTTGTACAGCAACCTTTTGTTTTATTTGTCTTTTTCCAGATCGTATGGTGTCACCTGATATACATAATAATTCAGCCAGTTATAATACATAGCATTTGCATGACATCTCCATGACTTCACTGGTTTCTTCGTTGGATCATCATCTTTGTAATAATTCTTTGGTATATCTGGATTCAGTCCTCGTTTCACATCCCTTACATATTCATAATGCAGTGACATCACATCATATTCTGGATGTCCTGTGACAAATACCTGACTTCCTGTGGAATTCAAAATAATGTATGGTCCTGTCTCATCTGATTCTGCTACGATCGTTAATTCTTTATTCTTGCGGATGGCTTCTCCGTCAACTCCTGTATTTCTAGAGTGTGGCACGTAGAACTTATCATCAAATCCTCGAATAATAGGAAGTTTATTATGTAATGGATGGTGTTCATAAACACCTGAAATCTTCTTATTCAAGATATGTTTCTTGATCCATAGTGATAATAAAGTCCTGCTTGTGCTGCCCAGCAGATATACAAAGTTGATGTGACATGTGTCTTGGACCATTCCATGATCTCAACAACTTCATCCCAGTAATCAACTTCTTCAAATTCTTTTAACTCTACTGGTGCTCCTGTAATGATCAGTCCGTCAAAACGTTTGTCTTTGATCTCTGAGAAATAATTATAAAATTTCTCCATATGTGACTCTGATACATGAGTCGGAACATAAGATTCTGTCTGTAAAAATGTGATATCTAACTGTAATGGTGTATTTGATAAACTTCTCAGCAAATGAAGTTCTGTGTCTAATTTGTTTGGCATCAGATTTAAAATTGCAATCTTTAAAGGCCTGATATCCTGTGTACATGCCCTTTCTTTATCCATCACAAATACATTCTCTTCTTCTAAGGCTGCCTTCGCCGGCAGATCGTTGTCTATTCGAATTGGCATTTTATCAAATCTCCTTCTCTTTTTTTTCGATTGCTTTTTTAAGCTGACAGCATTTTTCCTGTCAGATATTTATTATAAAACTCTTGCATTTTTTATGCAATCTATATTTATTATCGTCCAATCAGATCAAGGAAATCTTCTTCGCTCAGTATTGGAATGTTTAATTCCATCGCTTTCTTATTCTTTGATGACTGCGACATTTTGTCATTGTTGATCAGATAGTCTGTTTTCTTTGACACTGATCCTGTGACCTTGCCGCCCATCTGCTCAATCTCTTCTTTTAGTTGTTTTCTGTTATCAAAATGATCAAGTGATCCTGTCACAACAAATGTTTTTCCTTCTAAGATCTGTTCTGTCTTACTTTCTTCTTTCTTCTCAAACTGCACATATTGTAGCAGTTGTTCTAAGATCTTCTGATTATGTGGTGTATGAAAATATGATACCATAGCTTCTGCAATCATCGGTCCAATCTGATCGATCGCAATAAAATCCTCTGCATCGGCTTCTCTGATCGCATTGAAATCTTCTTTAAAATGTTTGCAGATCAATTTTGCATTGGAAAGTCCTACATTCGGAATTCCCAGACTATAAATAAAGTTTGCCAATGCAGGCTGTTTGGAATCATTGATCGCTTGATCAGATTTTGGTAGGATTTTTCCCAAATCCTTCTAATTCCAGAATCTCTTCTTTGTGATCTTTTAAAGTGAAGAGATCATAAATTTCATTTAATAGTCCAACATCGATCATCTTCTGTAATGTTGCTTCGGATAGTCCATCAACATTCATTGCATCTCTTGATACAAAATGCGAGAATGATTTGATCTTCTTTGCACTGCAAAATTCATTGGTGCAGACTAAGGTTCTGATTCCATTTTCATCTTCGATCTTTGTCTCACCACCGCACGCAGGACAAGTATGCGGAATCTCTATATTGCCGCTCTTTGTTTTATTCTCTGCAAGCTGTGGAATGATCATATTAGCTTTGTATACAACGATCTCATCGCCAATTCCTAACTGCAGTTCTTCCATCACACTAATGTTGTGGAGACTGGCTCTGCTGACAGTCGTTCCTTCTAATTCTACTGGTTCAAAAATTGCCACTGGATTGATCAGTCCGGTTCTTGATGGGCTCCATTCAATCTCAGTTAATGTTGTCTCCGCTGTCTCATCTGCCCATTTAAATGCGATGGAATCTCTTGGGAATTTGGCTGTTCTTCCAAGACTTTTTCCATATGCAAGATCATCATAGACTAATACCAGTCCATCTGATGGCAGATCAAATTGTTCGATCTTCTTTGAGAATTTCTCAATCTCACCTCGGATCGTATCTTCTGTGACTCTGATATGTTCTACCACATCAAATCCAAGGCTTGCTGCCCAGTCTAATTTCTTCTCGAAGGAATTATCAAATCCATGCCTTCAACATCACTGACACTGAACGCATAGAAATGAACGTGGCGTTTGGCTGTGATCTCATTGTTTAACTGTCTGACGGAACCACTGCATAAGTTTCTTGGGTTCTTATACTGACTGTCAACATCTTCGATTTCTTCGTTCATCTTATAGAAATCTGAATATGGTATGATCGCTTCTCCACGAATGACCAATGTTCCCTGATATGCTATGTGTCTTGGAACATTTTCAAAAACCCTTGCGTTGTTTGTTACAACTTCTCCAACTTCCCCATTTCCACGGGTCACGGCTTTGAGGAGTTCTCCATGTTCATAGGTCAGAACGATCGTTAAACCATCGAGTTCCATGACAGGATTCCTTCCTGGCCGTTCAGCCATGTTGCCAGCTGATCTGGCTCCTTTGTCTTGTCTAATGATAACATCGGAGATGGATGTGCTTCCTTTTCCAATGCTGTCATCAATTCATACCCTACATGGATCGTTGGACTGTTTGATAAAACAGTGTTCGTCTTTTTTCTCTAGTTCTAAAAGTTCATCATACATCTTATCGTATTCGAGGTTGCTCATAACTTCTTTATTCTGCTGGTAATAAGCTTTCCCTGCTTCATTTAGTGTATGAATGAGTTCTTTCATTCTGTCTAAATCATTCACTTTTTAGCTCCTTCTTTAACTCTCGTAATTCATCCGGAGTTAATTTTCGATATCTTCCTTCTTTCAAATCGCCGAGTTTAATGTTCATAACACGGACTCTCTTAAGTTTTGTTACACGGTATCCAAAGTGTTCACACATTCTTCGGATCTGCCGGTTTAATCCCTGTGTCAAGATGATCCTGAACTCGTTTGGTCCTTCTTTTATAACTTTGCATCTTCTTGTTACTGCATTAATCTCATCTAATGGTACTGGATTCCTCATATCATGAATGAATTCATTGTAATTCGTTTATTCACTGTTACTTCGTATTCTTTTTCATGATAATTTCTTGCTTTCATGATCTGATTGGCTGCTTCACCATCATTGGTAAGCAGGATCAATCCTTGAGAATCCTTATCTAATCGTCCTATAGGATAGATCCTTGTTGGATAGTTAATATAGTCGATAATATTATCTTTCTCTTCTTTACTTGCTGTGCATACGATTCCTCTTGGCTTATGAAAAGCCAGAAAGATCAGATCTTCCTGAATCTTTACCGGCTTTCCATCAAATGTCACGCTCTGCCCCGGAAGTACTTTGGTTCCGCTTACTGCAACTTCTCCATCGACTTCGACTCTGCCTTCCTCGACATAAGTATCCGCCTGTCTTCTGGAGCAGATTCCTGCCTGACTTAAATATTTATTTATACGCACTGCATCTTCTGTTTTACGTTTTGTCTCTTGCATTGTTACCTTTCCCACTTGTCACAAAGGGCGATGATCTGGTCAGCAAAATTTGCCCAGGTCTTTGTTCGTTCCACCCTCATTGTGCTCAATTACAGATTTCAAACGCTCGCTGGCTGTAAGAAGTCTGATATAAGCACTGCTCTGTTTTGGTTTCTTCTGGATGCGTTCTCTTGATCCCCATTCAGTCCATTCGCCTGTAATAAGGTCAAACACATCTCCGCTGTATGGTGCTCTGGCTTTGAATTTGTACTCATCTTTTAAGCATGATGTAAATGCTTCACAGACCGCCATCTTCTCCATGAACTACAAATACTTCTTCTGGTTTCTTCTCGAAACTATTGACCCATTTTAATAACCCGTTCTTGTCTGCATGTCCGCTTAAACCTTCTAATTGTACGATATCTGCTGCCACTTTGATCACCTCACCAAACAGTTTTACTTCTTTGGCTCCTTCGATCAGTGATCTTCCCAGAGTTCCATATGCCTGATATCCTACAAATATAATCGTATTCTCTGATCTCCACAAGTTATGTTTTAAATGGTGTCTGATTCGTCCAGCTTCACACATTCCGGATGCTGAAATGATCACCATCGGTTCTGTCTCAAAGTTGATCTCCTTTGATTCTTCTGTCGTAATGGATAAACGAAGATTGGAAAATGTGATCGGATTAATTCCTTGTTTCACTAATTCCATAGCTTCCTCATCATATGTCTCGTCAATATTCATATTAAAGATCTTCGTCGCTTCCACTGCCAATGGGCTGTCTACAACAACTTTGAAATCTCCATGATTCTTAATCCTATCTTCGGCCTTGATCTGGCGGATATAATATAACAGCTCCTGTGTTCTTCCAACTGCAAATGATGGAATCACGACATTCCCGCCTCGATCAAAGGTCCTCTGGATCACATCGGTCAATTCTGTCACATAATCCTGATGTTTTCCATGATAACGGTCACCATACGTAGATTCCATAATAACATAATCTGCTTCTCTCGTATAGCTCGGATCTTTGATCAATGGCTGGTTAAAGTTTCCGATATCTCCAGAGAATACCAGTTTCTTTTCCACATCTGCTTCCCTTAACCATACTTCAATGCTGGAAGATCCTAACAGATGTCCGATATCTGTAAATTTGATCGTAATGCCGTCAGCAACTTCAATCTGTCTGCCATATGGGCATGGCACGAAATACTGCATGACATTGATCGCATCATCCATCGTATAGATCGGTACAACTTCTGGTTTCCAGATCGCCTTGCTTTCCTGTTCTTCCACTCCGCTTCAATTCCTGAATGTGTGCACTGTCTTGCAACATGATCTCACATAGATCGGTTGTTGCTCTTGTCGCATAAATCTTTCCTCTGAACCCTTTTGCATACAACAGTGGGATCAGTCCTGAATGATCGATATGTGCATGTGTCAGCAGGATAAAGTCAAGATTCCCTGCATTCACTGGAAGATCAACATTCTCGTATACATTTAACCCTTGTTCCATTCCATAGTCAACAATTAAATCTTTGCCGCAGGACTTTCCCACA
>ENA-OQAN01001304-OQAN01001304.1-human-gut-metagenome-genome-assembly--contig:-NODE-1304-length-11205-cov-3.087561_pt1 | contig 11205 bp, 14 predicted proteins | sample MGYA00242735_ERZ504527 | MGnify/ENA primary metagenome ERZ504527 (study PRJEB26092, sample SAMD00036230) | human gut metagenome | host: Homo sapiens | study: EMG produced TPA metagenomics assembly of...
CTGTCAGGTCATTTTACTGCCGTAAATAAACTGATATCTGTATATCTGAGAAGAGGAGATTTATTCATTTTTGTAATACTAATTGTAACTGCACCTCGCTCTTTTGCGATTTTCATTGCCTCTACTACATTTCTGGATCTACCCTCATAAGAGACAGCTAACGCAACGTCTTCACTTGTAAGATTGCCTGCAGTCATCATCTGCAGCATTACGTCACTATGTACGGAACACGGAATCCCCAATCTTCCAAATTTCATGTATGCCAGCTGACATACTGCAAAGGCATCTCCAACACCGAAGAAATGTATCTCTCTGGCTTTAAGAAGAGCATCCAATGCTTTTTCATAATTTTCGTCATCTGCCAAAACTAATGTATCACTCAACATCTGTACATTACTCTGATAAACCTTTTTCAAAATCGTCTTCATATCGTCTGATACTTAATATCTTCTGAATTGAAATTTCCATTCCTTCTGCCAAAGCTCTGATGAATCCTCCTTCATAGAAGAATATCCATCATATCCCATTCTTTTACAGAATCTGATAATTGATGCTTCACTGCTTCCTGATTCTCTTGCAATCTCTGCAAGCGTTAAATGTGTAATTGCTTCCGGGTTTTCAAGTAATGCAGATGCGATTGCTTTCTCTGCTCTTGGTAACGACGGTAACAAAAATCTGATGCGAACAAATAAATCAATTCATATGGCGTCGCAACTCCATTTCTACTTCATTTATTTTAATTTCACTTTGAAGTTTTTTGTTGATTAGAATATAGCATTCTGTTTCAGTGAAGTAAATATCTATAAATATTTTTGTATATTTCCACGTTTTGGCGTGTGTTTTTTGTTGATTACATCCAATTTTTTGGTTGATTTGACGTTTTTACATTTTATTTCACTTCATTTTGAAATTTACAAACACTTAAATACTTCATTTTATTTTTGTAATACGAAGTATAAGCTATAAATATATATAATACCTGTATTCATTTCTATCACTTAGATTCTTTTTTTACCTCGACATTTTTTTTGAAATATTTCAGAATAATTTTTAGCGATGATCCCTGCTCTCTTTTGAGAAACAGAGCTACTGACTACTGACAAGAAATATTTTTACGTAAACTCCATAACATGTTATACTTACTATACAATGCTAAGAATAAATATCTAATCTCAGCCAATACCAGGAGGATTAATTCATGAAAGCATACGAACGCTTATTATCTTATGTAAAAGTATTCACTCCAAGCAGTGAAGAAACCGGTACTTCCCCATCCACACAGTATCAGTTTGACCTTGCCAGACTGCTGGTTCAGGAATTAAAAGAACTGGGTGTGAAAGATGCCGATGTAGATGAACATTGCTATGTCTATGGACATATTCCGGCAACCAGAGGATATGAATCCCGCCAAAAGCTGGGCTTTATTGCTCACATGGATACAGTATCTGATTTCTGCGATCATCTGGTACTCCGGTTATCACTCCGAATTATGACGGCAAAGACCTTGCACTTGGAACCAGCGGCAGAGTTCTCTCCCGAAAATGTTCCCTCATCTCTCCACATTAAAAGGCAGAACTCTCATTACTTCCGATGGAACCACCATCCTCGGTGCAGATGACAAAGCCGGAATTGCCGAGATTATGACAATAATTGAACACCTCAATGACAATACTATTCCGCATGGTCCTCTCTGCATTGCATTTACCCCTGACGAAGAAATAGGAATGGGACCAGCCCATTTTGATATAAAAAAATTTGGAGCTGATTTTGCTTATACACTTGATGGTGATACAGAAGGTGAAATCCAGTATGAAAACTTTAATGCTGCCAAAGCAGTAGTAGAATTTACCGGTGTAAACGTACATCCAGGTTCTTCTAAGAATACAATGGTCAACGCAGCACTTGTTGCCATGGAATTCAATTCCATGCTCCCTTCCGCTGACACACCAAGAGATACGGAAGACTATGAAGGATTTTTCCATCTCTATTCCATAAAGGGAGATGTCTCACACGCTACTCTCGAATATATCATTCGTGACCACGATGCAGCTTCTTTTGATATCCGTAAGAAAACCATAGAACATATCACTAAAATTTTAAATGAAAAATGGGGAAAGGGAACTGTCTCACTTACCATCACAGAACAGTACCGAAATATGAAAGAAATTATCGACACCTGCATGGAACTAATCGAGCATGCAACTGTAGCATGCAAGGAATGCAATATCCCGCCGCTTATCACCCCGATCCGCGGAGGCACAGACGGCGCCCAGTTAAGCTTTATGGGTCTCCCATGCCCGAATCTCGGAACAGGAGGACATGCTTATCATGGACCTTATGAACACATTACTGTTGAAGGAATGGATATTGCTGTAGATGTAGGATTAAAGATTATCGAATTATTTTACAAATATCCATTCATATAACAACAAGAGACCTCCATAGACAGTCCCTTATTTTCCTAATGAAATCTGATATTCATGAGTCAGCGTATGGCATTTCAAGTATTATGAGCATGAGCAGGAAGTTCAAAGTTCCAATCTGCGATTACCTTTCCCCGCCATTCCGGATGTACATGGAATCCCTGATTGTAAACCCCTGTGGACCAATCATACTTGGAATTGATCACTCCTCTGCTGCCATGGTACAGGAGACAATGGTATGTGTAAACTGATAAAAGGGATTAAACACGAAAAAAGAAACTGCATCTCCTAGTCCATGATCCTCTGATCAGAAAATACAGTTTCTCTTTATGTTCACTATTTAACCTTTTACAGCTCCAACTGTAAAACTCTCCTGAACCTGTTTGCTCAGTAACAGATAAATCACTACTGTCGGCAGTGTAGCGATCACCATACCGGCTCCGATAATTCCCCAGTTCGTGGAATGTTCTCCTACAAAAGACATAATTCCTACAGGAAGTGTCTTGTACTGTGAACTGTCTACAAATGTGTTTGCAAATAAAAGCTCGTTCCATGTATTCAAGAATGCGAAGATACAGGAAGTGGCAATTCCAGGACGTATCATAGGCAGGATGATTCTGAAAAACATGTTGAAAATATTACATCCATCAATACATGCAGCCTCTTCGATCTCTCTTGGCAGAGCTTTGAAGAATCCGCTTAATATCATAACCGTCATCGGCATGGCAAATGTAATATACGGAAGCATCAGTCCCAGATATCCGCCTCTGATTCCCAGTCGATCCAGTCCCTGAAACAGTGGAAGCAGAGTTGCCTGTACAGGAATCATGATTCCCAAACTGAAGATTGCTGCCACAATTCCTTTTGCTTTCCAGTACATTCTATTTATCGCATATGCAACCATGGATGCCAGAAGTGTTGAAACAACAACTGTCACTGCTGCATAGAAAACAGAGTTCAACAGATATCGTAAGATTTCTCCTCCATAAGGCCTTGGAGTAATTTCCAAAATGCCATACTTTCGGCAGACCCACCAGGTTGTTGGAATCAAATATTTCCGTGTTACTTTTGAATGAAAAAGTTACTAGCCAGTAGAACGGGAATATCTGAACAAAGGTAAATACAGCCAGGAACAGATAGATTAAGGTCTTTTTTAATTTCATAGCACTCATTTTCATCTGCGTCTCCTCTCAAATCATTGATCATTTTCTTCAGATTTTTTTGAAAATGCGATTGAGCAGGAAGCTGAACAGCAGACATTCAAACACGATGAAGAACGCCTGGGCGCTGCCGTAACCATAGCGGCATTTTACAAACAGATTATCATACATCAATGTTGCAGGAACTTCACTGACATGGTTCGGGCCGCCGCCTGTCATAACATATACCAGGTCAAATACACGCAGAGAACCAACCAGTGCAAATGTGGCACATACTTTAATCGTCGGCATCAGCAGCGGGATCGTGATCTTCGTAGCTGCCTTGAATCCTGTAGCTCCGTCCAGTTTCGCAGCTTCATAATATTCCGGCGAAATATTCTTCACACCTGCATAGAGGATGACCATATGGTATCCGATGCTCTGCCAGATTGCCGGGATCACCGTTGTCATATAAGCAGTTTTCGGATTTACCAGCCATGCAGTATCGTTTACCATTCCCAGTGCACCCAGGATCGCATTCAGAAGTCCCTCACTGTTGAAGATCTTGCACCAGAGCTGTCCGATTACCATACTGGAGATTACTACCGGCAGGAAAAATACAGTTCTGTAAAAGCCCTCTCCCTTGATCCCGTTTGCCAGGAGGATGGCCAGGAATAACGCGATAGGGATCTGAATAAACAAAGAACCTGCTGCCAGAATAAATGAGTTCAATACAGATCTCAGGAAATAAGGATCTGTTGTAAATAGTTCTTTGTAATTTTTTAATCCAATAAAGACTTTTTCTCCGATTCCGTCGTAATTGAACAGTCCGTAATATCCTGTGGTAAACAGCGGGATCACCGCCATTACCAGAAACAGGATCAGGCCCGGTGCGACGAAAACAGCGATATAGGCCTTATTACTTAAAAGTTTTTTCATAGTTTCATCCCTACGTTATTCTGCTGCGCTGATTGCATCCTGATGTGCAGTCATAAAGCTGTCAATATCTGCGTTTCCGGAAAGTAAGGACTGAGCCTGCTCCAGATGAACAGCTGCTGCGTTTGCATTTATGATACCATCCCAGTTCTGTACACCTGTTTTTACGCCATCATAGAGATCCATTAATTTTACAAATGTCGGGGAGATCGTGTCTGTGTCAACATCTGTATTCCAGCATGGGAATCCTGTGCCAAGTTCCAGAGCCTGCTCGCCCATTTTCTCAGAAATATACATTGCGAAATCTGCGGACTCTTCCGGTGTATCTGTGTTTTTGTTTACAAAGAAGGAAGCACTTGCACCGCCTGCATAATCAGCTGCATCCTGCTCGTCAGAAACTACAGGGAATGTGATCACTTCTACATCTTTAACAGCGCTGTCTTCTGCATTGTCGATAGTTCCTGCGAACCAGCTTCCGTCAAGCTGCATTGCAACTTTTCCGTTGAGGAGTCTGCGGTAGCTTCTGCTTCGCCGTCTTCCAGAGGTTCTTGCCAAGGATTCCTTTGTCGTATAATTCAACAACATCTTCTGCTGCTTTCTTGAATCCCTCGTTTGTGAATTCTGTTTCGCCCAGAAGTGCGGACTGTACTTCAGAAGCACCTACTTCTCTCAGTGCAAGTGATTCATACAGAGCACCTGCAAGCCATGCATCTTTTGCGCCGACAGCCAATGGTGTTACTCCGTCCAGTTTCGCAAGCGCTTCGCCGGCTGTGATCAGTTCATCATAAGTAGTAGGAATCTCTACTCCTGCCTGGTCAAATAAATCTTTGTTGCAGAACAGGCACATCATATAGCTGTCAATCGGAAGTGCATATAAATTTCCATCCAGTTCAAAGTTGCTTGTGGAACCTTCTTTAATTCTGCTCTTAATATCATCTGTTACATAATCATTTAACGGTAAAACTTTATCAGCATCTGTAAGCTGTTTCAGTTTTCCAGGTGCCCAGTAATAAAATACATCTACTCCAGAAGCGCTGCTTGCGAATTCTGTAGAGATTTTTGTCTTATAGGATTCTGTATCCAGACCGTGAAGTTCAATTTTGATATTTTCATGTTCTTTCTCGTATTCTTCTACCGCTGCCTCGAATGCCTGTGTCTGTGCACTTTCCGGGTCTGTAAACTGATGCCATACATCCAGTGTTACTGTATCAGCTGCGAAAACTGTTGCAGATGCTCCGAAAACTGTTGTTCCAACCATTGCAACACCCATGCACGCTGCTGTAAACTTTTTCCAATTGTTCATTTTTTTCCTCCCTGAATTATGAACTCTAAGTGACTTGTTATGTTGATATTATAAAATCCGGAAGGCGTTTTCTCAATTCAGATTATTTACCTGAAAGGGTGCGATTTTTACTTTTGTACTCATTTACTGTTTTTCCGGTGTACTTTTTTAAAGGATGTTCCGAAGTAATGTGCATCAGGCATTCCCACGGCCGCCGCTACTTCATATACTTTCAGATCCGTAGTATCAAAAAGCTCCATACTCTTCTCCACGCGCTTGCGCATAATATATTTCGTAATACTTTCCCCTACAGACTGTTTGAAAATACGGCTGAGATAACTGGCATTTACAAACAGATCCGATGCGATCAGGTTCAGGGACAGTTTCTCCCTGTCCAGATTCTGTTCAATATATTCCTGTGCTTTCTGAGCTACTGTATTTCCTCCTGCATTCCGTGAAATCGTCTGTATGGTTCCCTCGATTAGAGCATACAGTGTTCTGCAGAACTCCTGCAGTGTATTAATCCCTGAAATATTTTCCAGGATCTTTACCTGTTCTTCATTATCCAGATGTTTATTGCTTTCCTTCAATACAGACATCGTGTTGTGGAAGAGCAGAACCCCCAGATTACGAAGCTGAGAGATCATCAACGGACCGTTAAAAATATACTGTTCCAGATAATGGTCTATAAATCCAACAGCCGCTTCCTGGTCACCACTTTTCACTGCGATCCTGTAACTGTCGAAATTCACCGGGTAAGAATGACTGATCTGCTGCATATATTCAATATAATCCTCGTAGAAGATCAGGGTCTTTCTCTCATCCCGCATAGTGTCTACCAGTGCTTCCTCACATTCTGAGAGTATTTTCGGACTGTCATCTATTTCTTCATAATAACAGCTGACTGATGTAGCTACTGTGCCGTCTTTGCCCAGTTCAGTAATCTGTTCAAATGCATTCCCGAGCAGCTTTTTAATCTCCGGCGTTTCTTCTACAACAAAAAATATCTTGTTCTTCTCCAGGGAGAAATACCCGTAATTTTTTTTCACCCAGAGCTTCATTCATGATCTCCAGAAGTTTCAGCAGAATATCGTGATCTTCCAGATCCATGATGAGCAAAGCTCCCCGGACTCCTTTGTTTTTCCACAGCCGGATCTGATATTCAGAAAGCTTTTCCTCAGCTTCCTCAGATTTAATATACCCGGTGACGATCCTTCGAAGCAGTTCCTGGCAGAGAACCGGATAGATTTCCACATCTTTCGACTGCTGTTCCCGTTCCTTCAGGATCTGTTCCCGCAGCTTCACCGCAGCAGCCAGAAGTTCATCTGACTGGATAGGTTTTAACAGAAATTCTTCCACTCCTATGTGTATGGCTTCTCTGGCATATTCGAACTCCCGGTATCCGGTAACGATCACAATATGCACTGCCGGATATGTCTCCCGGATGCGCCTGCTCAGTTCCAGTCCATCTATTCTCGGCATATTAATGTCTGTATACACAATATCTGGCGTCTGTTTCTCCATCAGTGCCAGCGCATCCTCTGCACACTGGACATTGCCCATAATGTGAAACCCCTCCGATTCCCAGGCTACGCTTTTTTCCATTAATATGCCTTCATATTTCTCATCATCTACTATTAGTATATTAATAACATCCTTCTCCATTACTGTCCCTCTTCTTCGTATTAACCATCTGTTTTGTATGAAAAACGTACCCTCACTTCCGTCCAGCATCCCGGCTGGCTAGATATGGATACTGCATCCTCAATCCCATAAAATAGTTCAACTCTCTGTTTCACACTGTGAAGCCCGAATCCTGACTTGGAAGTTTTATATCCGCCTTCCAGGATCAGCCGGATCTTATCCTCCGGAATCCCTACCCCATTATCTCTCACAGAAACTTCCATCAGTTTGTCGTCCAGTGCCTGCACAGAAATACACAGTTCCCCTTTGCCCTCTTTCTGGCGCATTCCATGATGGACTGCATTCTCCACCAAAGGCTGCAGGATCAGTTTCAGCATCAGAATATCCAGCAGATTTTCATCCACTTTATATTCAATGCTGATTTCATTATTATACCGGATATTGATGATCGTCATGTAACTTTTGATAATATCCAGTTCTTCCCTCACCGTGATCACCTGACATCCACTGTTTAAGCTGTTTCTGTAAAATCTTCCCAGCGCCTGTGTCATCTGGAAACTTTTGTCCTGATCCCCGATCAGAGTAAGGCCGCTGATCACATCCAGAGTATTATACAGGAAATGGGGATTGATCTGCTCCAGGATCAGATCCAGTTCATTTTTCCGAATGATCTTCTCTTCTTCCTTGGTTCTCTCCAGAAGCTTACGGATAGAATTCAACAGATTATTATAGGTCCGTTTCAGGTTGGTGATCTCATCCTCACATTCTTCATCCACCTCCAAGTTCTCAGGAATAGATTTAGAATACATCATCTGTTCTTCCATTTTCTGGATCGGTCTGCTCACTGTATGGGAAATAAAAATCCAGCACAGGATTAGCATACCTATATTGACGATCAGGACGATGAGCGTATCGAAATAACTGATACTGTTGGAAAAACTGCTCATAGGTGTCTCTATAGCTAGGGTCCATCCATCTATCATAGATGAGATCTTTTTATACACCATTGGAATTCTCTTCGCTGCGTACAATCTTTGTCTCATTTTCTTCCAGGGATCCGATAATATCCTTGCTTACATCATAGTTTTCTTTTTCCTTCGGTCCGAAGATCAAAATGTCATTCATCAACACATAAAAATTGGAATTCAGATTTCCGCCCACAGAATCGAAGATCTCGCGGATGGTTTTCTCATCGATATTTACCATGAGGATTCCCAATTTGGAATAATCTGTTTTTTTCTTGATCACACGGATCATGGAGAGAATATTTCTGTTTTTGCTTTTATAGCTGACGATTCCTCCACCATCTGTCTCAAAGATCCAGTCCCCATCCTTTTTTATGGCTTTTTCATACCAGTAGGCATCTTCTACAGCAATTTCTTTCTTCGAAACAACCTCTTCTCTGTTGCACATAAAAGAATTTCCTATATTGTCATAAAATACAATAGAGGAAATATAATCTCCTGCCAGCATGATATTGGTCAGGCAGTCCTGCAATTCTGTTCTAGTCTTCACAGTCAGATTTCCTTTGGATACCTCTTCCAGAGTATCCTGAAACATTTTGCTCCAGAACACTGCATAGGTATCCTGATTTACATGATCAATCATCAGCTCCAGGTTGCTGTCGATGGCATGAAGAGTCTGTGTTGTCATTTCACCGATATGCTTCAGATTGGATTTCTGACTGCTGTATACCACTGTTCCTATGGAAATGACAGACGACATTAAAATGCAGGCAAGGAACAATACCCATATTTTTGTCTTTATCTTCATCCTTTTCAAACCCTTCATGCATCCACCTCTTCTTATTTCTTATACCAATTTTATCAATGCCACACCATATGCCGGAAGAGCAAATTCCAGCACTGCTTCTTCTCCTTCTACCTTAACAGGTAATTCCTCTGTTTTCAACTCAGAAGCCTCTTTTAATTCCTTCACCTGAGCAGGTGTGGGATAAGTAGGGCATCCCATTTCTTCCCATTGTTTTTTCGCATTTGCATGGTTATCATCGATCCTCTGAATCTCTGCTTTTTTACCGGGGGCATTTTTGATATGAATTTCTACTTTTTCTTCAGAAACTGATTTTCCGATCATTTCCTGATTATAGACCAGAATTGCAAGGCTGCCTTCTTTGTCCACAATCGGCAGATTCCCACATGTCCCTGTTCTTCTACTTTCGGAAGCCGTTCCTCTCCCAGCTGATGCATCAGTTCAAAGGCACGGTATACAGGTTTCGGAATTCCATGAATGGTCTGCAGTCCGAATCCACCCCTGAACTCTCCCGGAACCTGTCCATGTTCTTCGAAGATATCAGAAAATGTCCAGAATGAATATGCTTCTACATATCCATAGTTATCAATGAGAGTCTTGGTTACCAATGCGGAGCTGTAAGGTGTATCATGGAATTCGTCTCCCTCATTGGCTGAAGTGTTCCATTCTGTATAATATAATGGAAGGTTTCCTGCTTCATGCTTCGCAATACGTACCATCTTGGTCAGCAGTCCTCTACGGTCTATCTCATCGCTGTTTAAGTTGACTTCTTCTCCGAAGAAATTATCCAGATGCATATCTGCATTCCAGTTGGGATCATCTGATGGATAGTGATGAGTGGAAATAAAATCAAGCGGTACGGAATTTTTCTCACAGTAGTTGACAAAATCCGGGATCCACTCATTATTGGCAGTGGCCGGTCCGCCGGTTCTCAGGTTTGCGCCTACACTTTTTACTGCTCTGGCAGTATGTTCATATAATAAGAAATAATCTTCCTGGTCTCCTGCAAAAAAGAAATCCAGATCCGGTTCATTCCACACTTCGAAGAACCACTTCTCCAGTTCTTCCATTCCGTATCTACTCTCCAGATGTTTCAACAACTCAACGATCAATCCATCCCACAGTTCGAAGCTCTTAGGCATGGTAACGTTTCCTTTATAATAGAAGCAAGTCTGATCACCTGATGCAAATGGTGTGGGCATGAAACTCAATTCCACAAATGGCTTCATGTCAATACTTAATAAGAAATCAAAGATATTGTCAATATTGACGAAATTGTATTCGTATTTTCCAGGCTCAACTTCTCTGACCACACTCATCTGATCATTAAAAAGTCCATGAAAACGTACATACTGAAATCCAGATCCTTCTTGCTTTTCTCAGCATCATTCTGTAATCTTCACGCAGTGCAGTATATGCATGGCAAGCACCTACGCATTTCTCCCAATAGTGATCAAATTTAGTTTTCGGCGCATTCTGATCTACATAAAACTTCAAATTCTCCATCTTTTCCTCCTGAAAGTGCATTTTTATTTTTTATTATAAACATGCCATTTCCATCCATGCAATACGCCCTGACTGCAAAGTCAAAATCCCGACCTATTCTGTAAAAAAATTACCCCTCTTTCTTAGTAATCCCCATATCCAGCTAACTTCCTAGTTTTCGCGAATCCCAGCCAGAAAAAAGAAATGGTTTCCCCTTTGAAACACATAAAAAAGGCCAGCTATCATCTAGCTGGCCTTTCCTATATCTTCAAAACTACATACATGCTGACATTTCCTTGAGATTCATTCTTCCTGCGATTCTTGGTCAAGCCCTCACCCGATTAGTAACAGTCAGCTCCATGCATTACTGCACTTCCACCTCTGCCCTATCTACCTCGTCGTCTTCAAGGGGGTTTACTTCTTTCGAATGGGATATCTCATCTTAAGGGGGCTTCACGCTTAGATGCCTTCAGCGTTTATCCTTCCGGGCTTGGCTACTCGGCCGTAGACTTGGCAGGTCTAACCG
>ENA-OQAN01001305-OQAN01001305.1-human-gut-metagenome-genome-assembly--contig:-NODE-1305-length-11203-cov-2.002799_pt1 | contig 11203 bp, 18 predicted proteins | sample MGYA00242735_ERZ504527 | MGnify/ENA primary metagenome ERZ504527 (study PRJEB26092, sample SAMD00036230) | human gut metagenome | host: Homo sapiens | study: EMG produced TPA metagenomics assembly of...
CAACCCTATCATGATCAACAACATCGCTTCCAACGGCTTCGACTACATTTGCCCGGCCACCTTTGCCTGCAACTTTGCCGTTATCGGCTGCGCCCTCGGCGTCTTCCTCAGGCCCGCGACCAGAAGCTCAAGAGCTTTGCTATGACCGGCGCCGTGACCATCTGCCTCTCTGCCATCATCGAGCCCACGCTCTTTGGCATGCTCCTCAAGAATAAGAAGCTCTTCCTGGCTCAGATTATCGGCGGTGCCTGCGGTGGCGCGTTCCTCGGCGTTTTCAAGGTTGTCACCACTGCCTTTGTCTTTGGCTCCGTCACCACGTTCCCGGCCTTCGTCTCCTCCGATCCGATGAACTTCGCCTTCGCCATGATCGGTATGGTTATCTCGGCTGTTGTCGTCGGCGTGCTCGGCTACATCTTCACCGGTAAGGACGATCAGCTCGCCTAGTCTTGCTTTGAGGCCCCACACCATGTGTCCAAGGCTAAGACCGACTTCCATCTAATAAAGGGTCGCTGTTTATATCGCAGCGGCCCTTTTTTTGCTTTTGATTGACATGATTGGAGTAAACTTTGAAACAGATGAAAAGGACGGAACGCCGATGATTCCGTATGAGCGCATGAACTGATTCTCAATAAGCTTAAGGAGGTCGATCTGCTCAAGATCGACGAGCTCGCGGCCTTTATGCCCGATGTGTCGATGTCTACGCTTCGCCGTGACTCAAAGAACTTGAGAAGCAGGGGGAGCATCGAGTATCTGACCGGCGGCGCGGTTAAGTTGCATTCCGCGGCTCACGAGGCGAGCGTTTTTGAGAAGGGTGCGCAGCGGAGCAGCGAGAAGGACCTGATCGCGCGTTGTGCGGCGGCGGAGGTCGAGGACGGTGAGACGGTCTATGTCGACTCCGGTACCACCGCGATGGCGCTCCTGAGCCTGCTCGTCGACAAGCCGGTGACTATCTACACCACCAACGGCTATGCATGTTGGTTTACGGGCGAGCTTGCTGCTAAGGTGGTGGTAATTGGCGGCGACTTCAACCCCGTTACCTGCTCGCTCACCGGTCCTATGGTTGAGAGCGCGCTGCGCGAGCTGTACTTTGACCGGGCGTTTATAGGTGTCAACGCGGTGGACGAAGACCGCGGCATCATGACGCCAGGTTATCCCGAGGCTATCAAAAAACGTATCGTGATGCAGAATTCCCAGGCGAGTTACGTGCTCGCCGATAGCTCCAAGTTCCACGTGTTTTCAAATGTAAAGGTGTGCGACCTGGAGGCTTTACTGTTATTTCCGACAAGCGCGACGCCAAAATCGGCGAACGCGTCAAAATGATCACGGCCTAGGACACTGGGGCATCGCATCTTGCCCTCAAGCCGTTGCCCACGTAACGAAGCGTGAGGCAAACGTGCGCCCCATTCCTGATTTGGGGACTAGCTTAGTTCGTCGGCTACTTGGTGCTCGTAGAAGGCTTCGACTACGGCGTTAAAGTCGCGGGCGAAGTCTTCCATGGTTCCGCGCCAGGTGGCGAGTCCCGGCTTTCCCTGGCCAACATAGGCAGTTTGGATACCGCAGGCGGGACTGGGGAAGTCGCGCTTGGGGTCGTTGCCTACCATAAGGACCTCGTGCGGCTCGAGCCCCATTGCCTGCAGCTGCTCGAGGTAATAGGTGGCATCGGGCTTGCAGCGGGTGGCATTTCCCATGTGCGTCACGAGCTCAAAGGGGGCGTCGGCCAGGTCGCCCCAGCCATACGGCACTCAATAGCCCCCTGGGGAAAGCTGGGGTTGGTGAAGAGCGCACAGCGCAGCCCTGCGTCCTGTACGGCCTGGAGTGCGGCGTGTGCGCCCGGCATGGCATGGGCGTTGATGACGTCGTCATTCTTGTACGGAAGAATCTCACGGTCGTAGTAGGTAAACGCCTCGTAGATGAGGGGTCGGAGATGCATATGCCACACCTGCGCTCGACCTCGGTCTGGTAAAACTCAAGATTGGTGCGATTGTCCGCACCGCTGCGGCGATTGGCGTTGAGATCGACTAGGATAGTGCCCAGGCGCGCCATCGTACCGCCGCGGCTGCGACGTCCGATGTTCGCGAGCATCGACGATACATCCTTAAAATAGCGAAGGATGAATGCGTTGAGGTTGATGCTAAGAAGCGTCTCGTCCATATCGAAAACGACTGCTTTGAGCACGCGGGCACCTTTCTCGATAAATCGTTCCAGAATCGTTGCTCCGGATACTTTACCCCAAAGCCGTATGCCTAACTGCCTATCGTCAATTTATGGAGACGGTCGTCCACAAGATTGCGAAAAAGTCTCCATACGAGTAAAAAATCGCAGTTCGCGCTTGAAATCGAAGTAAATTCCCCGTAATCTATACGAACGTGATTGCATAAGCGTCACATTAGTATCTGTCGGCTCCCGAGTGTTCCTAAACGTTGTGTGCTTGTCGCACCCTTCTGTAGGTCCTAGCAATCGGGGCCCCGTAGTTCGAAAGGGGTCCACCTTTGAGTGAGATTCAGAACTCGTCCATTTTCTCTCTTGACGATGTCAATGAGGAGGAGATGAACAACCTCATCGACGGTACGATTACCGACTTTGATGAGGGCGATCTCGTTAACGGCACTGTCGTTAAGATCGAGCATGACGAGGTGCTCGTTGACATCGGATTCAAGTCCGAGGGCGTTATCCCGGTCCGCGAGCTGTCCATCCGTAAGGACGCTAACCCTGCAGACATCGTTGCACTCGGTGATCCCATCGAGGCTCTGGTTCTCCAGAAGGAGGACAAGGACGGTCGTCTGGTCCTGTCCAAGAAGCGTGCCGAGTACGAGCGTGCTTGGAACCGCATCGAGGAGAAGTTCAACTCCGGCGAGAACGTCGAGGGCGAGGTTATCGAGGTTGTCAAGGGCGGCCTGATCCTCGACATCGGCCTGCGTGGCTTCCTGCCCGCTTCCCTCGTCGACCTCCGTCGCGTCAAGGACCTCACCTCCTACATGGGTACCCGCATCGAGCCCGCGTCATCGAGATGGACCGCAACCGCAACAACGTCGTCCTCTCCCGTCGCGTCGTGCTCGAGGAGTCCCGTAAGGCCGAGCGCTCCGAGATCCTGTCCAAGCTCAAGTCTGGCATGCGTCTCCAGGGCACCGTTTCCTCCATCGTCGACTTCGGCGCCTTCGTCGACCTCGGCGGTATCGACGGCCTCATCCACATCTCCGAGCTTTCCTGGAACCACGTCAACCATCCTTCCGAGGTTGTCAAGGTCGGCCAGGAGGTCGAGGTCGAGGTTCTCGACGTCGATCTCAACCGCGAGCGCATCTCCCTGGGTCTCAAGCAGACCACCGAGGATCCGTGGCGCGCACTGGTCAAGAAGTACCCCGTCGGCGCCATCGTCGAGGGCACTGTGACCAAGCTTGTCCCGTTCGGCGCTTTCGTCGACCTGGGCGAGGGCATCGAGGGCCTGGTGCACATCTCCGAGATGGCCAACAAGCACGTCGATCAGCCTTCTCAGTCACCCATGTGGGCGACATGGTTCAGGTCAAGGTCATGGAGATCGACCTCGACCGTCGTCGTATCTCCCTGTCCATGAAGTCTGCTGCTGAGACTCTGGCGTCGAGATCGAGGTTACCCGCTGCCTTCCGAGAAGAAGGACGAGGAGACCGACGCCGAGTAAATCGGTTTGACGATCACTTGTTTAAGGGATCCGTCCGTAATGGACGGATCCCTTTTTGCATTTGGCGCCGAGATGCGCAATGCTGCCGGGCTGTCCACAGGCTATTGGATTGTCGGTGCATGAAAAAATGCCGACATCCCGCCTCGGGGAGGAGGCGGGAACACACCGAGTAGACGGAGGGGTGCGGAGCGCGGTCGCGTCTCGACTGACGACGTTGCCCATCGACAGGACCATTGTAACGCATGGCGGTTCTTGGTTTATCGTGTCGAGCGTTTGCGTTGTGCCATTGCCTGCGGCAACGGTGTGTTACACTCTTGCACTGCTGAGTGGGCCAGACGGTCGCGCGATGTGCTGCTTGCAGTACGCGTGAGGAAAGTCCGGGCTCCAGAGGGCGGGATGCCGGCTAACGGCCGGGCGGAGTGATCCGACGGAAAGCGCCGCAGAAAAGAAGACTCCCACCTGCGCCGCAAGGCGTAAAGGGAAAAGCTGAAACGGTGGTGTAAGAGACCACCAGCGTCGTGGCAACACGGCGGCTTGGCAAGCCCCATCCGGAGCAAGCGCGAATAGGAACGCTATGGGCCGGCCCGGTCCGCGTTCGGGTAGCGTGCGTGGAGCTGCACGGTAACGTGCAGACAAGATAAATGACCGTTCACGACAGAACCCGGCTTATAGGCCACTTGGCAACTATGTTGACGCTGCGAACCCGTCAGCGCGGCAATCTGCCTTTCAAGCCTTCGGGCATGACCATAAGGTCAATGCCCTTGTCTTTCAAGGCACCTTGCTCGCGCTGACGGGTTCTCGCTGTTGGTGACGGTATCATTGGCGTTTCCGTTCTATTTACCGAGGTTATCGGTACGGCCTTTGCCGTATTATTGAGGCTGTTTGTTGCTTTGCTTGTTGTTGAGGGGCTTTGTTGGACAGCTATTTAACTCTGCAATCAAATATTGAGGTTTCGGGCGAGTTTGTGGACCGCAAGAGCCGATTTATTGCCCAGCTGGTCCATATTGAGTCCGAGGATGAGGCGAATGCCTTTATCGAGATGGTTCGCAAGCGTCATTACGACGCTCGACACAATGTTCCCGCGTGGATTTTAGTCGATGGACGCGAGCGCCAGAGCGATGATGGTGAGCCGAGCCGCACGAGCGGTATGCCGACGCTCGAGGTGTTGCGCGGCGCAGAGCTCAAAAATGTTTGCTGCGTGGTGACGCGCTATTTTGGTGGCACGCTGTTGGGACCTGGTGGCTTGGTGCGCGCCTATACTGCGGCGACGCAGGCGGCGGTGGCAGCTGCTCGGGAGGCCGGCAGATTGTCGAGATGACGAGTGTCGTGCCTGTTGACGTGCATGTGGCCTATCCGCAGTATGAGCAGGTGCTTCGTTTGGCGCAGGATTCGGGTGCCAAGGTTTCGGATACCGATTACGCGGATGCCGTGACACTTCACTTGGTGTTTAAGGCGGGGGAGCAGGAGCTATTTTGCGCCAAGATGCGCGAGCTTATGGCGGGGCGCGAGGAGATCGAGGTCGGCGCTCCCGAATTTGCCGAGTTCTAATGGCGACGGCCGGCGTGCTTTTGGATGGATCCCAAGCGCGCCGGCCGTCGTTTTCTGTTGCTGCCGTTTACTCGGCGAGCTGCTTTAGCACATCGCAGGCGATCTCGACGGCATCGTCGATGCAACCAGGGCAGCTGCGGAGCGGACCCTTATCCGATCCGACGCCCTTGAGCGTGCCGCAGACGGTCGTTGTGTTCTTCGTTTTAAAACGCTTGGCGATTTCGCGCGACAGCTTGTAGGTCTGGCCCTTGGTCTTGGGGTTTTCCATGCCGTCGCTCATTACAAAACCCATGATGGCCACGGCGCCGAGATGGCGCCGCAGGTTTCGGTCATGCCGCCCATGCCGGCGCCAAAGCCCTCGGTGAGGGTAAAGGCGACCTGGGGGTCGAGTCCGACGGCAGGTGCGAGCGTGCAGGCGACGGCCTGGGCGCAGTTGAAGCCGCGGGCATGGTATTCGGCAGCCTGAGCCTGACAGGCGGTGATGTCGAGCTGGGCCGTATCGATTTGCTTCATCGTTGTCTCCTTAGTCACGGTGTGCCCGCCTATGGTACCCATGACGGTGCGTGTAATCATCGAGAGCTTCATGGATGCCTCATTTTTATCTATCGAGCAAATGCCCAAGGCTTGAGATAAATACCCCTGATCAATTTGTCCCATAACCTACCTTGGGGATGGGTTGAGAGGGGTGCAGGGTAGCGGTATCGTGAACCGAATAAAACAAAACCCAAGTAAGGGAGTTGGATATGAGCGAGCAGACCATCGGTACGACATGTGTTCAGGGCGGGTATCACCCGGGAGATGCGGAGCCGCGCCAGGTGCCCATCTACCAGTCCACCACGTGGAAGTACGACACGTCCGAGCACATGGGCAAGCTGTTTGACCTGGAGGAGTCGGGCTATTTCTACAGCCGTCTGCAGAATCCCACGTGCGATCTGGTCGCCGCCAAGATCTGCGAGATGGAGGGCGGCACCGCTGCGATGCTCACGAGTTCGGGCATGGCCGCGAACTTCCTCGCGATCTTTAACGTTGCCGGCGCCGGCGATCACGTGGTCGCGAGCTCCGCCATCTACGGCGGTACCTACAACCTGTTGGCTCACACCATGGGTCGTATGGGCTTGACCTGCACGTTCGTTGCCCCCGACTGCACCGACGAGGAGCTCGAGGCAGCCTTCCAGCCCAACACCAAGCTTGTCTTTGGCGAGACGATTGCTAACCCCGCCCTTGCCGTGCTCGATATTGAGCGCTTTGCCAAGGCCGCGCACGACCACGGCGTACCGCTGATGGTCGACAACACCTTCCCGACGCCCGTGATGTGCCGTCCCTTTGAGTGGGGCGCCGACATCGTCACGCACTCCACCACTAAGTACATGGATGGCCATGCGGCCTACCTGGGTGGCGTGATCGTCGACCATGGCCAGTTTGACTGGATGGCCCATGCGGACAAGTTCCCGGGTCTCACCACGCCTGACGAGAGCTACCACGGCGTGACCTATGCCGAGAAGTTCGGTCGCGAGGGCGCCTTTATTACCAAGGCCACTGCGCAGCTATGCGCGACCTCGGCCCCATGCAGAACCCGCAGGCGGCGTTCTTCCTGAACAGCTCGCTCGAGAGCCTGCACGTGCGCATGCCGCGCCATTGTGAGAATGGTCTGGCGGTCGCCAAGTTCCTGCAGAGCCACCCCAAGGTACGCTTCGTGAGCTATCCGGGCCTGGAGGCGACAAGTACTATGACATCGCTCAGAAGTACATGCCCAACGGTACTTGCGGCGTCGTGAGCTTTGGCTTTAACGGTGGTCGCGCGGCGGCCGAGACCTTTATGAAGAGCCTTAAGCTCGCCCAGATCGCCACGCACGTGCCGACGCCCGCACCTGCTGCTTGCATCCGGCAAACGCCACCCATCGCCAAATGAACGATGAGGAGCTCATCGCCTGCGGCATCTCTGCCGACATGGTACGCCTGTCGTGCGGTCTCGAGGACACGGCCGATCTGATTGCCGACCTTGAGCAGGCGCTCGAGCAGTGCTAGGCTAGCGTTCGCACGAGGCGCCGATGCTGGCAGAAAGCTTCGACGACCTTTCGTTCCGATTCCGTAGGCGGGACCAATCGCGACTGTTTGCAGGCGATCGGGGTCCCGTTTTTGCGTTGCGCCACTCGAAAGGATGGATATGGAGAAAACCGCAGAGCAGCTGCGCCGCGAGCACATTGCCCTTGAGGGCGACACCCATGGCAAGAACAAGTGGGCGATTCTGTTTACCGTGCTCATCATGACGTTTATGGTGTGCCTGGATTCGACCGTCGTGACCGTGGCGTTGCCCGTGATGCAAAAGGAACTGGGCGTGGGCCTCGATCGCATTCAGCTGGTGAGTTCGGTGTACCTGCTTGCGACATGCGTGGCTATGCTGCCGTTTGGCCGCCTGGGCGACGTGCGCGGCAAGGTGAATGTGTTCCAGCTGGGCGTCATCGTCTTTACGGTTGGCTCGCTGCTTTGTGGCCTTTCGGCCTCGCTCGAGGTTCTTATTCTGGCACGTATTGTTCAGGGCGTCGGTTGCGCGGCGGCCATGGCCAACAACATGGGTATCATCACCGAGTCGTTTCCGGCGCGCGAACGCGGTCGTGCTATGGGTATTCTCGCGACCTTCGTGGCCCTCGGCATGATGTGTGGCCCCGTGCTCGGTGGCATGCTGGTGGCAAGCTTTCCCTGGGAGAGTATCTTCCTCATCAACCTGCCCATTGGCGTCATCTCGTTTATCGTGGGACTCTATACACTACCGCATGTTAAGCCGGAGGCCGGCGAGCGCCCCATGTCCCTGGTTGAGGCTGCTCGTCGCTGCTTTGCAAATTCGGCCTTCACCATCAACCTTGCTTGCATGCTCATCGTGTTCGTTGGTATTGGCGCATCCGAGTTTATCCTGCCGTTCTATTTTCAGGACGCTCACGGCTTTGGTTCCGACATCTCTGGACTACTCTTTTTAGCGCTGCCGATGGTGAATGCCTTTATCGGCCCGCTTTCTGGAACGGTTTCGGACCGTGTTGGCTGCGAGGGCCCCACGCGGTCGGCCTGGGCGTGTACGTGTGCGGTCTCTTTGCGGTAAGCACGCTCGACGAGCACTCTTCTATCCCTGTGATCGTGTGCTGTGCCGCGTTTATGTCGTGCGGCACGTCGATTTTCCAGAGCCCCAACAACTCGCTGTATATGGGTTCGGCCCCGCGCGAGGCGCTCGGTTTTGCAGGCAGCTTGGGTAGTCTAGCGCGCTATGCGGGTATGGCGGTGGGCATTACGGCGGCGTCGCATATCCTGTATGGGCAGATGAGCGTGGCGATGGGCGAGGCCGTGACCAGTTTTGTTGCAGGCCGTCCGGATGTGTTCCTGTTTGGTTTCCGTTCGGTGTTCTACGTGCTCATGGCTGTGGCCGCCGTGGGCTTTGCGCTTGCATGGTGCGTTTGGTGAGGGTGCGCGCCCGCCATTAGCTTGTGGAGGCAGGCTTGCCACGAATCGGCCCATCTACTGGTCTTGCGGCTTTATGGTGCGATGCGGCTTGTGGGACGGGCGGGGGTCGGTCCGTGGTAGACTATCGAACAACGTTTATTAATCGCGCGGTATCGTTGCCGCGAGAAGGGGTTGCGCCATGCAGGAGCTTGAGGATCGTATTCGCCATGACGGCATCGTAAAGGCCGGTAACGTCCTTAAGGTTGACGCCTTCCTCACCACCAGTGCGACGTTGAGCTGTTCGACCACATGGTGCCGAGTGGCCCGTCTGTTCGAGGGTGTCGAGATCAACAAGATCCTGACGATCGAGGCTTCGGGCATTGGCATGGCTTGCATCGCGGCTCAGCATTTTGGCGGCGTGCCGGTGGTCTTTGCCAAGAAGGCGCAGTCTATCAACCTTGACGGCGAGCAGTATGCCACGACCATCTACTCCTTTACCAAGCAGAAGGAGTACCCGGTCATCGTCGGCAAGCGCTTCCTGTCCGAGGGCGACAAGGTCCTGATTATCGACGACTTCCTGGCCAACGGCTGCGCGCTCGAGGGTCTCATCAAGATCTGCGAGGCTGCGGGTGCCGAGGTGTCCGGTATTGGCATTGCAGTGGAGAAGGGCTTCCAGGGCGGCGGCGATAAGCTCCGCGAGCGCGGCTTCCGCGTCGAGAGCTTGGCCCGCATCGCCGATATGGACTGCGAGAACGGCGAGATCACCTTCGCCTAAGCGCGCAACACAAGCGATTGGTATGCGATGTGACAAAGGGACTGTCCCTTTGTCACATTTTTTGTATGAGGGGAGGTGTTGATATGGATGAGAACAAGATGGGATGGCGTGAGTATGCGCACTATGCGAGATGTCGGTCGAGGAGTTGGCACGCGATTGCGAGGTTCAGGTGTTTCGCGCGACGGGCCCGGGTGGGCAGGGCGTGAACACGACGGACTCGGCGGTGCGCATGAAGCATGGGCACGGGGATTACCGTGACGGCGCGCGAGAGCCGCAGTCAGTTCCAAAACCGTAGCAGCTGCCTGCGTAAGCTGCGCGCTGAGCTTGAGCGTCGCGGGCGTCCACCGCGCCGACGCGTAAAGACCAAGGTGCCTCAGCGCTCTCGCCAGCGCAGGCTCAATGACAAGCACTTCAACGCCATTAAAAAGGCCAACCGTCGCAAACCGGGCAGCGACGAATAGCCTCCTCATAAGTTGCGGTGAATAGGGATTGTTTGGGGCACTTGCTGCATAAACAGTCCCTATTTCACCGCAACTTAGGTTGGGTTAGCGGGTGGGGCGCCAGACATGGAGGGCGCCGGCGAGGATGTCGACCTCGATGCGCGAGGCGACGATGGGCTCGCCGTCGGCCTGGATGGGGTAGTCGGGCTCCTCAAAGGTGAGCTCGGCATGGCGGCAGCGGCGCATGCGAACCGGTGGCAACTTGGTATGGTGGCCGTCCTTGGCCGAAAGGAACATAGGCAGGGCTACCGCGCGAGGGACGGGGCCGCAGGCGTAGCAGACGTCGAGCATGCCGTCGCAGGGGTCGGCATCGGGGCAGATGCGATAGCCCGAGCCATAGGTAGGACCAAGCTGAATCGCCATGATGATCGCCCTCACGCGCTCGGCGGGCGCCCCGTCAAAGCTGACTGTCATGAGGTAGTTGCGATAGCGCAGGCCAAACTGCTCCAGACCCGAGAGGGTGTAGAGCGGCGCGCCCGTCAAGCCGGTCTTTTTGCGCAGCTCGGTGGTGCCCAGGCCGATGGCGGCATCGATGCCGACCGAAAGCGTCTGGTCGTAGTACACAACGGAAGCCTCGCCGCTGCCGTTTGCGGGGTTCCATGAGCGAATGCGCCCGATGTCCTGACGCTGCAGCTCGCAGGTGAGCAGCGCGCCAAAATCCTTACCGGAGAAATCATCGATACCGAGCGTTTGGGCAAAATCGTTGCCGGAGCCCACGGGCAGGACGGCAAGAGTGGGGCGGGCGTCCTGCTCTTGCGTCATAAGCCCGTTGACGACCTCGTGAATCACGCCGTCGCCGCCAAGGGCGATAACGGTGCGATAGCCCTGAGCCTGTGCGGCCAGCTCCTTGGCGTGTCCCATACGCTCGGTCAACACCAGGTCAAACTGGGATGCGCGTGCAGTCATGTCCAAAAAGCGTTGCAGGCGCTCGGCAACTTCGCGTGCCGCACCCGACTGGGCGGCTGGGTTGGCGATGATGAGCGTGCGACCAAAATCAGTTGCGTGCATGGGGCGACTCCCGGCGTGTGACATGACAGTGCGGTCGCGCTCAGGTCGAATTACTCCCGATTGTGGCTGCACGGCGATTATTACATCTACTCTATCAGTCGTTGTGGCGCTCGATAGCATCCGCTACCGTACCTCCCTCATCCACAATAAGCGAACGGCGCTTGGGTGAGATGATGCGGCTGGGCAGGGTACACGCCGCGGTGTCCGCCGGTTAGGTAGCTGATAAAGGCCACGATGACAAAGAACCCGGCGGCCGTGCCGTGGAACAGGTCGATGGCCATCATGCAGGTGTGAT
>ENA-OQAN01001306-OQAN01001306.1-human-gut-metagenome-genome-assembly--contig:-NODE-1306-length-11202-cov-1.535801_pt1 | contig 11202 bp, 18 predicted proteins | sample MGYA00242735_ERZ504527 | MGnify/ENA primary metagenome ERZ504527 (study PRJEB26092, sample SAMD00036230) | human gut metagenome | host: Homo sapiens | study: EMG produced TPA metagenomics assembly of...
GGTGTGGAATGGAATTATGCAAAAGAGCAGTGCGAGAAAAATGCAAAGATTGAAGGAGTTGCAGACATATCGCTTTCAAAAAGGAGATGCAGCAAAACTGGATTTCCTGATGAGACATTTGATGCAGTAGTAAGCAATTTCGTGTTTCATGAAGTGCGAACAGCAAAGATAAGAGGGATGTTGTAAAAGAAGCATTAAGAGTTTTGAAAAAAGGCGGTGTATTTTCTTTTCAGGATATGTTTTCACAGAAAGCATTGTACGGAGATATGGAAGAGTTTGTAAGAATCTTAAAAGAAGAAGGAATTTCAGAAGTTCACTACATAGGAAATCTGGAAAAGAAGCTAGACTTTATTCCGGGATTTGTAACAACACCATGGATGATCAGCGGGATGGGAATTATTTATGGGAAAAATAGGACACAGTCAGGAAATTGTGATAAATATAAGAAATTAATTAACAGGTTGAAAGTGGCTTCGGTATGCTGCAAAAGAGGGGGCAAATCCAGTTTAATAAAATTGGAAATTGCGAGAAAGGAGAAAAGTATGCTTACAATATTAAACTCAGAAAGCTTATGGATTGGAACAGACATGATACAATTTAATGCGATCAGGGATATCTTGGATCGGGAAAAGATTAAGTACAAATACAAAACATACAATCACTTAGGAGAATGGGCAGGATCAGGAACACTTCGTTGGAAACTTGGAAGTGTGGGGAATCCGTACATCACAGTCCATACAGTATGAAATTTTTGTTGGCGAGAAAAGACTTAGAAAAAGCACAGGCTGTAATGTGGAATTTGCTTAGATAAAGTAGATACATGATGATAATGAAGAAAGGAAAGATACTGTATATTACTAAAGTGATATACAGTGCCATTCTTTTTATGGTATAATAATTTTGCAATGTTAGGAAATGGCTTAAAATGGTCATTTCCTAACATATGTGTTACTAATTTGTTACTTGTTGAATGGAAATTTATTATTTCAACAAGAGAATAGTATCTCTCAATTGTTCCACTGTTTTATGATTATAAACCCTATTTCCAACATCTTTAGATTTGTGCCCCATCAGCATATCAATACACTTTCTATTACCACCTGCATTATCCAAAAATGTTTCAAAAGTATGCCTTGCCTCATGAGGCGTTTTCTTTTTCTTTGTTATACAGGCAATAACAACCTTCCATTCTTCATAAAAATCTCCTTTTTTAAATTTAGATCCTTCAATCAGTTTCTAAAAATTATTCATTACTTTCTTTAGCCGATTTTCACAAACGGCATGATACGAGGATGGATTGGCACAATTCTATTCTTCCCTGAAGAAGATTTGCTTCCGCCTTTAAAATATTCTTCTTCAAGATTGATCTGATCACATGTCATATTTAACAATTCCATTAATCTGAATCCGGTGTAAATATAGATTAATACAATATCTACATTTTTTTGATCAGATATTTTCCACAGAGCTTCAACTTCTTTTTCAGTGAATGGAGTGCGTTTAGTTTCTCCCTGTTCTGTGCTGACAGAAATTATTTGAGAATACATCTTATCTATAATGTCTAATTCAAATGCAAAAATTATCTAAATGCCACCAAAGTGCTTTGATATGAGATTGTGTAGCATAACTACGACCACAATCGTCCATGGTTGCTTGCATATGATAAGCTCGTATTTGCCTATATTTCTTTCCGTACAGTTTTTGACAATGTTTATAAGCTGCTTTAAGTGTATATAAACGAGAACTTCCAAGTTTAGGAGCTTTTACTTCAAGCCATCGCTTATATAATTCTGCAAGAGTGACGCGATTGCGATCAATATTCCAAGGATTATCATTGTACCTGGCTAAAATAATATTTGCCTCTTCACGAGTTGCAGCATAGTCCACTGGGATCTGTCTTCCGTGTCCGTCTTCATCATATGTAGTAACTTTTACAACGTATGGTCGTGATCGGTTTCCTTTTAATTTCGTTACGCTGCCGTAGCCGTTTGGATTTCTTCTTGCCATGTGTATCATCCTTTCTTAAAAAAGGGTACAAAAAATACACCCTTATCAAATTGTGTTTTTGCAGGATGTATGATATAATTCTCTTGTCTAGGGAGAAGTAATATCATATGCTGCAAAGTGGTTGATAAACTTCTGAGATTCCGTCCAGTTGGTAGCTGGGCGGTTTTTTTTAATTATTATTGGATTTTTGCTCCTTTACTACGATTGCAACGCCAGCATAAAGTTTGTAAGTTGTCTTCCGTTGTTAATCCACCCTTAGAAACTGGTAGAGGTAACGGTGTTTTATTGCAGTAGGTCATCGCTATTTTAATTTATAGATAGGTATCCATGTAGGATTGCCTGATTTCTCCACTTTTTTTAACGGTGAGTATATTATCAACGATTCCTAGATGGATTATATATCCTTCTTTTTTGAACCAAAATATTAATCTTGCTTTAGCAATATGTCCATTTTGAAGATAACCAATTTCACCAAAAAAATCTCTATCTATATCAAATTCAAGAACTTGATCATCATTTTTGTAGTCGTAATGTAAGGTAAGCGGGATTTTTTTAGGACGACCAGAAGGAGTAAATGGATTTCCTTCATAATATGTATGAGATTTCAAATATACGAATCGAGAAGCATCAATTCGAAATCTTCTTTTTATACGGGCGAGTTTTAATGCATATGAAACTAATTTATTGATTTGATCAATTTCATATGAAATTATTTCTTTGTCTTCGTGTGGAACAGGGAAAAATCCCTCAACTAAATTTTCTGGTATTTTTCGTCCGGAATATTTAATATTAGGCGAAGAAGCAACAGATGTTTCAGAAAACTTAGGTTTTGGATGTTGTGCTTCTATAACTTCAATATGTTTATTAATAGCTTCAAGTCCAAACTGAGTTGGTTTGCTATTTGTATCAAGATATTTATTGCAAAAAAGAAACTCTTTTTCTTTTTCAAAATCAATGCCATATCTGTATTCAAAATATGCAGGAACTCTTTTGTTTTTATATTTCTTAAGCCAATAAAGCATATATATGTGTCCGGGTAATAATCCATCTGAATATGGAGTCATCATAGTTTTTGGAATTATATTTTGTTTTGGAAATAATTTAGTGTGTTCCATCCATTCTTCAATGTTTCGTTCGTCAGAAATATACGGTTTGACAGGATAGTTTGAATAATAAGTATCATATATTATCTGTTTTTTAGAAGAATTAGTGGTTTTAATTAAACCAAATAATTTATCTAATAGTCCCATAGCATTTCCTCTTTATCTCAATCTTAACTTTATCAGTTCTTCGTCATATCCAAGTGCACGTGCAATTTGATTTGTAGTAAATTCCTGGTACTCTAAAAATACTTCATCCGGCACCAGAAGTTCCATAGCAAATAGATCAGCTTCCTTTTCGTATTTAGTAGTATTGAATCCAGTGTATGTATCCATAAATAATGCATTTGCCTTTTTATGAAGTAACATATGACCTAATTCATGGGCACAGACAAGAATCTGTTCATGTTCTGGAAGAGAATCATCAATATAAATAATGTTATTACGTTGAAAATATTGATAAAATCCTCTGACACCCTCAAGTGGCACCGGCACAAGGATAGCATTTAGTCCTTTGATGATCTCAAAGGGATTTCTTGTTTTGTGTTTTTTGACAAGCGAATTTACAATCTTTTTTATGTCCATTCACATCAGTCCTTTTTGTATTTTTTTAGGTGTTATATTTTTCCTTGTTTCTTTTTCTTTGCCATTTCCATACCAATTTCCATTGCACTTAGATAGATTCAATTGCTTCAGGAGAAGCAGGATTACCGTCAAACATTAGTCCTTCTTGTGACGTCAGTTTGTCTTTAGTTTGCTGTAGGATTTTTTCTATTTGTTTTGAGTCTCGTTTGTTCAGTTCTGGTTGATTTGATAGAGCATCATTTTTCTCTGCTTCCATAGCTTTGGCTATCAAGAAGGGATCACCGTCGAAATGTTCAGCGACATCGAGACGCGAAGAATTTATAACATCATCGTCCCAAGTGTCTCCCATAAGTTCTGAAGGTTCAACATTTAATGCGTCCGCAAAGGCTTCTATTTTTGATAAAGGCAAATCTACTTCACCTTTTTCAATTTTTGCAATGGATGATCGACTCGTGTAACCAGTCAACTTAGCAAGTGTATCTTGAGACATTTTATGTTCGATTCTAAATTTTCGAATATTCCTATATAGATCAATCATTTAGTCACCGCCTTTCTGATATTAATATACCATGAGTGTGAAAGAATTTCAACAAAATTATGAAAAAGTGTTGACGGATATTCACACCAGTGTTATATTATGAGTGTGATTAAAATTCAACAAAGAAAGGAGAAAAAGAAAATGGTCGATATGAAAGCCTTGACTGATAAGATTAATGACTCTGGAATGAGCTTTAAAGCAGTGGCTGAAAAATCTGGAATGCTCAGAGAGACATTGTATAACAGATTAAAGGGATTAGGTGAATTCAAGGCCTCCGAGATTTCGTCATTACAAGCAACATTACATCTAACTACAAAAGAAAGAGACGAAATTTTTTTAAAAAGAATAGTGAATTAAATTCAACAAAAAAATCAAAATAAATAGGAGAGAAAAGAAAAATGGAATTAGAATCGTTTAAATCAGAAGAATTTGGTTCTGTAAGAACAGCTACAATAAACGGCGATGTAATGTTTGTTGGTAAGGATGTAGCAGGGATTCTCGGCTATACAAACACACCGAAGGCCGTAAGAGATCACGTTGATGAAGAAGATAAGCTGACCGAACGAATCGTTCTGTCAGGTCAGAATAGAGAAGTAATATTTATCAATGAATCAGGTCTTTACAGCTTAATCCTTTCAAGTAAGATGCCGAATGCGAAGAGATTCAAGCATTGGGTAACAGCGGAAGTATTACCACAGATCAGGAAACACGGGATGTATGCAGTTGATGAACTGATTGATAATCCAGAAATGGCAATCAGAGCCTTTACAGCTCTTAAAGAAGAGAGGGAAAAGAACAGATTGCTGCAGGAGAAAAACGAACGAATGAAACCGCATGCGATTCTGGGACATGCGATCACATCTGCAAATACATCAATTTTAGTTGGGGCATTAGCCAAAATTCTTAAACAGAATGGAGTAGAGACAGGACAAAGAAGATTATTTGAATGGTTGAGAAACAACGGTTACCTGATTAAGCAAAAAGGTAACGATTGGAACATGCCAACTCAAAAGAGTATGGAAATGGGACTTTTTGAAATTAAAGAATCTGTCCATATTGATGGAAACGGATGCAACAGAATTACTCGTACCCCGAAAGTTACAGGAAAAGGACAGCAGTACTTTATCAATAAGTTTTTAGCAGCTGAATAGAGAGCGATTTAAAGAAAAGATTTCGCTCAAAAATGAGCAAAAGTACTGGAGGGAGACAATCAACAGATGGCTTAATCCTCTGTCCGATACATATAGCCCCGAAACTCCTCCATAAAATTGGTTAATCATTAAAAATAGCACTCAATCGGACGGAGAGTTAAGCCATCTGAAGAAAGGTAGGTGATGAAAGTGTTCAAGGACAGGCTTAAAAAAGTGATGGTAGATCAAAATATCAACCAAGTAGAATTATCCAGGATCTGCGGTGTGAGTAGGTCAACCGTTAGCAAATGGATGTCTGGGGATTCGGAACCGGCGAAGGCGAGAAGAAATGAGATTGCAGAAGCATTTGATCTCCCAGAGAATTACTTCGAAGAGATAGTAATTCCCAAGCAGAAGATAGAGACGTTAACCCCGAAAGAAGCTGCATATTTAATGGGGATGAGCGTTGAATCAATACAAAAAGGACTGATTCAAGGAATTTTTCCATGGGGATATGCAATCCGAACAAGCGAAAAAAAGCATAGGTATTTCATAAATGCAAAAAAGTTTTTTGCGACTGAAATGATAAGCGTATGAGAAAGGGGCATAAAGATGCACACAGAAACAAAAGCAATGATCTGCACGTCAGCAGTGCTAATCGCAATTGGAATCTTTAAAGAATTAGCTGCAGTGTGTTTGATCACAGCAGTAGTATTTGAGGAAGGAGTGAAGAGGTTTGATAAATGAGAAAGAAATTCTGAAAGAGCTTGATGAACGAATTGCTATTCAGAACAGAAACATTGAAAGAGTAATTCAAGTATCAAACAATCAAGTGGAACTTGCTTTACTTGAAAGAGAGATTGCGACATATCTGAGTGTAAAGAAGCTGATAAAAGAAAAATGCACCCCCTGAAGCGGCAACTTCAGAAGGTGCGGATATAAATAATTTAACACAAGTGCATTATAGCACAGAAAGCGAGAAGGAACAATGACAAAAGAGTTTTTTATTACAGTGCGAAAAAAAAAATAGAAGAAGCATACAAAATGTGCAGCAATCGATCAGGGCGATAAAGTGAACGACATCGTTGGAGAAGTATGTAGAGACATTCTTTTTAAAATATCAGATGACGTAACACCCGTTTCTGAAGGGACATTGCCTTATATCGTGGCATCTTTGAGAGTATTGGCGAATGCTTTATCCAAAGAATTAGATCCTTTGGATAAAGAGATTTCAAAAGCAGTACAGTGGCGAATGACGACAGAGTGTGGGTTTAAGAAACAAGTAGAAAGGATATAAACGATGAAGGAAGATAGATTGCTGATCAGTCGTGAAGTTTACGACGAATTAGCAGCATCTTATGAGAGAGTTGAAACTCTTGTCCGGCTGCATAAAGCTGGACAGGATCTTGATACAAACCTGATCTTTCAGATCTTAGGGATCGGGTATCTATTAAACAAAGAAGAATTAGGAGGACATAACAATGGAGATTACAGTAAACGTAACAGGGCTTGACAATCTGGCAAAATGCTATCTTGTCACATGGTCAAGACCGCAGGAAACTGCAAAAGAGGAAACACAAGTAGATGCAACAAAGGTAACACCCGATAAGTGCAGCAGACAGTCGCACCAGCGGAAACAGCCGCACAAACAACTACAACTGTACCGAGCACACCACCAGTACAGAATGTACAGAATGTACAGCCAGTACCAACAACACAGACCGCACAAACGGCACCTGTGGCACCTACAGTTAGTCCAGTGCCAACAGCTACAGCAGCCCCTACATATTCGATGGAACAGTTAGCAGTCGCAGCGACAGGTCTGATCGATGCCGGAAAGATGCAGGATGTCCAAAATACGCTAGCGTCTTTAGGTGCACAGACTCTGATGGATCTGCCACAGGAGAAGTATGGGGAGTTTGCATCTGCGATCAAAGCGATTGGGGCGGTGATCTAAGATGGCCAAGAAAAGAAAACATGCTTTGTTATCAGCAAGCGGAGCGGTGCAGTGGATCCACTGTACGCCTTCCGCAAAGCTGTGTGATGAGCTTCCAGATACAGAGAGTTCTTATACCAAAGAAGGAACTTTGGCACATGAGATCTGTGAGTTAAAGCTGACAGCTGATTCTTTAAAGACTGGAACTTATACCAGAAGAATGAACAAGATCAAAAAGAATGAACTGTATCAGGAAGAGATGCAGGGATTCACAGATCAGTACGTTGATTATGTGGAAACACTCAGTAACAGTCTTCCAGAGAAACCATACATGGCAGTGGAAAAAATGGTTGAGTTTGATGAGTACGTGCCAGATGGATTCGGTACTGCAGACTGCATCTTGATCTGTGGGTCAGTTATGCATGTCATCGACTTTAAATACGGAAAAGGTGTTCCTGTAAATGCAGGTGGAAACCTCAGATGGGACTATATGCACTAGGAGCATTAAAGGCTTACGGATTTTTGTATTCCGATCGAGGACATTTTTTTTTCATATCGTACAGCCAAGGCTCAATAACTTTCCACATGGAAAACGAATAAAAGAGAGCTGACAACATGGGGCAATGTCGTAGTCAAACCGAAAGCTGAATTAGCTTACAAAGGAGAAGGAGAGTTTCGTTCCGGAGAACACTGCAGATTCTGCAAAGTCTTAAATTGCAGACAGAGAGCTTATGACAATCTGGAGCTTCTGGAAAGTTATGAAACAAAACTTCCACCGAAGCTTTCAGACGAAGAGGTTGGAGAAGCCCTTGTAAAAGCAGAGCAATTAGTTGCATGGCATAAAAAATTAAAGTCCTATGCACAGACAAAACTGATCGATGGCGGAGAGATTCCTGGATGGAAGATCGTTGAAGGCAGAAGCAATCGTATGATCACAGATTACGAGAAGATGGCGGATGTCCTGGAACAGAATGGTTTCCCAAAAGAAACTCTGTATGAAAGAGCCCAGCTTACCCTAACAGATTTGGAGAAGATGGTCGGAAAGAAAGACTTCCAGACGATCTGTGGAGAGTTCATCCAGAAGCCGAATGGAAAGCCGACACTTGCACCGGAATCCGATAAACGTCCGGTCTATAACCCGAAAACAACAGCAGCAGAAGATTTTAAATAAAAGGAGTAAAAAATTATGAGTAATACAAAAGTAACAACAGGTGAAGTAAGATTTTCATTTCCACACGTATTTCAGCCACATGCAAACAATCCTGGACAGGAAGAAAAATATTCTGTGACGAATCCTGATCCCTAAGACAGACACAGCAACGATCAATGCGATCCAAACAGCAATGCAGGCTGCAGCACAGGAAGGTGTCTCTACAAAATTCAACGGACAGATGCCAGCAATGCTGAAGAATCCGATGCATGATGGAGATGGAACAAGACCGAACGGAGAGCCATTTGGAGAAGAGTGTAAAGGACATATGGTTATGACTGCATCCAGTAAACAGCGCCCAGAAGTTGTCGATGCAAACTGTCAGGCAATCTTAAATCCAGCAGAAGTATATGCCGGATGCTATGGAAGAGTTTCATTAAATTTCTTCCTTATAACACAAATGGAAACAGAGGTGTTGGATGCGGCTGAATAACGTCCAGAAAACAAGAGAAGGAGATCCATTAACAGGAAGAACAACAGCAGCAGAAGACTTTGGACCAATGCCACAGGCAAATGTCCGGACTGCAGCAGTTCCGCAGATGAACACACAGGCTGCAGCTACACAGCAGAGTGTGAATCCTGTCACTGGTATTAATCCGATCACGGGGGCTCCGATCAATGGCAGCGGAGTTATGGGATTATGATCCCGCGCAAGAACATCCTGCATATCGATATCGAGACTTATAGTAGTGTAGACATTGCAAAGTCCGGGCTGTACAAGTACGTGCAGTCTCCGGACTTTCAGATTCTGCTGTTTGCTTACGCTTACGATGACGGACCTGTTGAGATCATAGATCTTGCACAGGGGGAGAAACTTCCAGAAAACGTGATCAATGATCTGAAAGCACCGGCAACGATCAAGATGGCTCATAACGCAAACTTTGAGATCAATGCGCTAAGTCAGTTCTATGAGATCTGCCGGATCAGTGGCAGTGTACGATGATCCATTCTCTTTACTGTGGGTATCCGGCATCCCTTGCAGGAGTTGGGAAAGCAATGGGATTTCCACAGGAGAAGCAAAAGATGGCAGTTGGAAAAGCACTGATCCGTTATTTTGTGTACCATGCAAGCTACAAAGAGAAACGGCGGACGCACAAGAAACTTTCCTGAACATGATATAGAGAAATGGAACCTGTTTAAAGAATACTGCAAACAAGATGTGGAAGTGGAACGTGCGTCGAGGATCATCTAAAGGATTATCCGGTCCAAACGCAGGAATGGACTAACTGGCATTATGACCAGACTATTAATCAACAGGGACTCAGGTGGACCTTGCACTGATCAATGGGGCGTTGGAATTAAAGTGATCAGGCAGCATTAAAGCTTGGAGATGATATCCGGCGTGTTTCTGGAATCGATAATCCGAACAGTGTTGCCCAGTTAAAACAGTGGTTATCTGATCAACTCGGGAAAGATATTGATAAGTTAGGGAAAGAAGCAGTGAACGAACTGTTAGAAGCCCCACAGATAAAAGCAAACCCTGCAGTTTATTATGTTCTGAAGAAACGTAAAGAGATGGCCAAGAGTTCCGTGAAGAAATACACAGCTATGGAAAACGCGGTCTGCAAGGATGGAAGAGTCCGTGGATTATTACAGTTTTATGGTGCAAACAGGACAGGAAGATGGGCAGGACGTCTGGTACAGGTTCAGAACCTTCCGAGAAACTATATCCCGGAGTTGCCACTGGCAAGGAACCTGGTAAAACAGGAAAATGCAGCGATGCTGGAACTGACTTATGGCAGCTTGCCAGATACGATCTCACAGCTGATCCGGACGGCATTTGTTCCGAGAGAAGGATATGAGTTTGTGGTTGCGGATTTTTCAGCGATCGAAGCGAGAGTGATCAGCTGGTTAGCCGGAGAGGATTGGAGACTGGAAGTCTTCCGTACCCACGGCAAGATTTACGAGGCTTCGGCATCCAGTATGTTTAACGTACCGATCAAGAAGATCAAAAAAGGAATCCGGAAATAATGCACTCAGGGCAAAAGGAAAAGGTCGCAGAATTAGCTCTCGGGTACCAAGGTGGTACCGGAGCATTGATCCAGATGGGAGCATTAAGGATGGGACTTACGGAAGAAGAACTTCCGGATATCGTACACCGATGGAGGACAGCGAACAAACGGATTCAGGATTTCTGGTATACGGTAGAGAATTGTGCAATCGAGACGGTAACACTCGGAACAACAAACCAGATCCAGCATGGGATCACGTTTATGAGAGATGCAGATTATTTTATGATCAAACTTCCTTCCGGACGATGCTTATTTTATCCAGACCCGCAAATCGGAGAGAATGCATGGGGAAATAAGAGTATCACATACATGGGCATCGATGGAACGAAAAAATGGCAGAGACTTGAAACGTACGGTGGGAAACTAGTCGAGAATATCGTACAGGCAGTGGCAAGAGATCTGCTGGCGAACGCGATCCGAAATATGTTATTCGGTGGTTATCTCATCAACTTTCATATCCACGATGAGATCATAGCAGAAGTGCCAAAAGGTTCTGATCTGACACTGGAGAAAGCCATCGATCTGATGTGCAGAGCTCCGGAGTGGGCAGAAGGGCTGCCGTTAAACGCAGATGGATTTACAGGAGATTTCTATAAGAAAGAGTAGGAGGAACGGCATGTTTCAGAATGACTTAAAAATTAAAATATCAACGGGAAGCAGCCGAAGATCAAAGACCTGGCTGAA
>ENA-OQAN01001307-OQAN01001307.1-human-gut-metagenome-genome-assembly--contig:-NODE-1307-length-11190-cov-1.345928_pt1 | contig 11190 bp, 14 predicted proteins | sample MGYA00242735_ERZ504527 | MGnify/ENA primary metagenome ERZ504527 (study PRJEB26092, sample SAMD00036230) | human gut metagenome | host: Homo sapiens | study: EMG produced TPA metagenomics assembly of...
CAGCACTTTGGTTACATGGTCTGTCCCTTACCATCCTTTTGAGCCTGTGATGACTTTTCCTTTCGGGACAAATACGAGGCCAATGAAAGAAGCTGGTGTCAACCAATTGTCGCTAGAAAGTATCATGAAATCGGTATTATTAGACTGGAGCGACAGGCTGGACAGTTTATCTCAGTATATGATATGGAACGAACATTAGTGGAGTGTTTGAGAACAGCTTATCATGTCGATATTCAAGTTATTGCTCCAGCTTTTCAAGCTTACTTTAAAAAAGGAGCTGTTGATTATGCCAAGTTGTATCACTATGCACAACTATTTAAAGTAACCGAAAAACTACAATCATATGTGGAGGTCTTGTCGTGAAATTTTCAAATGCTAATAGTTTCAAAGCTAAAATCAAGAATATTGCAAAAGAAAAAGGGATCTCTTTCTCAAAAGATTAGTCAAATATTTGAAGAATACGGTGCGAATATGTTGGATGTATTCGGTTGCTATATGTATAAATTAAACAATTGTGTTACAATGAAACCATATAGAATTTTAAGTTTTCTCAAAAACTTTCTATAACTAAGAACACATAAGGAGGTAAAATGGTGAAGCATTCTAAAATAACAAAAGTTTTTCAGCTTTCGCTCGTCATCATATTTATTTTAGTCTTGTTAGGGCTCTTTGTTCCCCAGCAGTTTCAAAATATTAGTTTTTACTTAAAAAATCTCTTAACAACTAGTGTTGGCTGGTTTTACTTGTTATTGGTTACGGGGATTTTAATTTTTTGTGTCTTTTTAATTGTAAGTCCGATAGGGCAGATTCGCTTGGGGTAATCCCACGAGTCGGCCAGAGCATTCGACGACGCATGGATTGCCATGATGTTTTCTGCTGGAATGGGGATTGGTCTGGTCTTTTATGGGGCAGCAGAGCCTTTGAGTCACTTTGCTATCTCGACGCCCAATGCAGAAATAGGCAGTGCGGATGCTCTCGCAGATGCTTTTCGTTTTACTTTTTTTCACTGGGGATTCATGCTTGGGCGGTCTATGCCCTGGTGGGATTGTCTTTGGCTTATTTTGGCTTTCGTAAACGGGAGAAATATCAGCTCTCAGTCGTCTTTAAGCCTCTTTTTGGAAAATATGCGGACGGACCAATAGCAACCATTATCGATACCATCACCATTATTGCGACAGTGATTGGGGTAGCGACAACGCTCGGCTTTGGTGCCTCACAAATCAATGGTGGTCTCTCCTATGTCTTTGGTATTCCTAATAATAGTCTTGTGCAAGTCATCATTATCATCATTGCGACAATTCTTTTTCTTATTTCTGCCTTATCAGGTTTAGGAAAGGGTGTTAAAATCCTATCTAATACAAACTTGATTTTAGCTATTGTCTTGCTTGCTGGAGTCATAGTTTTGGGGCCAACGGTTAAGATATTTGACACCATGACAGACTCTATCGGCCTTTATTTTCAAAACTTCTTCCGTATGAGTTTTCGGGCGGCGGCTTTTGATGAGACCAAGCGGGCTTGGATTAACCAATGGACCATTTTTACTGGGCATGGTGGATTTCCTGGTCACCTTTTGTGGGCGTCTTTATTGCCCGTATCTCAAAAGGTCGGACTATTCGCGAATTTTTGACAGTAGTGCTTTTGGCACCAACAGTCCTTAGTTTTATCTGGTTTTCTGCTTTTGGTACCTTATCTACTTCACTACAAGATTCGGGGGTTAATTTGATACGTTTTGCCACAGAAGAAATTCTTTTTGCCTCTTTTAATGAATATCCTCTGGGAAGTGTCCTTTCACTCCTGGCAATTATTTTAGTTTTAACCTTCTTTGTGACCTCGGCGGATTCTGCACCTATGTTTTGGCCATGTTGTCTGAAGATGGCAATCTAAATCCAAGTAATCGTAAAAAGGTGATTTGGGGTGTCATGCTGGCCTTGATTGCTATTGCACTCATGTTTTCTGGTGGATTGACAGCTTTACAAAACACGCTCATTATTGTCGCTTTTCCATTTTCTATAGTACTAGTGTTGATGATGTGGTCGCTTATGAAAGAGTTATATCACGAAAAAGAGCAAATGGGACTCGCCATTACACCAGACCGATATCCTGAGAAGAATCAACCGTTTAAATCTTATGAGGAAAATTAGGAGGATGGCATGGAGTTAAGAGTGCTTCGTTATTTTATTACTTAATTGCTGAGGAGGGAGTATCTCCAAGGCAGCTGAGAAGCTGATGATTACTCAGCCGACACTCAGTCGTCAGTTAAAAGATTTGGAGCAGGAACTTGGTGAACCTCTTTTTATCCGTGAACATATCAAGTCGCTTAATAAAGAAAACCAGGCATAAGCTCTGGTTTTTTCTATTGCTTTTAATATTTTCATTTGTTAGAATGTAGGTAATGTGCGTGCTTGTCACGCCCTTTTTCTGTGTCTTTTACGGCTTTAGTGATTGTAAATAACTATAAAAATCTTAAAGGCATGGTAAATGCTAAAAAGAAAAGGAGAAATTTATGGCTTATATTTGGTCTTATCTCAGACGTTATCCTAAGTGGCTAGCAATGAATTTTACGGCGGCCATTTTATTTGTTATTGCTAACTTGGGTTTGCCGACGGTTCTTGCCAGAATGATTGATGAGGGAATAAACCGTGGTGATGTTGATAAGCTTTACGCTTATGCTTGGGTCATGTTTGGTGTAGTTTTGACTGGGATTGTTGGTCGTATACTTCTGTCCTATGCAGTTGGTAAGTTGACCACTACTATGGTGCAAGTCATGCGTAATGACATTTATGCTAAGCTTCAGGAGTATTCCCACCACGAGTATGAGCAGATTGGGGTATCCTCTTTGGTGACTCGTATTACATCAGATGCTTTTGTGCTTATGCAGTTTGCGGATCAGGTTCTTAAGCTAGGGGTTATCACTCCTTTGATGATGGTTTCCAGTGTCTTTTTTGATTTTGACGACAAGTCCATCTTTGGCTTGGATTGTGGCAATCTCCTTGCCTTTCCTAGCCGTAGTAGTCTGGTATGTGGCGGTAAAAACGCGTCCGCTTTCTGAAAAGCAACAGGCAACTCTCGACAAGATTAACCAGTATGCTCGTGAAAATCTGACTGGACTTCGTGTCATCCGAGCTTTCGCTAGAGAAGATTTTCAAGAGAAGAAGTTCGCTTCTGAAAATGCTGTCTATGCGGATAATTCAAACAAACTTTTTAAATTGACTGGTTTGACCGAGCCACTTTTTGTGCAAATCATCATCGCTATGATTGTGGCAATTGTTTGGTTTGCTCTTGAGCCATTAGGTTCTGGGACTTTAGCAATCGGTGACTTGGTTGCTTTTATTGAGTACAGCTTCCATGCACTATTGTCCTTCCTTTTCCTAGCCAATCTCTTTACCATGTATCCTCGTACAGCGGTATCTAGTGAACGTCTGCAGGAAATTATGGACATGCCGATTTCTATCAATCCAAATGAAGATGGCGTGACAGAAACCGAGACTAAGGGATATTTGGAATTTGACAATGTGACCTTTGCCTATCCTGGTGAAACTGAAAGTCCTGTCCTACACAACATTTCTTTCAAGGCAAAACCTGGTGAAACCATTGCCTTTATCGGATCAACGGGTTCAGGAAAATCATCACTTGTACAGTTGATTCCACGCTTTTATGATGTAACACTTGGACGCATTCTTGTTGATGGTGTAGATGTCCGTGATTACAATCTTAAGGCTCTTCGTCGTAAGATTGGCTTTATTCCACAAAAAGCTCTACTCTTTACTGGAACTATCGGTGAAAATATCCGTTATGGTAAGGAAAATGCCAGTCATGAAGAATTGAATCAAGCTACTGATGTGGCTCAAGCCAAGGAATTTATCGAAAGTAAGGAAGAACGCTATGATTCTCACTTGGCTGAGGGTGGCAGCAACCTTTCTGGGGGACAGAAGCAGCGTTTGTCAATTGCACGTGCGGTGGTTAAACGTCCTGATCTTTATATCTTTGATGATTCCTTCTCTGCCTTGGACTACAAGACTGATGCGACCTTGCGCCGTCGTCTAAAAGAAGTGACTCAAGATGCGACAGTCCTGATTGTAGCCCAACGTGTGGGAACTATCATGGATGCTGATCAAATCATTGTTTTGGATGAAGGTGAAATCGTTGGTCGTGGCCGTCATGAAGAGCTTATGGAAAGCAATGACATTTACCGTGAAATTGCTAATTCACAATTGAATCAAAAGAGTCTTACGGAAGACTAGAAGGAGGTCAAAATGAAGAATAATAAAAAGAAAACAAATCATTCCTCAAGTTTTGGCCGTCTTTGGTCATACTTGCAGGCTTATCGTTTCCCACTTTACCTAGCCATTTTCTTGAAAATTGTTAGTGTCATCATGAGTGTCCTTGAACCCGTAGTCATTGGTTTAGCTATTACAGAGTTGACTAAAAATACGCTGGATATCATTAAGGGGGTAGAAGGCGCCCATATCAATGTATCCTATGTTGGTTTGGTTCTGGTTGTTTATCTCTTGCGTGGTCTTATTTATGAGTTGGCCGCCTACTATTCCAACTATTTCATGACCAATGCTGTGCAAGCAACGGTTCAAGATATGCGAAATGAGATGACTGAGAAAATCAATCGTACCTCAGTGTCATACTTTGATAAGCACCAGTTTGGTGACCTCTTGGGACGCTTTACCAGTGACGTCGAGACAGTATCTAATGCCTTGCAGCAGTCATTCTTGCAGGTTGTTAATGCCGTCTTTACTCTAGTATTAGTTATTGGAACAGTGCTTTACCTTAATCTTCAATTGGGAGCTATAGTTGTCATCACTATTCCGATTACATTCTTTGGTGCCCGCTATATCATGAGTAAGTCTCAGCCCTACTTTAAACAGCAGGCTGATGCTCTAGGTACTCTTAATGGTTTTGTTCAGGAAAATCTGACTGGCTTCAATGTACTTAAGCTTTTTGGGCGTGAGGATAGATCCTTGGATGATTTTAAAAAAATCACGGAAGATCTTCAGAAGGTGGGCTTTAAGGCCAATTTCATTTCAGGACTTATGATGCCGGTTCTTAACGGTTTATCTGACTTGACCTATCTAATTGTCGCTGTTCTAGGTGGTTTGCAAGTCTTGGCTGGTCGTCTGACGATTGGTAATATGCAGGCCTTTGTTCAGTACGTTTGGCAGATTAACCAACCTATTCAGAACTTGACTCAGTTGGCTGGGCAATTGCAGAGTGCTAAATCTTCCTTGGACCGTATTTTCCAACTGATGGATGAACCAGACGAGGCTAATGATGCTACTGAGGTGCTTGAAGGAGATTTAACTGGTCAAGTTATCTTTAATCATGTGGACTTCCAGTATGTAGCTGATAAACCTTTGATTCGTGACTTTAATCTTGAGGTTAATCCTGGTGAAATGGTGGCCATTGTCGGTCCTACCGGTGCCGGAAAATCAACGATTATCAACCTTCTCATGCGTTTCTATGATGTGACTGCCGGGTCTATCTCGGTTGACGGTCATGATATCCGTAACCTGTCTCGTCAGGATTATCGTAAGCAGTTTGGTATGGTGCTTCAGGATGCTTGGCTCTTTGAAGGAACTATCAAGGAAAATCTTCGCTTTGGTAATCTTGAGGCAACTGACGAAGAAATTGTTGAAGCCGCTAAGGCAGCCAATGTGGACCATTTTATCCGTACACTACCTGGTGGTTACAACATGGAAATGAACCAGGAATCAAGTAACATCTCACTAGGACAAAAGCAACTTTTGACCATTGCGCGTGCGCTTTTGGCTGATCCTAAAATCTTGATTTTGGACGAGGCAACCTCATCGGTTGATACCCGTCTGGAACTCCTGATTCAAAAAGCCATGAAGACCCTTATGCAAGGTCGAACAAGCTTTGTCATTGCCCACCGTCTGTCAACTATCCAAGAAGCAGACAAGATTTTGGTCCTTAAAGATGGTCAAATCATCGAACAAGGAAACCATGAATCCCTCCTTGCAGACAAAGGTTTCTATTACGACTTGTATAATAGCCAGTTTGCGGAGAAATAAACAAAAATCCATCAGTTCATAACTGGTGGATTTTTTCTGAATGTGGAGATCAATAAAAGAGACTTCTCCTATAGGGAAAAGTCTCAAAATCAATATTATTTCTCAGCACGTCGTGTGACGAACATGGCATCTCCGAAACTGAAGAAGCGGTAGCGCTCTTGGACGGCGTGTTTATAGGCATCAAGGACGAATTCACGACCAGCAAAGGCTGAAACCAACATTACCAAGGTTGATTTTGGAAGGTGGAAGTTGGTTGAAAAGGCGTCTACGACTGTAAATTGGTAGCCTGGTTTGATAAAGATATTGGTCCAGCCTGAGTCAGCTTGGAGTTGACCATCGTATTTATTGCCGATTGTCTCAAGTGTTCGTATTGAAGTAGTTCCTACTGCAATGATGCGGCCTCCAGCGGCTTTGACGCTATTAAGGGTATCGGCAGCGTCTTGACTGAGGGTGTAAAACTCTGAGTGCATCTCATGTTCGTCGACATTATCGACAGAAACAGGTCGGAAGGTTCCCAGTCCAACGTGGAGGGTGAGGTAGACCAATTTTACGCCTTTAGCTTCAATCTTTTGAAGTAATTCAGGAGTGAAATGGAGGCCAGCTGTTGGAGCAGCGGCAGAGCATTTTCCTTGGCATAGACTGTTTGGTAACGGTCGCGGTCTTCCAATTTTTCATGGATATAAGGTGGCAATGGCATCTCGCCCAAACTTTCCAAGACCTCAAGGAAGATACCGTCGTAGCAAAATTCTACGATTCGACACCGTGATCTAGTTCCTCAGTAACAGTGGCAGTCAAACGGCCATCACCAAAACTGACTTTAGCACCTACTTTAAGGCGTTTGGCTGGTTTGGCTAAAACTTCCCATTGATCCCCTTGGGTATTTTTCAAAAGGAGAAATTCCACATGGCCGTGGGTATCAGGCTTTTCACCATAGAGGCGGGCAGGAAGCACGCGCGTATTGTTCATGACCAAGGCATCGCCAGGGTTAAGCTGGTCAATGATGTGGTCGAAGTGGGTATCAGTCATTTCCTTGGTTACAGGATCAATGACCAAGAGTTTAGAGGCATCACGTTGTTCCAATGGGGTTTGGGCAATCAGTTCCTCTGGTAGTTCAAAATCAAAATCGTTTGTATTCATTTCTTTCCTCGTTTAAAAATTTTCAGCCTTTTTATTATAGCACGATATAGGATGACAGTCATTAAAGGAGTTGAGTGAAAGCGCTTGACAAAAAGGTTAAAAAAAGAGATAATAAAGAAAATGGTATATACCAATATCGAGGTGAATAGAATGAAAAAGATTTAGTTAAGAATCAAGTTGAGGGAGGCCAAGTTGCCTTTGATCTTCTTAAAGAGAGCCTTGCGGCGGGTGCTCAGACATTGGGCTTGGCGACAGGTAGTTCACCTATCGCTCTTTACCAAGAGATGGTTGAAAGCGACGTGGATTTTTCAGAGCTTTACAGCGTCAATTTGGACGAATATGTTGGACTAGCACCAGACCATGAGCAGAGCTATCATGCCTTTATGAAGCTCAACTCTTTGATGCTAAGCCATTTAAGGAGAGCTTCTTACCTGACGGCATGGCTGAGGACTTGGAGCAGGCGGCTAAGGATTACGATGATGTCTTGGCACACCATGCTATTGACCTGCAAATCCTAGGAATTGGAAGTAATGGCATATTGGTTTTAATGAGCCAGGTACGCCTTTTGAGAGTCAAACCCATGTGGTCGACTTGACTGACAGCACTATTGAAGCCAATAGCCGTTTCTTTGCCAGTCGTGACCAAGTCCCTACAGAGGCTATTTCAATGGGGATTGCTTCCATTATGGCTGCTAAGAAGATTATCTTGTTTGCCTATGGTGACAAGAAGGCAGATGCCATTTTCAAGATGGTCAAGGGGCCAGTGACAGAGGAAGTCCCAGCTAGTGTCTTGCAAAATCATCCAGATGTGACTCTTATCTTAGATGAGGCTGCTGCTGGGAAATTGTAGGAGAAGATATGAGCCACAAAATTTACGACATGAGCTTTTCAAAGGTCTATCCTATGCTAGTGGCCAAGTCAGAGCGGAAAGACAGGAGTCGAGCAGAGGTGGATCAGGTAACTACGTGGTTGACCGGCTATTCGTCAACGGCTATTGAGGAGGCTCTATCATCTGAAGTTAGTTATGGAGATTTCTTTCGTCAAGCTCCTGCCCTCAATCCTAAGCGTCATCTGATTACGGGATCCATCTGTGGGGTTAAGTTGACCGAAATTAAAGAACCTCTTATGCAAGATATTCGCTATCTGGATAAGCTAGTAGATGAGTTGGCTAAGGGGAGACCTATGGAAAAGGTAATAAGAAGTTAAGTTATTTAAACTCAGGTTGAGGCATCTGGTACTTCAGCCTTTTTCTTTTGTGACAATTCTCCTCCAAACAAATCAATTGCCTAGTCCTCTTTGATAGCGCTATAATAGTTAAGTTGACTTTGACTATCAAACAACAGATATAGATATCTCATAAAGAAAGAGGACATACAATGGCAAAACCTATTCGAGTATTGCTTTATTATAAATACCTTCCCATTGAAAACGCTGAGCAATTTGCAGCTGACCACTTGGCTTTCTGTAAGTCAATCGGTCTGAAAGGACGCATCTTGGTCGCCGACGAGGGAATTAATGGAACGGTTTCTGGTGACTATGAAACCACTCAAAAATACATGGACTATGTTCACAGCCTTCCAGGGATGGAGGACCTTTGGTTCAAGATTGATGAGGAAGAGGAGCAAGCTTTCAAGAAGATGTTTGTTCGCTACAAGAAGGAAATCGTTCACCTTGGTTTAGAGGACGATAACTTTGACAGCGACATCAATCCGCTTGAAACAACAGGTGCCTACTTGTCACCAAAAGAGTTTAAAGACACCCTTCTAGATGAGGACACTGTTGTCCTCGATACACGTAACGACTATGAGTATGACCTTGGTCACTTCCGTGGAGCTATTCGCCCAGACATTCGCAAACTTCCGTGAATTGCCACAATGGGTTCGCGACCATAAAGAAGAGTTCATGGATAAGCGCGTGGTTGTGTACTGTACGGGTGGAGTCCGCTGTGAGAAATTCTCAGGTTGGATGGTCCGTGAAGGCTACAAAGATGTTGGTCAATTGCACGGTGGTATCGCGACTTACGGAAAAGATCCAGAGGTTCAAGGGGAGCTTTGGATGGTAAGATGTATGTCTTTGACGAGCGTATTGCCGTTGACATCAACCATGTAGATCCTGTCGTTGTCGGTAAGGATTGGTTCGATGGTACACCTTGCGAACGCTATGTCAACTGCGGTAACCCATTCTGTAACCGTCGTATCCTTGCTTCAGAGGAAAATGAAGACAAGTACCTCCGTGGCTGCTCACATGAATGCCGTGTTCACCCACGTAACCGTTATGTCTCTGAAAATGGTTTGAGCCAGGAAGAAGTTGTCGAACGTCTTGCGGCAATTGGTGAAAGCTTGGATGTAACACCTGCTTAAGTTTAAATAGTGAAGAAGCTGAGAGGAATCTCGGTTTTTTGTTTTGCAATTTATTTCTAAAATAATGACAGATATATATTGCAATTAGAAATATATAGTGTATAATTAAGATGAAAACAGATGGTGAACCTAATCAATGTCGACGATAATATCAGATAAGATGAAAAGGAGAGGGCATGTGGCAAAGAATTTACGCTTAAAAGCAGCTCGAGCAGAGCATGATATGACCAGGGTGACTTGGCAGAAGCTGTAGGTGCAACAAGACAAACCATAGGTTTGATTGAAGCTGGAAAGTACAATCCTAGCCTAGCCTTATGCATTGCCATTTGCAAGACACTGGACAGGACCTTGGATCAACTGTTTTGGGAGAATTAGGAAGGAAGTAAAGATGATGAAATTCAAACTGATTAATAATGAGGTTACAGATGAACGCGAAGAAGCTCTAACTAATAAAGTTGCTGCCGAATGCTATTACATAATGATTGCAGGGACGCTTGTATGCTTACTTTATGGCTCCCTCTTTAACAATGGTGTCATCACTTCTAATTACTTAATTTTTCCAATATTAATTGCATGGGTTTGGTCTGTTTATAGAGCTGAACGTCTTGCTGTAAGTGCTTTTGGAGGTTCGAGTATGACAGTCCTAGGTTGTTTTACTGGTGACTGGGCTTATCATCCTTAAAATAATGATAGTTAACTATCAGTCATACCACAATGTCTATCATAATAATCCCTTGGATCCTAGATATCTCATGGCTTGGGCAGTTACTTATATGTTGTATGCTCCCTTTGTCTTTTTTATGAATTGGGCTATTGCTGCATTGGGAAGATATGAGAGAAGACGTCTTGAAAAACAGCTGGACGATTTGGAAATGAAGAATAGATAGTGAGAGAATCAGACCGTTCTTTTTGGTCTGATTTTTTTGTATTATAATGGGTCCTAAAACTAAGGAGGTCACGTATGCTACTAACTGAATTTGATGATAATAGACAAGCGATTATCAATCCCGAGGACTTGAATGAGCCTCTTGAGGGGTTTCCTAAAATAGCTGTATCCTGTTTTTCTCGTTCGACCTTTCAACGAATGCTTGAGATGTTTCCTCATGAACTTATCTATGAAACGTCCATGGCGAATGTGGCTATTCCGATATATAAGCTTGTTATTGATGAGCAGGAGTTGGCTCTTTTTAATGCACCTGTAGGTGCCTCTGCCTGTGTGGCTATTTTAGAGGATATTTTTGCTTTGGGAACTGATAAACTGGTGCTCTTTGGGACTTGTGGGGTGCTTGATGAAGATATTAAAGAGACTTCTATTATTATCCCTAGTCATGCTCTTAGAGATGAAGGAACGAGTTTTCACTATGTGGAAGCTAGCAATGAGATTGCGGTAAATGTGGGTGTGTTAGCTTGTTTTCGTTCCTATCTCAATGAGCGTCAGATTCCTCATAAGGAAGGCAAGGTCTGGACAACTGATGGTATTTACCGTGAGACGAGTGCTAAACTCAAAGCTCGAAAGGTAGCAAGGGCCATTTGTGTGGATATGGAGTGCTCTGCAGTTTGCAGCTTTAGCAAAGTTTAGAGGTGTTGAGTCTGCCACTTCTTCTTATGCTGCGGATCACCTTTCTGAAGGTAATTGGGACGCTCGTAACCTGA
>ENA-OQAN01001309-OQAN01001309.1-human-gut-metagenome-genome-assembly--contig:-NODE-1309-length-11175-cov-2.260319_pt1 | contig 11175 bp, 14 predicted proteins | sample MGYA00242735_ERZ504527 | MGnify/ENA primary metagenome ERZ504527 (study PRJEB26092, sample SAMD00036230) | human gut metagenome | host: Homo sapiens | study: EMG produced TPA metagenomics assembly of...
AGATTGCTGCATCCGATTCCTCTGACAGTTCTTCCTCCAAATCAGACGAATCCACAGCTGTATTCAAAGCTTTCAAAGGAAAAGATCTGGATGGAAACGATGTAGATGACAGTCTTTTCGCTAAAAATAAAGTTACAGTTGTAAATTTCTGGTTCAGTGGATGCAAGCCATGTGTCGGAGAGCTCTCTAAGCTGAATGAATTAAATGAGAAACTCAAAGAAATGGGTGGCGAAGTTGTTGGTATCAACATGGATACTTTAGACAACAATGAAGCGGAATCAAAGAGGCAAAAGAAATCCTGAAAGCTCAGGGCGCTTCCTACAAGAACCTGACTTTCGATTCTAATTCAACAGTTGGAAACTATGCTGGAAAAGGAAACATCATGGCATTTCCTACAACCGTTCTTGTAGATAAAGACGGAAATATCGTTGGGGAACCTTTCATGGGTGGCATTGACGATCAGTCAAACTACGATCAGCTGATGAAGCAGATTCAGTCCGTACTGGACCAGAAATAATTACATAAATATCCTAGTTAGGGGGCAGTTACTGTTTGCAGTAACTGCCCCCTAACATTCTTATAACATCTTTTATTTCACCAATTTATGAATTACTTTTATCAGTAATTCCACATCAACTGGCTTAGCAACATGTTCATCCATCCCTGCTTCTTTTGCTTTTATTCTGTCCTCCGTGAACGCATTTGCTGTCATTGCAATGATCGGTACCTCCTTTGCATCCTCTCTGTCCAGAGACCTGATCATCTTTGTGGCTTCATAACCATTCATTACAGGCATCATAATGTCCATAAGAATGACATCAAATTCACCAGGTTCACTTTTTCTGAACAGCTCAACCGCTTCCTGCCCATTCCACGCTTTAATCACGTCCGCGCCCTCATTCTGAAGCATAAATTCAGCGATTTCCATATTCAGCTCATTATCTTCCGCCAGAAGAATATGCAATCCCTTTATAGATTTTTCGGATACCTCCTTCTGTTCTTCACGTTTATCCGCATCCGGATCTATTTTAAATGGAACCCGGATCACAAATGTCGTCCCTACGCCTTTTTCACTTTCAAAAGTAATGGTTCCACCCATTTTCTCGACCAGCTTCCTTGCAATGGCCATTCCCAGTCCGGTTCCGACAAACTTTGTGCGGCTTCCCGTATATTCCTGTGCAAATGGTTCAAAAATATGTTTCTGGAACTCCTCAGTCATTCCGATTCCTGTATCCCGGCAGATAAATTCCATTGTCGTCATTCCTGGCTGTTCGGATGGGATTTCCATGCAGCTAAGATAAATATGTCCATTTTCTCTGTTATATTTCACTGCATTGGACAGGATATTCATCATCACACGTTTTACATACCCCGGACTTCCAATAAGATCACGGTGTATGATTTCTTTTTTCTCCCATACAATCCGGATATTCTGTTCTGCAGCAATCTGTTCAATTACAACAAGCACTTCCTCAGAGATTTTGCTCAGATTAAATGGACTCTCTTCCAGAACAACTTCACCCGACTCCAGCTTACTCATGTCCAGAACATCATTTACCAGTTCCAGCAACAGATTGGATGCCGCTTTAACCTTTGTTCTGTATTCCTTCTGCTTCTCCATATCATCTGCATAATGGTCTGCCATATTGATCAAACCGTAGATTCCATTAATCGGAGTCCTGATATCGTGGCTCATACGATGAAGGAATTCTGTTTTTGCCTCATTGGCGGCTTCTGCCTTTTTTGCTGCTATCAGAAGTTCTGCTTTATATTTTTCATCTTTTTCAAATTCTTGTTTCCGGTGCGCCAGATTGGTTCTGTATGTCCAGAACCAGAATATGCCGGACATCAGAAAATAAAGAAAAATAACACCTATAACACTTAATGGAAGATTACAAAACACTTCCGTATCCGGAAGATATGCGTAGATATAATAATCACGCTGTTTCAGCATGATTCCATAACATCCAATTCCTTCCTTCCTAAAATGATAGATATGCTGACTGTCTGTATGCTTTTTCATTGCCTGAACAACTTCGTTGTCGGCTGTATTCTGTCCCAACAGGCTCTCATTATTGCTGGCAACAACGATTCCGTCGTCTGCAACGATAATCGTTCCATCTTTCTGGATACTATAACCATTTAAAAGCCCCTGTATCGTCAGCGTATAGTTTCTGGCAAATTCAGGAGATGTGTAATAATAGATTGCAACGATACCCGGTGCATCTTTTCTGGCGCAGGCTGCAATGTCAATAAAGGATCCATCTTCCCTGGTAAACCGTTCCGAATAGCTTCTTTCTTCATATCCGGCAAAATTCATGATAATTTCTTTTTGCAGATACTCCGTAATCTCATTAGCCAGAGACTCATCCGTGCTGTATTCACAGTCCGTCTTTCCTTCTGCATCCAGTACAATGATACCATCCACCCATAGAGTCTGCAGGTTTTCCTTCAGGAAATCCCGGCTTAGCTGACCGCCGTTTTCTATTTCCATATCGATATTCGTACTCATCTGTCTGGCACTTTCAATCGCACGGAGAAGACTTTTGGATTCCGAAGATTCATTATAATGGGTGTAGGTGGAACACTGCACTTTGACATAATTTACAATCTCCACCATTCTTTTCTCTGCTTCCGCTTTCTCCGCATGAAAGAAATAAAACAGAGAAACTACAGCCACACAGATTCCAATCAGACCACCGAGCAGCTGGATTCGTTTTTCTTTTTTCTTTCTCTTAATATCCAAGATCATCCACTCCAGATACTTCTGGGATCATCCAGATATTTTCAATAAATCCGCCACGGCGATGATTGGTTTTAGCAAAGAAAAGACGGAATACAGAATCGGGAGCCGTACAATTGTGCATGTACACATTCCGTACACCACCAGACATTTCACTACCGATTCCCAGTAAAGTATGTCCTTTCAAAATATCACAATGGCGTATCACAATATTCTCACAAGGAGTATTCAGACGCCATGCATCCTGATTACGCCCTGCCTTTATAACCACAGCATCATCCCCTTGATCGAACACACAGTTCTCTATCAAGAAGTTGCGGCTCATTTCCAAATCAATCCATCATTGTTATGACCATGAGCCTTACATCCAGATTCCGTACGATACCACCATCACACATATAAAGATGTATAGTCCAAAAAGGACTCTGGCGAATCTTGAATTCATCCAGCAGCACATTTTTACACCGGTTGAAATGTATCAAATGAGGACGAAGATGATTTCTCCTTTTGCCATCTGACGCTGTTCTACAGGTACATCGGTAGAAGCCATCGTATATAACTCTTTCAAAGCATCCATGTGAGGTTTAGGACGCTTGAACCAGATTTTCCAAGTATCCATAATAGGAGCCAATGTTCCTTTTCCGGTAATAGCAATATTCTCACAATCCATAGCATACAGCAACGGAGAATAGTTGTAACATTCCATACCCTCCCATGAAGTCATCACAGCAGGCAGATAATCAGAAGGATTATCTGTAAAGCGTAATATGGCATTTTCTTCCAAATGAAGATTTACATTACTTTGAAAATGAATAGGTCCTGTCAACCATTCCCCTTCAGGAATAACCACACGGCCTCCTCCGGCCTTATTACAAGCTACTATGCTTTGGCGATGGCCTCCGTATTCACTGTTTCCCCACCTTTCACCGCACCATAATCCACAATGGAAAAATCTTGTTCGGGAAAAACACATTCTTTGATGGGTTCCATAGCAAAAGGAGCATCAACTATTACCATTTTATACTTTGGAGCCGGTGCTGTACATGATACGGCAAAAGCTACGGCCGCAATACCAGCCAAAGATTTAAAAAAAGTCTTCTTCATTTTATCTGTTGTTTTTCATTGTAATTTCTGTATGCACAAATATCCTGAACATCTTCGTTCACCCTATTTTATCCGAGGTGTATAAAGGTATATCTGATCCAATACCACACCTTCATCCAATGCAGTAAAAATTAAACGATGAGAGGTTTTCCGTGTAACAGGAAGAATCATCCGGCGAACAGCCTGATTACACAAAACATTTTCCTTCCATTCCTCACTGCGTCCTTTGGTTTCATACGAAACAGACTCCGTGGCACTTCCATCCAAAGAAATGGTAAAACGTAACCGTTCTCCTTCCACCGGATGATTAGGCAATAATCGTACCTCCACCTCTACAGAATCCGTTTCCCACGCAGCAAACTCAAAAGTAAGTTCTTTATTTTTTGCCACCGCTACCGCCTTTCCTTCATAACCTAGCCCCTCGCATACTACCGGTGAACTATTAACGCAATCAGCACCATTCCATGTATAGACAGCCTGACGTTTTTCAGGTAAAACGGATAAAACTGTTTTTCTTTCCACCCGGTTAAAAACCGGAAGTTTGCGTGGTTGGGAAATCCATCATACGATTCCATTTGGTCGTGTTATAGCGTTTTGTCAATGAAACAATACTATCATACGCCCTGTCGCTATCCGCCCAATCAACCTTTCCACGACGTGCCAACTGCGCGGTCAACAGTTTGCTATTCATTTGAGCCGCTGCCTGAACAGGATACTTCGCCAACTGGAAATAGGTTTCTTTTTTTTGTGCAGAAAGCGTATGCCATTCCTGCTCCACTTTATCTGATAATTGTTTGTATGCAGTCAGACGTTCTTTTATTTCTTGTTCACTCCAAGGCAAATCACTGATAATTTTAAACTTAGGATCTTTTTCTTCCGTACGAGTATTCCCCATAAATTCCGGTTTACGGATATAAGCCAAACGATAAGCTTCCTGCATGACAGGTTGTAATTGTGCAGCCACTTCCAGTCCAAACTCACGCTCTAGAAACTGACGTTGATGAGCTACAACCCCTTGCTGCTTCACCGCTTCCAAGTTCCATGCCATATCAAGGAAAAGCTCTATCTGATATTCAGACGGTTTAATATCCCCTACATTCAATATCCACATTTTCTGTATCCCTCGCTCATATGCCAAAGTCATTTGTTGATATATCAGCGAAGGATGAGCAGTTCCTAACCAAAGATAATCATGCGGACGTCCCCAATAAGATATATGATAATATACCCCGTTTCCTCCCTTACGGGCACGTTCTTCTGCTGTAGGGAAATGACGGATATAACCATAATTGTCATCGCACCACATCAGCGTCACTTCATCGGGTACTTGCAGCCCAGCATGGTACACATCCAAAACTTCCTTATAAGGAACTAAAGAACTTGAGGCACTTGAGTCACATCCTTATTTACATATTTAGTCAACAAATCGCGCTGATCCTTTAGCACTTTAGTCAGAACGGCTTTTTGTTCTTCTATAGTCTTAGCACCATTCATCGCACCGTCGTGTACTCCACGCATACCTAAAGTATACAGATTATCCAACTCTGCAACCTCCTTTACGCGTTGTTCCCAAAAGGACAAAACATGAGCACTGTTATGAACATAGTCATACTCTCCCACTCCATCCCGTTTCCACTCACCATTGGTATTCCGCATCATCGGTTCACAATGAGAAGTTCCAATGAAAATACCAAACTTATCAGCCACTTCTTTGTTGCCCGGTGTAAAATAAAAAGGTACAGAACAGCCATGCATAGCCGGCAGAAGGTATTGGCACGCAGACGAAGCATCAATTCAAAGATACGTTCATGCGTTTTCGGGCCTATTTGTCCTTTCATATTGCTCGGCTCGTATGTCTGCCAGCTCCAAGGAGTCAGCCCCCAGTCCTCATCGTTGATAAAAATCCCCCGATATTCTACAGAAGGAAACTGCATATTCCGATAAGAAGCCGGTAGTTGAAAAATCTCTTTCTTTGCAGGGATCGCATCTGCCCACCACTCCCATGGAGAAACGCCTATCAACCGTGAAAGTTCCATGACGCCGTATGCAGTACCACGCTTGTCACTGCCGGTATAACTAATTTACCAGTGGAAGAAACGGTCAACAGAAAAGCTTCTTTTTTTATTTTTTATAGGAGATAAATCAACACCTGCCTTAGCGATCAAATCACTTTGTCCGATGGTTCCGACTATAATCATTCCTTTTTTTACTTTCTGGAGTAACGATTATGCGGGTAGAAAAAACAGACTCTACATCACGATTGAGCAAATTCAAAGCTGTATGTACAACTTCTTCCTCTGAATTACCACAAGCAATAGTCACCGGTTCACCTGATTTCAAGACAAAAGGGTTCTGTCCATATACTGACAAAACTGCTAAAAAGAAAGCTAGAAAAGAAATGAGTTTTTTGTATTTCATAGTTTTTATTTTCAATATTGCAAAAATAAGACGAAATGGAATTAGATTCCATAGAATAAGATACAATAATATGGAAATTCGTCCATAAAGCCTGTATTATTTATCGTATTTATGGTGTTTTTTATGTTGCAGAATACAAAAAGCCTCAATAAACAATTACCACATTTACAACAATAAACCAATGTGCCAATATACCAATAGCTATGCGAAACATTACACAGCCTATTGATACATCAGCACATAAACAATAGTACGCCACTTTATCAAATCAATTTAAGGCATGGGCGACAATCCCTCCCACATTACATTCCATTTTCCATTTTTCGGGAAACCAGGATTTTCTATTTCACAACCATCCCAACCAGCGCACATTAATGCAATGGCAGTTAATAAACCACCATTACCAGGTAAATAAACACGTAAACGGGGATCTTGATAATTATGTCCATTCGGCAAATATGTATTGGTACGTTTATTCATAAGCAATGCCTCCACCGCTTTTTCCGGCTCACCCAATCGAGTAGCATTCATTGCTGTCATAGGATAATCCCAGCCCAAGTCTTTCCCCAATTCCAATTATCCCATATCCATTGAAGTGTATTCTTCATGTAATCTTCACGGATTAATTTATTCATAGGCAAGATACCTACGGCACCCAACACTGCCATGTGGTCACTGGTAAAACGAATATCCTTATAAGTGTCTATTGCATTTTCCGCAGCCAGATACAACCCATCCTCATTATAAGCCAGCGGAGAAAGTTTGTCTATTAACTCATCCCATTCCAAGTTACGTTTTTCACCTGCACGCTCACGCCATATCTGCGCTATCTGCATGGCAAAATACCAATAAGAAAGTTCAAAAGGAGGATTTATAGTAGTACTCGCATTCAATGTTTCTTGAGCTGGAATCGCTCCCTTTAAAATAAACCGCACTCCCAATTCATCATATGTGGCAAAAGCATACATAAACTTAGCTGTTTCTTGAACCAGATAGTTATATTTCTCTATCACTTTCTTATCAGGGTTAGAGCGATAAAGAAGTTCTGCCAGATAAATAAAATGCGGTTGTTGCCAAATCAAAAAACTGCCTACACTGGAAGGTGCCTCCACACCACTAGGATCAGTCATTTTCATCCATCGGATTCCATCAAAGCCTTGCCGACGAGCCACTTCCCTTGCTATAGCTCTACCGTTTTATACCATTCTAAAGTATGGCTGAGTAATTCAGAATGTCCCCAAAGCGGTTGCCATGCCTGATGCCACCAATCATTTCAAGATGATATTTCCCAAACCACGAATTGTAAGTTAGCCCTGTTTCCTGCGGAGGGGTACTGCCCGCGCATTGAATAGCAAGCAAATATTGACTAAGCACTACCCGACGTTCCAATTCTTTAGCACGCGGATCCGTGCAATGAGAGAAATCTACCGCAGCACCTTCTTCCCAAAAGTTCACCCAATGATTCTTAGCCAAACTTTCAACTTCAAAAAAATCAGGGAGTACAGTAAGCTGATCTGGCTCATTAGCGGTAAAAGCACATGAAAACGAAAAAGCATCTTCTTGTGGAAGCAGTACGAAATAATTTTTCTCTTTTTCTTTCAATAATGCCTTGCCTTCCCATTTTAATTCTACATAATATACCGTGGAATCCAACGTACGCTTTAACACAGCGCTTTGTGTGTCCTGTTTAAGAACCTCGGTAGAGTGTTTATCATTGGCATCCCAATCACATGCATTATCAGTATGAATACCTGTAGGATAAGGAAAATGAAATTTTATCCCTGTATGCAAGTGACTGTCTATATGGGCTGAAATCATATCTTGTGCCGGATGGCAAACCGTCCGTACATTAAATTCATTCCCTTTCCAAGTAAACCGACTGAGTATCTCACCTTCCCATAAATTCAAAGTCTGACTGATTCTGGTAATATCGGAAATAGCAGCCTCATCCCCCCATTCAAATCCGATCACTCCTAAATGTAACCGATGTGGGTTGGCACGAAACCAATCAGATGCATTCTTTTGTCTTTTATCTTCTTGAGATTGAACTGCATACAATTCCTTATGTCCTCGTCCAAAATCATATTCACTCAATGTTTCTTCGTGTCTATAACCGTCCATATTAGCAAAACTATGCCATCCCCATTGACTTTGCGTACCTAGAGGGACACCTTTTTTATAAGCGTCAGGAAAAGTTTGCAATCCTGTAATATCTACTGTAAATGCAAATTCGCCATTCCCTACTGAAAGCGAAGCCAACGAATCGAAAGCTGAAAATTGAGGATTATTCCGATTCACTAACGCCTTACGGTCTATTGAAATCTGCTGTACGGGATGAGTACAGGCACCGAACATCACTAATAAAGAGCAAAATAACAATATTTTCATTACCTAAATTTTTATACACTGTAAATAGATATTCATTTTTACGACTTCCTTATATCCTATGGCATAGGATGTAATCCCTCCCAACGCACATTCCATTTACCATCTTTGGGAAATCCCGGATTACTGACCGAGCAACCGTCCCACCCGGCACACATCATAGAAACAGCTAATAACAGCCCTCCATTACCAGGCAAATAAGAACGAAGACGAGTCGAACGATAATTATTACCACTAGGTAAAAGCAAGTCCTCCCGGTTGTCCATACGTTATCGCACGCAATGCAATCTCAGGCTGCAACAGGCGAGTAGCATTCATTGCCAATGTGGGATAATTCCAACTCCAAGATCCTCCGGACCAATTCCAATTTTTGAGCTGCACGCACCAAAGTCTTTTGCATTTTTTCTTGATCAATGAGCCGCGACTCAGGCAACATGCCGTAAGCCAGCAAATTTTCAGAAGAAGTTCCTGTAACATAAAAAGGATCATGCTTACGTTTGCTTTTCTCGCCTTCCGATAGAGAAACAGAACCGTCTGCTTCTTTAGGACGCTGGCCATTAATGTATCCACCGGCCGGCATTTCCGGTAATTTTTCAGCAGGAATACCATTCACGAAATCAGGTATTCCTCTACCTTTTCCGCCGGTAAGTAAATGCCATCAGGACTAGTAGCAAGAGGAGCTAATTTAGCAAGAATTTCATCCCACTCCGCATGACGTTGCAGCCCAAGTCTCTCCCGCCATTTCTGAGCTATGGACAAGCCAAAATGCCAATAAGCCATTTCAAAAGCAGGATTAAGGGTCGTCTCTTCATTATAGGATTCATTAGCCGCACAAGCTCCCTGAATAATGTAACGATCATTATCAGAATCATAATTAACAAACGAAGCCATAAAAGCAGCCGTCTGCTCTACCATATCAGCATACTCACGAAGAAATTCTTGAGAAGGACGTGCACGATAGATAAGTTCTGACATATAAATGACATGGGGTTGTTGCCAGATAATAAAAGAGCCGACATCCGATGGTGCCTCTTTAGAAGATGGATCAGTCATTTTCATCCAACGTATGCCATTAAATCCCTGTCTGGCTGCAATATCACATGCCATCGGTACGGCAGTCTTATACCATTTCAATTGTTTCTCCAAAAGATCTGCTTTATTCCAAAGCGCATAATGAAAACTGTGCCACATTACCATTCTAAATGAAATTTACCATACCATGTATTATAAGTCAGGCCGGTTTCAGCAGGAGGGTAATTTTGCGCTTCCTGCGAACGGAGCAAATATTGAGACAGCACAACCCGACGCTCCAAAAGCGAAGCACGGGGATCCGTACAGGAAGAAAAATCAATAACACCGGATGTCTGCCAATAATCCCTCCAACAACGGTTGGCCGAAAGCAGATTAGCCTTGTAATCAGGCTGAGGCACTACAGGTTGGTGCTTATAGAACCCAACATTGAAATTCCACTGCTTATCGGAAGGTGTCAATTTTAACCTGTTCTTCCCTGTTTGAGAAAGAACAGCTTTACCACTCCAACTGATTTCCACATAATAGACAGTAGAATCTACAGTACGACGAATAAGAGCCCGTTGAGGTTCGGAAAGAATAATGTCGGTAGAGTGGCAGTCATCGGCTGTCCAGCAAGTAGCATCGTCAGCTGCCTCACCTGTAGGATAAGGGAAACGGATGCCAACTGCCAGCTTTGCCGATGAAGACACAGAAGCAGAGACAATGTCACTATCGCCATTACAAGAAGTAGTTACCGTAACCGGAAGTTTTCTCCATAGGAAATGGGAATGAAGTTCTCCTTTCCACATGTCGAGAGTCTGGTCTATTTTAGTAATATCGCTCACCAACAAGCTGTCAAATCCTATATTTCCCAAATGCAGGCGGTGCGGATTGGCACGAAACCACTCTGCCGCTTTGGCATTACGTTCAGGACCTTCCGGAAATTGTACGGCATAAATCCCATGAGGATGACCGGGAAGCGGATGATCCTGTAGAGTTTCAACTATCTTATAGTCCTCCTTGTTAGGAAAACTGTGCCATCCCCATTCGCTATAGGTACCTAAAGACAAGCCTTCTTTATAATATTCGGGAAAAGTCTGCAATCCCGTAGCATCGGCAGTAAAAGCGAACCGCCCATTTCCGACTGTCAAAGAATGAAGAGAATCAATTTTTGTAACATGAGGGTTATTACGCATCACCAATGCATGACGGTCAATAGCAGTATCGGCACAAGCTGTAACCAGCAGCATTGCTGCCAATACAACAATAAAAAATGTTTTATTTCTCATCATAGACACTATTTAGTAAGATACTGAATAAATGTAGACATACCATTCATATATTCCTTGATGGAAATGACTTCAGAAGGAAGAGGAGCATTAGAGAAGCCCGGATTCTCTTTCGAAACACTAGGCAAACGACCGGGTAAATAATCTTTTTTCTTCAAAATAGTTGAGCAGACTATCTACTTTTTGTGTATCCGCTTGCTGCATTTTACCACGCATTAAATGACT